>Ga0247661_1000089_pt1 | contig 16274 bp, 20 predicted proteins | sample CNK02_metaG_FD_182799 | JGI IMG/M metagenome (GOLD analysis project Ga0247661, IMG submission 182799) | Soil microbial communities from Purdue University Martell Research Forest, Indiana, United States - CNK02 | ecosystem: Environmental > Terrestrial > Soil > Temperate forest > Bulk soil...
TACCCGACGGTATGCGGGACCAACGCCCCAATCTCCACGACCGTCGGCGCGGCGCTCGGAGAGAGCCGTGCCTGTGACGTGATCCGGACCACCGACTCGGGCGAGGAGCTGTCCGTCGTCGTGCGATCCGTCGCTTCGATCAGGATTTCGCGGCCTTGCTCGTCATACAACCGCACGCGGCCCATCGGCGCCGGCTGATCCGCGCCGATGATGTAGGTGTCACGCGTATTGTCCCGCAGCGTGAGCGAGTCGGCGTTGACGGCGCCGTGCGAGCCGTCGTCCTTGTGCTCGATGCGCCAGTTCGCCCGGATGCGCTCGATCAGACTGTCGAACTCATCGACCAGCGGGCCGTTGCCCTGCAACTGATCGCGGTTCTTGAAGATCAGATTCATGCGAAGAGCTGCTCCTCCGTGCCCGGCAGGAACGCCATGTGCTCGAGACTCCACTCCTGCGCCGACAGCTCGTTGTCACCGAACTTGACCTCGAGCGTCCGCAGGCCGCTCATCGCCAGCTCCGGCAGGTCCACGAGCACGTACTCCTCGGTCCCCTCCGGCGCCGTGGACGCCAGTCTGGATTTTGATTCCTTCCCGAAGTCCCGAATCGCTTCCACCAGAAGCGACGCCCCGGTCGACGTCGCCAGCACCGCGCCGGCCTTCAACCCGAACATCTGGAACAAACCCCCGAGCAGGTAGGGGCGCGTGATGCCGTAGGCGGAGTAGAACGCCCCGTTGTCCGTCGTGCCGGTATCGCCCATGAACAACAGGTTGCCGGCGCCAAACACGGGCTTGTACGTCCCGGCGCTATTCGCAAAGAGCGTGAACGACACCGCCGTCGCCGGCACACCGTCGTGAAAGAGGGCCGCGCTGTATTGCGTCTCGTACACGAGGAGCTGTGAGGGGGTGTCGTTGTCGTCGAGCGGCAACGAGACCCAGACCTGGTCGAGGTCCGGATAGTGCAGGAGCCGCGGCCCAATCGTGGCACTCTTGTTGCGGCGCTTCCACGTCTTCTCGACGTTGCCGCCCAAGTCCTCGGCGCCGCGCTGCCCGAAGCGACAGAGCCCTTTGTTCTGATCCACGAAGTACACGCACGGCAGGCCCTTTTCGTCGAGCCCCGCCACCGCGCCGCGCATCATCGCGCCGCGCGACCACGTTTCCGTCACCGGCGCGTAGGCCGACGCCAGGATGCCCGTTCGCACCATTTTGTAGATGCGCTTCTTCTTGAAGACGTACACGTTGCCGTTGACGCCCCCGACAATCGCGGTGACGCGTCCGCCCGAGAGACCGTCGAATCGGATGAACTGCTTCGTTTCCTGCGGCAGGCGCTCGTCATTGCCGACGCCGTCGTCGGCCTGCACCGGCGTCCACCACACCGTCGAGTCTTCCCCTGGTGTGAAATACGAGCCGGCCACCATCAAGCGATCCTCATCGATCGCCACATGACGCGCCGAGCCGGGCGGCAGATACTCGCCGCTGTTTTCGGAGAGCGGGTTCGCGGCGTAGCCGGTCGCGGCGGACGTCGTGTCGGTGTAGGTCGTGGTCCCGATCGCGACGGTCGCGATCCGGTAGAACAGGGTGTTGTCGAGCGACGCCTCCACTTCCCAATGCGTCTGCCCTTCCATGCGGACGGACGTCGTCGCTTCCGTGCCGGCCGGCTTCGTCAACGTGACGCCGTCTTTGTTCCCAGGCGGCGCAAACGTCAACACGGTCGAGGGCTCCGAGCGCCGAATCACCGCGCCACTCGCCTGCTGCACATACCGAATGCGGAAGTACCGCGTGCTCGCGTAGGCCCCCGCCGGCGCCGTGCTGCCGCCAGTCGGCGGTGGCGGCGCGGCGATGCCGGCCCATCGGAGCTTCGTGCCATCCCACACGAGGAGACGGTCCTGACTGCCTCTGGTCGCAATGAAGAGCTTGCCGTGCAGGCTGACCGCGTTCGCCTCGTAGTTCGACGCGGACACGACGACGTAGTCGTTCTCCCGCGCGACGCCACCCTGCCACACGCCGGCGACCCGGCGATCGACATGGCCGTTCTCGTCAATCCCCCAGAGTTCGTCGTCGGCGTCGTCGTTCGACGGCGTGTGCGTGAAGAGCGCAATGATCGGCGAGTCGAAGATCGATCCGCCGGTGGCGATCGCTTGCGAGCCGCGGCGCTTCGAGCCGCACGCCCCCGCGCGAAAGTCGATGTTCCGCGCGTCGCGCATCTGCGTCGCCCCGAGCAGCATTCGGCTGTCGGAGTCGTTGACGCCGCCGCGCAGATCGCTAATGACGAAGGGCTGCGGTGCCGCCATTTACGGCGCCACCCCATACGGAGGCCACTGCCGCGCCGACAGGCCGAGCGACGCCAGGTTGTCAATCGGCCGGCGCGAGAGGTAGGCGCGTTTGGCGTAGTAGTACCGCAGCTCCGCCTTGCGGGCCTCGAACTCCCCGAGCGCCGCTTTCTGGAGCGCCTGCGCCTTCTCCATCTTCAGGAGTTCGTCGTACCGCGCCCCCTTGACGAGGATGTCGTGGAAGTCTTGCGGAAACGTCGGCTCGTCATCGTCGGCCGACAACGTCGTGCCAACCGCTAGGACATCGGCCGTGAGGGCCGACACCGCCGTCGGCCGCGGGTACACCAGCACCGTCACCGACGAGGCGCCGTGCGCCAGCACCGCGTAGCGATCCGGCGGGCCCGTCGTCGTGACCCGCGCATACAACGCCCGAATCTCGTCGACCGACACTTCATCGAGCGGGCGCCGCAGAATGACCGCGTCGTAGATGCCAAACACATTCGCGACGCTCGTGAACGTCACCGTAGTGGTATCCACCGCCGTGTTCGCCGACACCGTCGTCCGACGCGTCTTCGCGAGGTTGACGCCGCTGCACACCTCGGCGTAGCGCAGGTTCAGGTTCGCCTTCACCCGCTTCCGCGCCTCGGGCGTCGCCAGATTGAGCGGGTCCAGCACCGCGTCTTGCAGTTGTTTGAAGGTCATAAAAAACAAATCCTCCGCATCGTCGGCCTATCGCCGCCGACGAGCGGAGGATCTCTGTGGGACACTAGGACGGAAACTTACTCGGCGATCTTGATGGTCTTCTGTTCGGCGACGATCAGCTCGAGGAGCGCCGCGAGGCCGCGCATCCCTCCGAGCTTCTGATACTCCGCCCGCTCTTCGGACGTTTTGTTGGGAATGTAGAAGTACAGGTTCGCTTCGCCCCCATTGTCGTGCTCGACCACCGTCCACTTCCGGTTGTTGTACCGACCGGGCTTGAGCTGGTTGATGAGCTTGATTTCCTCTTCGTTGAGGCGCCCCTCCGTGAGGGGTCGATCGTTCATAAACACGCGACATCTCAGGCGCGGTCGCTGCCAGTCGTGCTTGCCGGTCGGGTTCCAGGGCGTGACGTGCTTCGCCTTCGCCATTGGAATCTGTGGCGTCGGCTGATGCTCCTGAATCTCCACCAGCTTCTCAATCGCCGCGGCCAGGCGCTCGTCGATGCCCGGCTTCGTCGCCACGATGCTGTCGATTTCCTCGTCGTTCTGCTCGATCATCTTTTCTTTCTTCATCTCCGGCTCCTGTTGAAAGACGAACCACGGTCACAGAGCGATTCTGTGACCGTGGCCTTGAGAAACTACGCGACGTTCACACCGACCTTCGGGTGATCGAGCTGGCAGAGCACCGTGCCGGCGCCGCCGGCCGCAGCGCGGTAGATCGCGCCCACGACCTGGTCGCCCGCGACCGACGTGTCGTCCGTCGCGCCGGGGGTCGCCGTGAGGAACACCTTGCCGTTGTCCGCCACCGCGGCCGAGACCGCGATCGTGCGCGAGCCGAGGATCTGGTACCAGCCGTAGGTGTTCGCGATGGTTGCCGCGCACGCCACCGCGCACGGGCCGACCGCCGCCGCCACCGAGCGGGTCGTGATGAACAGCTCGTCGTAGGTCACGAGGTCGCCCGCGGCGGTTGACGCGACGCCCGTCAGGTAGATGAACTCGTTGCCGTCCTTGTCGAAGCAGCGCGTGCCGAGCACGTTCTGCGCCGTCGTGTGGACGTCAGTCGTCTGCCCGATGAACGCTTCGGGATAGGAAGTAGGTTTCGCCATTGCGTGAGAACTCCTCTGAAGAAAACGTGAAAAGGAAGAACAGAATCAACGACGAGGACCGAGGCCCTCGTCGTTGGTGTGTTCGACTAGACCTGGGTCAGCACGAAAGCCCGCGACTTGTTGCCGGTCGTGAACTGCAACATCGTGTAGATTTTGCAGACGAAGCCGTGCGCGTTCTGAATCTCCTGCGTCTCGCCCTTCTGGCGATACGCCGCTTTGGAGACCTTCAGGGACGTGTGCTTCGGGTTGAACCCGTAGATGCGCGTGTTGGCGTTCTTGCTGAAGACGTACTTGCCCGTCTTGAACGCGATCGACTTGAACCCAGCGTCCGCTTCCTTCGAGTCGACGAACCGATGCTGCGCCTGGAGCGAGCCCTCGTAGATGGCCTGCGAGTCACCGTCGCTGACGAGCAGCGTCGGCATGGCGCCGCCGGTGCTCTTCGCCGCCTGATTGAACGCCTTCGTCAGCTTGGCCTGGACGTCCGAGCCAGTGGACGAATACGTGGTCACATAGTGGCGGTTCCACGCTTCCGCGCTCGCGTCGATGCCGCCGACCGTGCCCTGACCGGAGTCCGGAAACAGCCCGAGCAGCCCGTTGAAGCCGGAGGTGGACGTCGCGAACAGCGCCTCTTCGATCAGGTCGTCGTGCGTGTCGAGACCGTTCTCGATGATCTGCTTGACGAGCGCCACCTTCTGCGTCTCGCCCGAGTTCTGCGCTTCGTCGGCCTTCGACCAGAGCATCTCGACCGAGAGCTGGCCGGGCGTGAACGACGCCGTGGTCAGGATTTCCGTCTTCGTGAGCGACGTGCCCTGCAGGTCCGTCGCGAGGAAGCCGGCGTTCGGGTTCCGACGGTAGTCGAGGGGTTCCTCGATGGTCGGACCCATGTCGATCTTCTTAATGCCGCCCTGACGCTCCAGCTCTCTCAAAAAGCCGGACTCGGCCCACTGGTTCTGAGGTTTCCGCGCCGCCGCAACGACCGCGGGATACGACGCTGCAAGAATCTGACTGACCAATGCCATGACAAACACTCCTTCCGTCACCGACGGAAATCGAAAGAAAAAACGGTCGTACGGTTTTCTCTGTCCGTCTCGCCGACAGAAGTCGCGTGGATGCCTGAAGTGGTATTCCTCGACAGGCGGTGAGGAGGGTCGTCCGAAAAACGTGGGGACTGATAAGGCTCAGTCCGAGGAAGCCAAAATGTGTCTTAGGCGATCGAGCGCATCGCGTTCCGAATGATGTCCGAGACCTCGTCGCCGCTGCCGCCATCCCCGGCGCCCGCCTCCGGGAGTCCGGAGCGCACGGCGCGAGAGGTTTTCTGCTCGTCCATTTGCTTCACGAGCCGCGCTCGGATTTCCGCCTCCATCTTCACGGCGTCGCCCTTGAGCGCCGTAATCACGACGTGGCGATAGGCGTCTTCGAGCGTGAACTTCGGATTCTTGTCGAGTGCCTCCGCGATCTTCGCTTCGTTCTCTTTGTACCCAGGCCAGTTCGTCCGCGCGTTCTCGAGGATCTTGTCCGCTCGATTAAGGGACGTTCGGAGCCGTTCCTCGCGCTCCGTCTTTTCTTTGATCGGCTTCAGATCGCCGCGCACCTTCTCGAGTTCGGCTTGGTACTTCTTCTCGATCTGCGCCAGGTCGTAGGCCCGCAACTTCGCGAGGGCATCGGCGTCATACGAGAGCGTGCCATCCGGCAGCAGGATGTTCGGCCGCGGCTCCTCGAGTTCCGGTTCGGCCTTCGGCGCCGGCGCCGTCTTCGCGACCGCCGCGGCGATCAGCTCCTCGAAGAGCGGCTTGAAGGCGGCGTGGCCTTGCAGCATCGAGAAGTAGGTCCGCTGGTCGTTTTCCGCGAGCTGAATCACCCGCGCCCGATCCTGCCACCCGGCGTCCTCGTACTGCTTCAGCGCGTCATACTTCTTCGTGACCTCGGCGAGTGACGCTTCGGCCTGGCGTCGTTGACGCGTGAGCACCGCCTGGTGTCGTGAGACCGAAATGCGGCCGTTCCCGAGCCGCGTGTCCTTGCCGACCAGTTCCTTCTCGAGCGCCGAGAGTTCGGCTTCTTCCGCTTCCTCCGGTGTCGGCGTCTTCGCTTCGGGCGCCTGGGTGCCGGACCCCGTCGTGGTCTCGGCCGGTGTCTCCGTTGTTTCCGTCGTCTCGACCGGCGCCGGCGCGGTCTCAACCGCCGCCTCGCCGCCGGACCCCGCGTCCAATGACGCCGCCGCACTCTGGATAATCGCCGTGACTTCGTCGCTCATTGTCCCTTGATCCGATCTCGTGCTCAGGGGAAGCACGTCAGCAGTACGTCAAATGACGTACTGGTCTTCAAATCCACCGGGTCGTGTGTTTCGACTTGTCGCTGCCACGCTCGCCGATGTGCGTGACGTCGTTTCGCAACCCCAATTCCGCCGCCTGCCGCTTCATCTGCGACTTCGAGGTGAACCGCTTGGGCGATCCGTCCTGATTGCAGATGCCGTGCTCCACCACCGTGTCGCACTCGTCCCCAATCACGCACGCCGCCTTGCCGGGCGCCGCGTCCTGGGACATGGGCTGGAGACAAGAGGGACACGACGGTACGGGATCGTAGCTCCACAGAAGAGCCTTGACCGTGGTGTCACATGCGGAGCACCAGAAGGTCCGAGCCTTGAAGGTATACCGTTCGGCAGGCATGTCTCCCCTTGTCACTTACTTCGTATCCTCCGGTGGGACTTCAGTCACGCTGTCCACTGGAATTGTGATGGCCTGGGCCTGGACCCCCGGCGGGAGCCCCCCAATCTGGACCCCCAGGAAGACCTTGATGCCGCCGCCCCCACCCTCGCCGGCCTTGGCCGGCGGGGTCACCACCGGCGACGCGCCGGCCTTGATGGTCTGGAGCGCCCACTCCGCCGGCTTCGAGTCGCCCCGCACCGCCGCGACCCGCGCGGCCTCAATGTGGAGCGTCACGTACTCCTCGAGGTTCGTCTGGAGCTTCGCCCGGACCTTCGTCGCGAGGGCTTCTCCCCCGTCCTTCGAGACCAGCTCGAGTGCCTGTTCGGGGGTGAGTTCGTCCCGCTTCGCCCGGTTGAGCCGCTTCTCCTGACACCACCGGCAGAGCCCCTCCGGCGTGACCCGCGCCCGGCGCGGACAACAGATGGCCCGCGCCGGCGGCGCCCGGTGTCCGCTGCTTGGCCCCAACGCCGTCTCGACGAGCTGCGCCAGTTCGGCCTTCTTCTTCGCCCGCTTCGCCGCCTGCATCCGGGGCAGGTTGTCGAGGTTCGGCCGCGCGATCGACATCAGACCAACCGTTCCCCGCTGGCGCCGCGCTTCGCGATCGGCGACACCGCGGGCGCCGCTTCGAGCTTGTCCATCGGCGCGTTGCCCGGCGGCGGCGCCGGAGCCTCGGCCGGCGGCGCCGGAGCGCCCGGCGGCGGCTGTGCGTGCCGGAAGCTGACCTGCGACACCGCGTCCTGAATGAGCATCGCCGCGGCCTTGATGTCCTGTGCCGTGAGTTCGTGGCCGTTCTTCGTGAGCAGCGCCACGACCATCGGGTTCAGCATGTCGTCCCCACTGAACCGGAACGAAATGTTCATCGGCTCCGGCTTGGCCGGCGGCTCCGGCTGCGTCAGCTCGTCCGGGTTGAGCCCGTGCAGCTCGATGATCGTCCGCTCGAGCCCCGCCCGGTTGACCGTCCGCGACGGCGCGAGCAGGTTGTAGAGCTTGATCGAATTGTTCTGCTGCGTCGTGAGGTCGACCCGATCGCTCGAGTCGGCGATGAAGTCGAACAGGAACTCGCCCTGCAGATCGAGCGGCGTGACCGGCTTCTGCTGGTCGCCTTCGGGCGACGGGATCGTGACGTACTTCGTCCCGGCCCGGAACTTCTGCATCAACGAGAAGAGCACCTCGGCGCCGCGCACGAGGTATCGATTGACACGCCCCTTCTCGTAGTCGAGCCGCACCTGGCCGGCCGACTGCATGACGCCGACTTCGCGGGCGCTGCGCTCGCCGCTGTTCTGCAGCGACATCTGATTGTTCGAGAGCGCCCAGGACCGGTCAAGGTCGTTGCCAATGACCGTCTGGAACTCAAAGTTCTCTCTGGGGTAATTCGCGCGGGCGACCTCGCCGATCATCCGATCGCCCGATCCGTTGACCGGGATGAAGTCCTGATACTCGCCTTGCCGCAACTGCTGAATGACTTCCTCATCCACCAGGTTCGTGTTGTACCAGCGCACCGGAATCGAACTGTCGCGCTGTCGCAGCATCTGCGAGCGCGAGCGCATCATCTCCTTGACCTGGGGCCGGCCGGCCTCCGAGTCCGAGGGGGGAATCGCGTGGTCGCTCACATACGCGAGCGTCTCGACGCGAATCGGGAGCCGGTTCAGCCCTTTGTAGTAGCCAGGCCGTCCGGGGACCGCCGCCGTTCCGGTCGTCGGATCGGCCGGCTGCGGGACCGTCTCCGGCACCCACTCCTGCCAGTCCGTCTCATCGAACTCGACCGGATCGGGATGCCCCTCGACGAACACCAGGCGCCGGATGCAGTGCGGGTGTCCTTTGTCCGGGTCGTACAGCCACGCGTAGTACCAAATCTGTGTGACGCGCACGTAGTCCGACGACGCGTCATACAGCGCGTCGGTGTCGTCCGCGAGGGATTTCGGTCGCTTGCTCGTGCCCTTGAAGTCCGGCGGGAGCTTCTTGTAGGTTTTCTTCGCCTGCTCGAGCAGCATCCACTTCTGGTTGCCGAGCCACGGCGCCTGATCCCAATTACTCGACCGGAACTCCGCCGGCCAGAGGAAGTCGGCCGGCGACATCCGATCCCAATAGAACTTCTGCGCGATCGTCTTCGTGACGCGTTTGATCGTGGGCGGCGCCGGGTTCGGGATTACCGCGCCCGTCATCGGATCCGTGATCGGCGGCAGCGGGACCTCGAGGTCGTAGTCCTCGGTCTGCCGATCGATGCCGATCATCGACACCAGCACGCCGGCCGCGTTGATGCCGTCGGCCAGGCACTCGTCCATCATAAACGCCGCGTCGCACTCGTACCGCAACACGTCGTTGACGTCGGCCGTGACGAGCGGCGCCTGCTTCTGAAACGCCGGGCCCTTCGGCCGCGCGACGATCTTCGGGAGCTGATAGTTGAGCTGTGCGGCCTTCTGCTTCGTGCGGGCCCAATCCTCGGGCAGCGCCAGGCGCTCTTCGTCGGTGTCCTTCGAGAACGGCCGCTGCATCCGGTAGTTGACGTTCGTCTGCCACCGTTTGAGGTATTCGTTGTCGCGATACTTCTCCGCCGCCGCGATCCGCGTGAGCCAGGCTTTCGCATCAGGCGTGTATGCCGGCGCCGGCGCGGCGGGCGCCGCGGGTGCGGGCGCGGGTGCGGCCGACACCGCGTCGATCAGGTCTCCGTCCATCTCACGCGACTCCTCTCAACACCGGCGGCGCATGACGCGACGTCGACCGTCGCTTGCGCCGATTGATCTCGTTGAAGATCCACTCGAGTTCCGGATCTGTCCGCTTCTCTTTCGACGGCCCGCCGCGGTCCTGCGCGAAGTACCGGACACAATCGGCCGCGTCGTCTTCCCCGATCGTCAACAGGTCTTGCGGGTTCTTCGGATCGACCACACACGAGGGGATCGTGCGAATCGTGTGCGGACAGCCCGAGCGCAGGAAGCGCAGCCGCGGGTACTCGACGATCTGGTCGTTGCCATCGACGCGCGTCAGCACGTCTTTGAGCCAGGTGTGCGCGGCGACCCAGCCCGCGATGCGGTTCTTGTCGGCTTCCATCATGCCGATCCCGCAGTTCTCGAAGCGTTCGGCGATCGACGGCCCTTCGTGCTCGGCCCACATCGCCGTGTCGCCCACCGTGTACCGAATCCGCAGCCCCTCGCTCTGCCGCGTGATTTCCGCCGCGACTTCCGAGGGCAACATCTCGCGGAAGACAAACTCCTTGAACGCGATCGCGGAGCCGTCCGTCAAGAGCGCAAACCACAGACACACGCCGGGATTGCCGTTCTTGCTGTAGCCCCAATCAATGACCCGCACGATCTGGATGTGCGGGAGCTGGGTGATCGGGACGCCCCTGACCGTCGGCAGCTCGTCAATGACGTGCCAGGGCTTGCCGTCTTTCGTCTCTTTCCACTCGCTGAAGAACTGCCCTTCGATCGTCCATTCCCCCTCGAGCAGCGCCTTGCGGAGCGCCTCCGAGGGGAGCGCGTTCAGGATCTGTTCGTACGCTTCGCGATCGACGTGCGGGTTGTCGCGCATCGACGAGTGGATCGTTTCGTAGTCGGCCGGGTTGTAGCCCGGCATTTCCTCTTGCGTGATGTTCTTGTCGATGAAGTACCGCTTGACCCAGCCCGCGCCTGGTCCGACAGGATTCGTCCCCCCACGAGCCACAGGGCGATACCCAGGGATCGGGGATCGGAGAGAGGAATTGAGAAACGCCCACTGTCGCTCCGTGAACGTAGCCAGCTCGTCGTAGTAGATAATTTCCCACTCGGAACTGAGGTACTTCGTGAGGGCGTTGTCATCTTCACAGTGTCCAAACTGGAGAATCGATCCGTGCGGAAACCGCGCGACGTAGTCCGTCGCGTGCCAGGCGTTGTCCGGCAGTCCGAGCTTTTTGAGCTCGAACGGCACGTCCATCAGATGCGACTTCTTCAGTTCCGGAAACGTGCGCCGGACCAGCAACGCCCGGAACCGTGGGATGCTCAGACACCGGATGTAGGCGTCGTTCCGCATCGCCTTCGACTTACCCGACCCGCGCCCGCCTTCCATCAAGCAGTACCGCGCGGTACTGACGTGAAACTTCGTCTGATGCGGCAGCGGCTCGTAGAGACAGACGCGCTCGCCGTGCTCCTCGACCCAGATGCCCTGATGCGCGAGCGCCGCGTCCACTTAGGTCGTCACAGTGAAGCCCTGCACCGACACGCTGTGCGTCGTCACGGTGACCGACGTGTAGCCGAGGGCCTTGAGTGCCGTGAGCTTGATCGGAATCTCGAAGACGATCGCGGTCGTGCTGTTGATCGCCAGGTAGATCGGCCCGAACTTATCGACCGGCGTGCCGGCCGGGTCCTCGACGAGCTTGACCGTGCCCGCCGTCGCGCCGTTCGAGAACGTGATACTCGAGACGTAGAGCGACTCCCCCGCGTTCGCGGGCGCCGCCTTGAGCACTTTGTTGCTCTGCGCGGCGGCTTGCGCGTCGAGCGCGGACCAGCCGGCTGACAGCGGAATATCCCACAACGTGTTCTTGTCGCCCCATCCACTCATGTCTGCTCCTCGCGCCTCAGCGCACGAACTGCTTCACTGCCGCCTGCACCGCCTCGAGCGGTACGAGATCGGTGACGTGGGTGCCCGGCGGCACGCCGTAATCCGAGCGCAGGATCCCCACGAGCTGACCCTTGCGCGTCACGAGCGCCCCGCCACTCATGCCTTGCATGGCGCCGGTCGACACGACCGAAATGCCTGCTTCGACTTCGCCGATCCAGATCGCCGGAAACGGCGTGAGGATGGGCGACGCGTTGCCGAATCCCAGGGCAATGACCTCGGCGCCGGCCGCGGGCGGCTTCGCCGCCACCGGGAGCGGCGTGCCGAAGACCGGCGCTTGCACCACGAGCAGGTCGACGTCCGCGTTTTCGTACAGGAGCTTCGCCTCGACGCCGCGCACCGCGATCGGCCCTCCGGACTCGTGACAGTGCCGCGCACTGAGATACACGCCGTTCGCGCCGACGAGGACCGACGAACAGAAGGTGTCCGAGGTCTCGAGTGGGAAGATCGACCGCGTGTACCGCGCGACCGGCCACCCCTCAAGAGAGGCCAGCGGCACGAGCGCCCACAACACGAAGAGCAGGGTGATGAAGGTCTTGAATCTCATTTCAGTTGGTCAATCGCGTGCCACTGCACCTCCGTCGCTTCCGCGACGGTGTCGTTCGAGAGGGTGATCGGGACGCCGTTCAGGTAGACCGTCGTGCCGGCATTGACCCGGCGCTGGACGACTTCGGCGACGCCCGGCACGACCGACACCGGCGGCGTGAACGCGGACGGCAGGGACATCGCCGCGCGGCGATCTGCCAACAGTTCGTTGAACTTGTCGACAACCTCGTCGGAGAGCGCCGCGATGTCGATCGCGTCGACCGGCGCCGGCGCGGGGGCCTGGGCCTCGAGGGTCTTTCGGAACTCTTCGTTCGCCGCCCGTTGGGCAGCTTCTTTCGTGTAGTACAGCATCCCCATACGCTTGTCCTCCGGCTCCGTGGGCTGTCTTTGTTTCTGTGCTCACGCGAGGGAAGGAGTCACGCTGGTGGGAAATTAGGGCATATGCCCGGTCTCACTTGTCTCACTCAACTCACTCAAAAACCGGGTTTACCCGAGGGGAGGCTGGAAATCTTTTTTCTTGTACTTCTCTCTCTATACTTTCTAGAAAAAGAGTGAGACAAGTGAGACAAGTGAGACAAACCTCGATTTGGCCCAATGTTTACGGGCCTCGATTTTTTGTCTCACATTCCTGTCTCACTATTTTTTTCGATGCCTGGAATGTGAGACAAACCCGCCGACCGTGTAATTTTTACACACTCTGGCCGCAGGAAGCGAAGGTCTAGCGAAAGACCCACCCCCTGGCCGCAGGAACTGGCGGACAGCCACATACGACCTGGAGCCCCGAGGGGTCGATGGGCGGGGCCCCCCGGAAGGGCCTGGCTGCCGAACTGGCGCACTACGACGACACTCGTACGAACGACGTCGTACGATGGCCTTCGTCGGCTCTGCCGCGGGCCTGGCGTGCGTGCTATCTCCTTACCTGTCAGTCACTTAGCGTGTGTCCTCGAGCGCCACGGGCTCGAGGTACGACGGTTTACGACACGTCCGGCGCGACCTGGTCGAGGGGAAAAGTCACAAGATAACGGAAAGACCACGGCCGTAAGTCGTTTATTTCCAACGACTTAGTGATCCAACGTCTGATAATGTGTCTTCTGTCGACTTGCAAGCAAACGCCGGGCCGGATGCCGGGGCTCGGGCCTGTGGGGCGGGGCGGACGTCCAGCCATGCAAGACGCCGGACGATAGACGCCGGACGCGCGGCGACCAGGTCGAGCCCAGATCCGCCGGCGACCAGGTGACCAGGTCGAGCCCAGATCCGCCGGCGACCAGGTCGAGGTGCCCGGCGACCAGGGTCGAGGTGCCCGGCGACCAGGTCGGCGCAGTGTTTCACAATCGTACCTCGAGAGTCGGGAATTGTAGACTTCAGTCTGCCCCACGGCTGACTTTCGAGCTCCCTAACAGGTCTCGCGCCTGGGGCCGATAGGTGGTATGAACATTGCGAACAAAAAACACGTAATGACTAGGGAGGCCACGATGCGATTGAAGGTTGTCAACTTGGACCACACCGGCACGTTACCGGGCGGGGTCGGCATGGGTCACGACCGGGCGTGTGTGCTCGATCTGGATCGCCTGGAACCGCATCCGGTGACTGGGAAGCTGCAGCCCGCGATGCCATACCTCGGCACGCTGTCGGGGGCTTGGGCGTTCCTGTCCTCGAAGCGGTTCCGGTGCTCGGCGTGTGGTTCGTACGGTCCCATCGGGGAGTCGTGCGGGTGTTTCGACAACGGTTGCCAGTAGGCGAGGGGGGTCACCATGATTCAAATCGAGTTCAAGGACAACGGCACGATCAGCATCTTCCAGTACAACGGCGGGCGAACGCTGCATGTGACCGACACGGTCGATCAACTGTCGGCGATGCTGCCTCCCGCGGTCTTCGATGACCTGCGACTGAAGATGGCCGCGTTTCTCGATCTGACCGGCCGTCCGGAACCGAAGATCGTCAATCCGGTGCTCTCCATCGAACGAAGGGCGGTGTAGCGATGAAGCATCCCTACACACCAGGTTGCGCGTGCCCGCGTTGCACGCGGGAAGCGGTACGGCGCGACGCACAGTCGCGGCAGACGTCAGCCGTCCGCGGGATTCACCGGGCGCTGTCGCTGTCCGCGCGGCGGCGTGAGAGGGCATACGAGAACTGGGCCTTGAACGACAACGGGCCGGGGGATTACGAGATCAACGGGCCGGATCGGGGCGGTGACCTGTGAAGCTGCCTCACCTCCAAAACGTGATCATCTTCCGCGGGTCGGATGCGTGGTACCTCGATCACAGCGTCGATCCGTCTGGGCCCTCGGTGTTCCGGTCGTTCGGGACGTACGTCCTACCCATGCCGTACTCGGCCGCGATGCCGGAGGACACCGTCAAGCGCAATCTCGCGGCGCGGAACCCTGGCGTCAAGATCGCGGTGCAACTCTCCATCCTCGAACCGTGCGCGGAGGTCGCGGACGATTTCCGACTGAGCTAAAGGCGAACATCCGACCGGGCGATGGGGCCCGGTCGGTCTGACAGTCGCGGGCCCGGTGCCCGCATGAGGTGAGACATGACGATCAAGTTTATCGACACGGTCGGCTCGGCAAGCGTGGGCGGCAAGATCGCGGATGCGGAGTTGCACTTTGACGGGGGCCCGCTGGACGGGCTCAAGTTGATCGGGTTCGGCGTCTGGGAACGCCGCACGGGCGGACGGAACGTCACGTACCCGGCGCGACAGTACAGCGTCAACGGGGAGCGCCGGTCATTCGCCTTGCTGCGACCGGCGGACCTGGGGACCGCACAAGACCGGCTGCGCGATCTGATCCTCGACGCGTACGCCGCGCACGAAGCCCAGCGCGACCAGGTCGAGACTCTCGCCTGACGAAGCCCGGAAGGGCGAAACGGGCCCGCGCGGCGGGCTCGTCGCGAGATAACCGCGGGCACGGGGCCCGCATCGGAGGCGCGATGCGAGGGAAGAAAGTACCGCAGGGGCTGATCGTCTATGACGGGCCCTCCATGCTGACCGGGGATCCGATCCTGGGGATTATCACCACCAAGACCAGGAACCCCAAGACCGGACGCCGGATGATGCAACTCTGGATCGTCCCCAAGGGCGTACACCCGGTGAAGGCGATCAAGACCGGGCAAGACCGCGCGGTCTGTGGCAACTGCCCGCTGCGCGGCTGGACGCGGGACGGGCGCCGACAGCGGCGGCGCTGCTACGTGAACCCGCTAGGGCCGGGGGCGGTGTACAGCGCGTACCGGCGGCGGCGCTATCGGAAGGCCACGCCGATCCTGGTGTGGCGCGTGCTGTCGCGGGCCGGTGTGGCGCTGCGACTCGGCGCCTGGGGCGATCCGGCCGCGCTACCGCGCGACCTGGTCGCGACGCTGACAGCCTTCGTGACCAGGTGGACCGGCTACACCCATCAGTGGCGCGAGATCGATCCGGCCTGGTCGCGCTACGTGATGGCGTCCGCCGATAGCGCCGAAGATCGCGCGGCGGCGCGGGCCCTCGGGTACCGGTGCTTCCGCGTGCGGCGTGCGGCCGATCCGGTGCTGGCCGGTGAGGTGACGTGTCCCGCGGCGGCGGAGGCGGGCAAGCGCACGACGTGCGACCGGTGCGGGCTGTGCGCCGGGAACGCGGGCCGGTGGCAGGGGCTCAAGGACGTCGTGCTGCAGGCGCACGGGGCCGCGCGGCGGTTCTTCGAGTTGACGCCGGTCCTCGCCTGACGACGGGCCGGAAGGCCCGAAACGAGCCCGCGCGGCGGGCTCGTCGCGAGGTATGAGAGCTTCGCCTTGGAGGTAAGGATGATGCTGCACTTCAATATCCGCGTGATTCGACCAGGTGATCGGTACGGCCTGAACGACTGCCTGATGCTTAGGGCCGGTGAGCAGCCGTTGGTCGAGTTCTACGACCCGCGGTACCTGCATACGCCGTTCGGGCAGTTTGTCGCCCGCTACTACCTCAGCACGATCCGAACGCACGGGGGCCCGCTGTGCCTCGATGGGGGCGTACCGGAGTGGACGCTCACGGCGGACCAGGTCGCGGCGGTGCAGCACACGCTGTACGCCATGCGGGGGCTGTGATGGCACGACCGATCCACGGCCTGACAGACGCCGCACGCGCGGCCGGCATGCCGGCGGGGCGGTACATCCCGCGGTATCAGATCGCGTGGGCCCTCGGGCGGGTCCACGTCAGCACGACGGCCTTGGAGGTGGCGCGGATGTTCTGGCACAAACGCGCCCGACACTACCCGCGACCGATCAAACGCGCCGCGGTGCGCGTGGCGCTGCAGGAGCACCGGAAGAACCGCGACCTGTACGCGTGGGTGATGAGAGGCAACCTGTGAAACGCGGAAATTGTTACGTCGCGACGGAAGCTCTCTACCATCTGTTGGGGGGCCCGCGGT
>Ga0247661_1000090_pt1 | contig 16084 bp, 29 predicted proteins | sample CNK02_metaG_FD_182799 | JGI IMG/M metagenome (GOLD analysis project Ga0247661, IMG submission 182799) | Soil microbial communities from Purdue University Martell Research Forest, Indiana, United States - CNK02 | ecosystem: Environmental > Terrestrial > Soil > Temperate forest > Bulk soil...
ATGCCTGCACCAGCGCCCACGTCACGCCGAACGCCACAGCCCAGGAGCACACCGTGATCAACGTGGCGCGCAGCAGGCTCATGCCGCCACCCGCCCGCGCAGCGGCACGCCGGCCGCAGCCACCGCATCGAGCGCCTCGGGCACGCTGCGCACCACCTGCACCGGGAAGCCGGCAGCCTCCAGCCGGGGATGCAGCGCCTTCTGCGCCGGCGAGAGCTGCCCGCCTCGGCTGCGCTTCAGCTCGAGGAGCACGATGCGCGATCGCCAGAACACGCCCATATCGGGCCAGCCCGGCAGGGCGCCGAGACGCTTCCGCCGGCCGCCCTCGACCGCGCTGGAGGCGTTGCGCAGCTCCCAGGTGTTCACCACCGCGTCGGACGGGCAGAGGTAGCGTAGCGCGTCGCAGACGCTGGCATGCAGCTCGTCCTCAGGCGCCACCGGGGCAACCAGCCGGAACCGGGCCGGGGTGCGGATGGCGACCGCGGTCACTCGGCCGCCTCCTGGCAGCGCCGCTGCGCGCCGCGGGGTCCGCGTATCCCAAGCAGACGGGATCGGTATACCAGGCACGCAATAGGCAGTCCGATCGCCTCGGCCATACCCGGCCAGGACTCCCCCAGCCGACAACCCACACGCAGCCGCGCCACCTCCCAAGCCGTCCAGCGGTGCCGCCGCGCCTCGCGGTTCGAGAAGTAGTTGCGGACGGGAGGGGCCGGCGTCCGGGTCACTTGCGCCCCGCCGGATACGGCTTCGGGCTGGTGCGCTGCAGGTATTCCGGCGTCAGATCAGCGAGTTTGGCGATGTCTACCCAGTAGCGCGGCGGGATACCCCGTTCGCGCTTGTTCCAGGACTTCACGGTCTCCGCAGCCAGGCCAAGGTGTTCGGCAAGTGCCACATGGCCCCCCAGGCGCTTGATGATTGCCCGATGCCGGGTCATGAGCCATATTGGAGGGCTACTAACCCCAGCGTCAAGCCCGAAGGATTGGTCCGGATGATGCTCACAGGAAATGCGATGGCAAAGCGGGGGGCTAAATGCCCCATACTCAGCCAATGAATAACGACACGGCAGCAGCCATGCGACCCACCCGGTCACCCGATGACTCTCCTGAGAAACGCAAAGCGCGCGGCGAGCGCATTCGCTGGGCGCGCGAAATACTGGAGCCAAATCGCCTTGATTTTGCGCGCAAACTTGGTGTTGATGTAACTACAATCCGCAACATCGAGAACGGCAAAGCCAACCCCGGATTACAACTCGCGCAGCGGATTTGCCATAGCCTGCGAATCAGCCTCAGCTATGTCGTGGATGGGCTACTCACCGGCGTCGACCCGGAAATGGCGGCGCTGTTGGTAGCTTATCATCCGGAGCTGTCACCACCTCGGCCAACAAGCCGGCGGCCAAACAATCCTGGCACGGTTCACCCCACCAGCACATCCGCCACGATAACTGCGGCCTGAGATTTTTTAGCCGCTGGGGCGATTTGCCCCTAGGTTGCGGTTGACTTGGGGGGTTAGTAACCCCTATTGTCCCGAGATGGACAAACGTTTTGTTACCGAACGGCACGGCGACGGCCTCCCCCTACGGTATCGTCGGTGTCCCGTCCGAGGGGGCCGAGCCGATAGCTACTCTGGAACGTCGCGAGACGGTTTAGCTGGCGAGATAGTCGCGCCCGCAGAAAGTGTGCGCCCATCATCAGAGTGTCATCAAGGTGGTAATGCGGGTGATTCCGCACACGCACTCTGTGACAGTCGGCGGGATACCAAATCACGCGGCGGTAACGCATTCGGCTTGCAGCATTTATTGCGCGAGCAAGCACTCACCGAGGTAATCAACGACATTGCCGAATACCGCGCCGTCTCTCACCCGGCCCTGCGTGCGTTCTGGCGCGTCCTGGCGCTGCACGACATCCGCCGCTTCCGCCGCGACTACCTCGCCCCCGAGCGCCGCTCCTTCGAGGCCGCAGTGGCCGCCAGCAAGCGCCGGAGGGCCGCATGACCGGTACCTGCCCCGACCTGCTGGCGGCACTCCGGCAGCGCGAGCGTGACCTCGAGTTGGAGGTCGGAGCCACGCGCGCACGCCTTGAAGAAGTCAGAGAAATGGTTGCGTGGCTGGAAAACGGCCCCAAGCGGAAGCCAGGGCGTCAACGGCGCTCGACCGTTGTTGATCCGCCTGATCCGCCGATCCACGTCGAAGGGGCGGCACACCAGATCGATCTGGATGGAGACGACGCATGACCGCTGTCGTCCCGGCACCGGATGCCGACGGCTACTGGCACTACACCTACGTCACGTACCACCCCCAGACCGGCGAGTGGTACGGCGGGAAGCACACCACAGACAACCTCGATGATGGATATCTCGGTTCCGGAAGGTGGGTGAAAAACCATCCGGCACGCGAGGATCTCGTGATTGAAATTGTCGAGTTCTTCTTCAGTGAGGAACTCGCTTATGCCGCCGAAGCGGCTCTGATCGACTTCGTGGCGATCGATACTGACCCGCTCTGTCGCAACAGGAGAGACGGCGGATACGGGATTTCCCGCGAAGCAGTTGTGCGTATCGTAGCCGATCCTGTGTGGCGACAGAGGCACCGTGAAGGAATGGCCAGGCGGCCGACTGATCCTGAATGGCAGAAAAACATACGCCTGGCAGCAGCCAAACGCGCCGCTGATCCGGCATGGCAGCAAACGCTCCGTGAAATAGGCGCGCGCAATGCAGCTAACCCCGAATGGCAGAAAAGCATCCGGGAGGGGATAGTTCGCAGAAACACCAATCAACAGTGGCTAGAGAATAACAGGGAAGCAAACCGGCGCCTCGCGAATGACAGCACATGGCGCAGGAAAAACCAGGAAGTAGCCGCTCGAAATCTCGCTGATCCAGACTGGCTGCGCAAACTTCGCGAAGGAATAGCTCGTCGTAATGCTGACCCAGAATATCAACGTAAGAACCGCGAAGGGTTAATCCGACGCGAAGCAAACCGACAGGCAAAGAAAGCAGCAGAAGAGGACACCGCAGCATGACCCCGTTGGAACGTCTGGCGCGGGCCGTGCTGCTGTTTCATCGCGGCGGTCGCTGGACCGGAACAGACCGCAACGAGTGGGCGATGCTGACCGACGAGGAAGAGGCCACAACAGTCGTGTTGTGCGATCTCGCGCGCCGGTTATTGGCCGAAGACAGGGAGACCACACCATGATCTCAGAGAAACTACAGAACGCCAGCGATTGGACATTGTCCTGGGCGAAGCGCGGCGAGGCGATGCCACCACAGCAGGCTGCCGAACTGGCGCAACGCATGATGGACATGGCTTCCCAGGTGCGCGCCATCGAGAACGTGCCGCTGCGGCTGGACAGCCCCGAAGTGCGGCTGGGCTTCCACAAGCTGCGGGAGCGCCACGATGCCGAGTAAGCTGCCCAGTTCCCATGCCATCCAGGCCGCCATGGTGGCTGCGCAGCAGGCCATCTCCGCGCTGCCGGATGATGGCGACAACGTGCTGCTGCTCAACACCATCGAAGGCGAAAGCGACGTGCTGGAGGTCTTAGACCGTGTGGTTGAGCACGCCGTTGCCGACGCGAAGCTCGTGGAATTAGCGCGCGAGCGAGCCAGGCGTCTGGAGGAGCGCGCTAAGCGCACCCGCAATGTGGCGCTGCAGATCATCGAGGCACTCGGTGTGTCCCCGCTGGAGCGTCCTGTATATACGGCATCGGTGTCGTATCATCGCGAGCTTGGCGCGCTCAACGAAGCTGAACTGCCAGACGAGTGGTGGCGCCGCGCACCGGACAAAGTGGCAATCGCGAAAGCCTTGCGTGCTGGTCAGGAAATTCCAGGCGCCAGCTTGGGAAATGACCAACCGAGATTGACTGTGAGGACATCTTGATGAACGCCATTGCTACGATCAACACGCCGATGCCGCTGCAGGACATGCAGACGCTCGCCGTTGCCATCGCCAAAAGCAATCTGTTCGGCATCCGCACGCCAGAGCAGGCGCTGGTGCTGATGGCCATCGCGCAGGCCGAGGGTCGTCATCCGGTCGAGGCCGCGCGCGACTATGATATTATCAATGGCAAGCCGGCTAAGCGTGCCGAGGCGATGTTGCGCGATTTCATCCAGGCCGGCGGCACCGTAAAGTGGCACAGCATCACCGACGAGTTGGCGGATGCCACGTTTACCCATCCGCAGACCGGCAGCGTGCGCATCGACTGGGACATGAAGCGCGCCACGACGGCCTTCGGGAAGAAGGACATGTACGCCAAGTTCCCGCGCCAGATGCTGCGCAGCCGGGTGGTGTCGGAGGGCGTGCGCACGCTCTGGCCGCTTGCCACGAGCGGCATGTATATACCAGAGGAGCAGGCTGACATCCCGGCCCACAATGGCCCCACAATCGAGGCCGAGCCACCCTCAGACGCCAGACAGGCGCTGAACGATAGTATCCCGCTGAAGGCCGCCGCGGCCGCCACGCCGCGCGCCCCGCGTGTTGTAGACCCGACGCCATACGAGGCTGGCCCGACCGAGAAGCCGCAGCGCACCGACGAGCAGTGGCACGCATGGATCAGCAAGCTGGACGCCGCTTGTGCCGTCCTGCACCGACTGCAGGAGGTGGTGGAGATCGGCAACCGGCCCTCAGTGAACGACGCCATTGCCGAGGCCCCGGACTGGGCCAAGCGCGACATCGACGCCATCTTGCACAAGAACTACAAGCGCCTGGCGGAGAAGCCCGAGGAGCCATCAGACGACCTGGACGAGGTGGTGATTGCTGGAGAAGAACACCTAGCCGCAGGGTAGCTGTCGGTCGTGGGCGGTGGTTTGGTCACTGGCCATCTTTGTTTTCAACCTCCTGTGCGATGCGCGAACGCGAGGTCTTCTGCCAGTCTGGCAACCTGCGCCCGCAGTCGCACTATCTCGGAAGCCGCCGCCTCTAGCAGCGGTGTCAATTCTTCACTCGGTGAGTGACGCGCCCACCAGCCGAGTTCCGTTGGTAGGTCGGTCGTCTGCGGTCGGGCCTCGCTGTCTTTCATCGCTGCTCTCCAAACCAGTAGATACCTCGCTCACGCACAAACAGGGCGTCCCAAAACCAGTGTAGTTGCCAGGGTGCCATCAAGTTTCGGCCGCATTCAGGAGAGCCGCGATGCGCTCACCCAGAATGTCGCAGTCCTGCTGATTTGTTCCATGACCACGGTTCACAAGCACCGTGAACTGATTCACAGACGCCTCGCCGTCCCACACAAGGCGGTAGACGAAGCCTTTCTCCGATCGCCATTCGCTGGTGGTTGTTGGATCAGCCATGTTGTTTTTCCAGTTCGTCCGCCACCTTTAAGAAAACCTCTAGGTCCACCATCCGAGCATCGATGCGATGCAACTCGTTGCATAAGTCCCTCTTGCGATTGGCGATTTCCTTGCGCTCCGTTCTGGCCTTAGCGGCGGTCGTCTGTGGTTCAGCCATTCTGTCTCTCCCTCGCTCGCTTGAGCGCCTTGATGAACCCTGGCGTGGACATCCCGGCGGCGTTCTGCAACGACTGAGTGAACCGACCAAAAACCAGTTGCGGCGCGTGTATCTTAAACCCCAATCTTGGAGCCGTCGATGGCCCTAACCGCAGAAGAAGCTGAGTTCGCACTGAAGGCCATCCTTAGTCGCGAGCAGCAGAGGTTTCAGCAGATCATGAAGCCTTACATGCAAGAGCTATCCCACGTCATGGCTCGCAAGCCTCCAATGCCAGTGACGCTCCCAGATGGCCGCGTGATGCAATACGTTGGGCCGACAGCCGATGACCTGGGAGGCGCCTATAAGGCGCCACAGTGGCTGAATGAGTTGTGCCAAGAGGACTATGCGCTGATGCATGATCTGGCGCGATTTCGCGACCGGTAAACCGAACCCCCGTAGTGAGAACGACATGAAGACGCCGCTGCAGTGGACATATTCAGGGCGAGATATGATGGACCAAATGGATGATATGGCAGACGAAATACGCCTGCTGCGACACGCTCTGCTGGACGCCCTGACGGTGTTCGATATCGGCCAGAAGGGCAGCACGAGGTTTCACAAAGCGTACGCCGAGGTGATCGCTAGAGCGGTCTCGGCGGGTAAACCCTAAACCCCACCGGAGAACGATGATGCGTTACAGAGGGAAGAACTCTTTCTATGAAGGCTGGCTGGCAAGATGCTACGGAGAGAAATTCGACTCGTCTATGGACGATGCGTGGAGAGAAGGCTGGCGTATGGGCGATGAAACCTCACTGGCGTCACGTACCATTGCCCTAAGCGCAGAAATCAAGTTGGCTCGCAATATTGAGCCGGCATCCTGAACCCCAGGATGATAAAAATGGGCGAAGCGAAATCGGACCTGATCTATGCGGTAGTGGCAGTGTTCACCGGCACGCTCTCGGTGTGGTTCGATCTGTGGTGGGTAGCATTGGCAATGGCATTCATAGCTGGGTCGCTGCTAACCTTTGCCCTTACCGATTGGCGCGATGAGGCCCGCCGCCAATGCGGCCTCCTGAGCACTGAACCCCGGAGATAACATTGCAGTCGAGCGATACAGCGCCTCGTGACGGATCAGAGTTCCTTGCCCGCGTCATGGATCGCCATCCATTCAGCGCTGCGCCAACATACCACTGGGATATCGCACGATGGACCGGCAAGACGCCCGATGACCCGATCGGCAATCTTGCGTCGCGGTCGGGGTCTATCGTGACGCATTGGGCGCCTCTGCCAGCGCCTCCTGAGCACTGAACCGTCAACCCCCGGATGGATGCCATGCTCGACGAGAGATTGCTGAGGAAGATCGCAGAGGCAATATGGTCAACTAAGGGTTCGCCCATGCGCTTGCTCGATGAGATTTGCACGCCGAACAGCAATCTGAACCAGCAGCAGAGACAGTGCTGGAAGGAAGCTAACGCGGTGTATGCCGCCCTGTTCAACAAAACCCCCGCATTGAGGCCGTGCGGCTGACGCTGTAAACGTAACGGGCCGACGCAGTGTCTGACCACCGCGCCGGCCCAGATAGACCGAGAAGGAACCTCGATCGTGACCATCATGTTGGTTGAAGTCTACGACGCCTTCAAGGAGGCGAAGGTGTCCGATCCTACCGCGCGCAAGGCGGCCGAAGCCATTGCTGCCTACGACGAACGGCTTACCCGTATTGACGTGCGGTTAGGCTCTATTGATGGACGGCTGCTCGGTATGGAAGCGCGCCTGACCATGCTGACGTGGGTGATGGGAATTAACGCTGCCGCCACGCTCGGTATGCTGGCCAAGCTGGTCCACGGCTGATGCTGCACAACCTGGCAACGGTGGCGTGATGGACGAGGACCTGAAGCAGCATTTGGAGGCGATGGAGGCTCGTCTGATGGGCCGCATCAACGGCAATCAGGAGGCGATGCTCGATCGGTTCAATAGGATCGAGGGCAGCCTGCGCGATCTACGCTCGGAACATAGCGTCACGCGGGACATGGTGATCGCGCTGCCTGGCGTCGTGCTCGGCGCGATCGAGAAAGCGCTGCTGCAGCGTATGCGCACAACCGAGGACCGGCTCGACAAGCTGGAGGGCGGGGCGTGATGCTGCACAACCTGGCAACGGTGGCGTGATGAGCAACAGGCCCACCTTTGCGTCTCTGGTACGTGAGCATAGGCGCCTGCGGGAGGAAGGAATATTGATTCGGGCAGACTTGGAAAAGTACAGCCTAATCCCGCCCGACCGCCGCACGCCATGGCAGAAGGCCAAAGAGGCCTTTGGTATGCTTATCGTCTATACAATCATGGTGCTGTTGCTGGTCAGACTCGTCGGCTGGCTGCTCTAGTTCTGCGCGGCTCGGCTTCCAGCTGTTGCGCTGAGACCGCGAAGTACCGGGTCTGTCATGGCGCGCACCTGCGCAGCTCTCGCCTGATCGAGCATCAACCGATTGCGCAAGGCGTCAGTCACCCGCTGGCGGCCGGCCGGATCAGTGACGAACAATCGGTTTGCCAGGGCATCCGCTGTTTCTGGGTTAATGCCTTGCCCCAGGCGACGTATGAACCAGTCGTTGAGGACAGTGCCAACGCCCTGGACCGGTCGCCCACTTACAGCCTGCTTGATGCCGCTAATGACAGGGCCAGCAACGTCGGTTCCCATGTCCTCGCCGCCGGCCCCGAGTCTGTGCGTCTGCGACCCTGCGCGCGGACTGATGTTACGCTCGACATTGGTCATCTGTGTCTCGCGGCGCAGCACCTCGTTGAGCGCATCCAGCCGGTCCTGGCCGAGCAAGCTCCTGAGACGCGCCTGCATATTCTGCTGGTTTTCCAGCAGCGCACGGGCTTGGCCACTCGCGCGTGCCGGATCACTCACCCGATCGGCATAATCACGCCCCGCGCCGAGCCGATAAGCATCCTGCACGTCGGGAGGACTGTCTGCCATACGCTGCGCCACGATGTCGCGGTTGGTGCTGAGCGCTTTCTGCCCTGCTTCCGTCGCCTCCATCTGCGCTGAGGGGCCGCCCCAAGCCGCTCGTGCTGCGGCATACTCCGGGTTGTTCTGATCCAACAACTCGACCCAGGTCTTGCGCATATTGTCCAGAGTGCGAAGCTCAGTAGTCCATTTCACTTTGCCGGTGACATCACTTCGCGCTGCATCAATAACACCGTCCATCCCACGTTTGACCGCGTCGAGGGAGCGCATATTAGGAACGCCAACAATGCGCGGATCACCGTTCTCGTCGTAGTGGATGGCCGGGTCCTCGGTCGGAACAGCCGGTTCGCCTCTGGCTAATCTGGTACGGTTTTCTCGCTCCTGTATCTTTAACCCAGCTTTGAGCCATCCTTGCGCGTCGGGATCAGACAAAATGTGCTGCATCTCATCCGTCATACCGGCAGGTTTGCTGAACGCCGCCAAGTAAAGCGGCTCTGCCTCCCTTGCTCGCTGCGCCTGTCTTTGAGCGGTAGCCTCGGCAACATCACCGCCGCTGCCGCCACCGAATGCGGTATCTCCAGCCTCGATCAGCCGATCCGGTCGCAGCACCCGGCGGTTCTCCACAAGGGCATCGGCCGCCTCCATGGCAGCGCCCGGCGTATTCGCCGCGGTCGCCCCAAGGTTGACGATATTCCGGCCGCCGACATCCACCAGACCGACAGGCACATCGCCGGCGAGGTTGAGCCGGTCTGCGGCTTCATCCACCGTCACACCGCTCCGATCTAGTGCCCGCACGATCTGACGGTCGGCTGCCGTCTCTGGATTGCGCAACCCAAGCGCCTGTCCGACACGCCCAACAGCCCATGGGGCGGCACTCGTCACGGCGCCGACAGCAGGAGCAACGACAGCCCCCGTCCCCGCACCAACCCCAGCACTCTCCAGACGCGGTCCCAGGCCACCCTCTCCCTCACCGAAGCCAGCCACGCCTCCCACTGCCGCACCGCCACCGCTTACCTTGGCAGCAGTCTGCAGCCACGCTGGAATGTTGCGCGAGAGTTGGTTGATGAGAGGGGCCACATATGGAGCGACTACGCGACTCACAGGAGCGACCAAGCGGCCAGCACCGAGCACTGGCGCAGCTACCATCGGAGCGACGCTGCCAGCGACCTGACCGGTGATGTTGCTGGCAGGATTTATCTGCGCGTCGATCTGGTCCTGCCGCCGGCTGTCCTCCAGGCTCTGGTCATAAGCCTGCCCCATCGTCGGGCGGCCGGCAGAGCCACTGACCAGGTTGCCGACGCCCTGTGCGAGCGCATCGGTTCCCGCGCGCAGCTCGTCGCCAAAGCCGAACGTTATCCCCTTCACGGCGCCCCGCAGTAGGCTGCCGATCATGCTCGGGGTCTCGCCCTTGGCGCGGAGATGCTCGGCTATCTGCTCATCAGTGTAGCCCTCGGCGCGCGCACCCCTTACGTCAAACACCATTGGATTGGTCCTTAGTCAAACGCGGATAGCGGCTTCTTGGGCTTGCCTGACGTTCCGTCATTTTTGTCAGGCTTGGTCTCGGGTGGCTTATAGTTCGGTCCCGCCTCCCGCTTCATGCTCTCGAACTCGATTTCGCGGAGGTGTCGTTTCAATGCGACAGTGCGGGTGTCGTCCCCTGGCATTGGGAAATAGACGTGTGCATAGCGCGTCCACTCGTCAGGGTTGACGGCAGCGCCGCTGTCTTTCCGGATAACGCCAGACAGAAACGCCTCCTGTGCCACGCGCAGGTTCTTGTAGTCTGGCGAGTTCAGATTGTATCCGATAAAATCACCGGCTTTTTCCTTGGCCCTCTGGCCCCAGGTCAATGCTTTCTCGTCCAGGTCGTCCATGATCGGCGAAGAAACCGTCATCCTGCCGGCGTACGTCGCGGCCTTGCCTTGCTCCACCGTCATCTGTTCTTGCTTAAGAGCATCTGGCGATTTCATCACCAAAGGCAACGCCCCGCCTGGTGGCTCCGGTAATGATGGTGGCAGGCGTCGGGTGATCAGCGCAGGTATCGTCCCAACATTGCCAGGGCCGGACATCGTGGTCGCCTGCGCGCCAGCCTGTTGCAGCGCGTAGTAGCTACCGGCGTATTGTCGCTGCACCTCCTCCGAGGCTGTGCCATCCCTGATTTCGTTGGCATGCTCGTAGAGATAGCTTTCGTGCTGGGCGGCAACGTCGGTGCCTTGCACTGGCTTGTTCGCCAGCTTTGCTTTCTGCGCCGCGTCATCAGCAGCCCGCTGGTCAGCCGCGCTGGCAAGTTTCAATCGTTCGGCATCACGCTGTCCGCTCTCCTGCGACAGCCGTAGGTTCTCAGCCGCGATCGCATCAGCCTTCGCCTTCTCCTGCTGCGCCTGCACGTCGAGCGCATATTGCCGCTGCGCCGCCTTGTTGGCGGTCTGGTAGCCGAGCAGGATCTTGTCGGCGTCTGCCGCTTTGATCTGCCCGAGTTGCACCTGACGCTGCAGCACCGGGATCTCGGCTAGCTGCTCAGCGGTCATGTCGTTCGCGACAATGCGCGGCGGCGGCGGGATCGTTGGCTGTGTGGCCGCTGGCTGTGCTGGCGTGGCCACTGGTAGCGCTGCAGCGGTCGTGGCGGGCACTGTAGGCTGGTCGGGTGCTGGCGCCCCTGGCATGTCCCACGGGGCATCAGGCGCTGCTGTGGACCCTGGTGGCGCCGTGGTGCCGTCTGTGGCCGTCGTCGGCGTAACGCTGGCCACCTGAACCCGGCCGGGCGTCCCACCGCCGCCGATCTGCTGTTGCAGTTGCAGTGCGGTGGCCGAGCGCCGTTGCATCTCTCCCGTCGTGTCCTTCGGCCGCAGAAAATACTGAGAGAACGCAGCCGCCTTGGCGGCCGGCCCCTGCGCCGCCGCGATCTTCGCGGCAGCAGCAGACTCAGAGCCGTTCCATTCGGACATCAGGAAGTCGAGCTGCTCATCAAGTGGGGCGCCGTCTGGCGGATGACCGGTCTTGTCGATGTATGCCTGCAGGCGCGGCCCGGTCCACATGAAGATGCCGGCGGCATTGCCATTATCGCCTCGTCCGGTGCGAGGATTGGCAACGCTTTCGTGCAACGCATTGGCGGCTGCTCCAGTTGCCGTATCCGGGTCCATGCCGCGCTTGATGAGGCCCTCGCGGACAGCCGTTGCGTTGTTGAAGGCGGCGGGTTCGATTGTCGCGGAAGGTGTCGTGGCCACACCTCCCGAAGGCGCCGCTCCGGTTCTCCACCGTGCGCCGAAGTCCTTCGCGGCATCGCCCGCCTGGCTCATGTTGTAGAGATCGGCACTCGGTACGCCCTGCATCGCCAGCATCTTCAGCGTCTGCTCGTCCGGCATCGTGGGCGGCGCCCGCATCGCCTTGCCGTACGACTGCAGCACCCCCACCCCACGCGCGTACGCCTGCGCCCGCTCCGCAGGATCAGTGATGTTGAGCAGCGCGGCGCTTAAGCGCGACACATGCTCCATGTCGGCCGTGTTCAGCTCTTGCTGCCGCCATTGGTTCATCAGTTGGTTGGTATATTGAGCGTCGCCTGCCGCCTGCGCCCGCCACAGTATATTCGGGTCGCCAGCCGGGGTGACGTTGGCTGAGAAAAAACCGGACATCAGGTCCACCCCAGATCAGCGCCTGGCATTTGCGCGTAGGTCGACGCACCACCGCCGCCGCCGAGGTAGCTCTGAAACCCTTTGTTGTTCAGCAGCGTATTGGCCGAACCGCTGATGCTGTTCGCCATGTTGCCGTAGATGCTGGCGTTCATGCTCGCGGCGCCCGTGTCGACCTGCGCGGTGTTGGTGGCCGCACCGGTCGCCGCGTTGGCAATGTCGCCGGCCGCCGTCAGGCCGCTCGAGCTGAGTTGGTTCAGCCGGTTCCAGTAGTTGCCGAAGTCGCTGTCGGCGAGGCCCGCGCCGAATATCTGCTCGGCCTTCAGCGTGGCGCCAGAGCGCAGCATCCCCTTCGCCGCAGCGCCCGCATCCGCCGCGCGCAGGCCCTGGTCGAGCTGGAACTGATAGCCGGGCGAGGTCCGGTAGTTGCCAAATGCCGCAGTCGCCGCGTCGGGGCCGTTCAGGCCCATCAGGTCAGCCTGCGCCTTGTTCGCCGGCACTCCGGTCGTGGTCCACGGTGAGAGCTGGTTGGTCGCAGTGGTGAGGCCCTTATCGAGCGCCTCGGTGGCCTGCTTCCGGCCCGCGTCGACCGCGTTCTTCTGCATGATGCCGCCGGCAATACCAGCAGCAGCGGTTACGCCTGCGGCGGCTACAGCGAAGGGCACTGTTCAGTCCTCCTCGAACGAGAGGTGATGTTCCGCGGCCACCGCAGGCTCATCGGCCTCGAGATGGTCCGCGTTATGAATACAGGCCAGTACTACACCAGGCGTGAGCGTGAGAAAGCTGTGCATGATATGAGCGGGGACGCGGATCGTGGCCGGCGCGCAGTAGTCGCCGGCTTCCTCGTCGTCGCGCCACATGCGGATGCGCCCCTGCAGCAGCGCCGTCAGGTGCCCGTAATTGTGCGCGTGCTGGGGTAGCAAGGTGTCGGCGTCAGGCACGCGGTATATCTTATAGTATATACCGGCGTAGATCGTGACGCTGACGGTCTCGGGCTGGTTGGGTGCGCGTTTCATTCACACCTCATGCTGACGATAAGCGTAACACGATCCGTCTGCCCCTCGTTCACAGTGCTATGGACCTGCAAGTTGTCGAACAGCCAAGCCTCACCACACTGCATGACCACACGCTCATCGCCACAGGTGTTGTAGCAGCCGGGGTTGGTGGCCAGCGGAAGATACGCCTTGGTCTGGAACCACTCGCTGTGCCATCGCCCCTTGTCGTCGTGAGGCGCAACCTGGCCTCCTGCGGGCACACGGGTTATGAGCACGCCGCCCAGCTCCACTGCCTCGACACGCGACATCAGCCCGAACACGATCGGCCTCAGATGCGGCAGCGCGTGCCACGCCGGATACCACTGGCAGCGGAATTCCTCGGCGAACGCCTCGCGGCTGTTCAGCTCTGACGGATCACGGAACCGCAGCCAGATGTCGTCAGTTCCCACGAAGGAGCCTGCGCCACCTGTGCGTGCCGTGTGCTGGTTCCACAATTCCGGCTGCCGGTAGAGCGACATGGCCAAGGGCAGCACTTCCACCCCAGATGCTATCTTCAGAAAGTTCCGCATCACCCCTCCGGGGAAGGGCGCTAGCCGAAGCTAGCGCCCAACCCTACCTGCGGCGTATAGTGACCAGGATCTTGACGCTGATCCTGACCACCACCAATATCCGCGGCAGGAGCTTGAGGGTGTGCATACCCTCTCCCTCCTCGGGTGACGCCGGCAGCTCATTCTGCCGGCGTTGCCGTTACTACCGCATCACTGTGCCCTGATCCATTGCTCAAGAGCAGCGACAATCCCAACGCCGCATTGCTCGTCAGCATCACCATCAGCTACCGCGTGAACCGCATGCCGGCGCCCGTCGAATGTCTCGATCAGCACACCTACGCATGCACCGTGGTCCTTCACGGCGACATGCATCCTGGCAACCTGTGGGCCTAGCTGCCTCTCGCAATAGCTGCGGATGCTGTCGATCGCGTCTGCAGAGAATGTCGGCACCACCGCGTTATACCCCGGTCGCGAACCAGGTGAATGGTGCGTTGGGCACCGCGACAATGCTGCCGCTCCCAACATCGTGCGAAAGCGTACCGGTGATCACGTCGAGCGGCAACGCCTGCACTGTGCCCTGATTGAAGTAGGCATCCGGATGCACAGGGCTGGCATCGCACTGAAAGTCGAGCGTCCGGGTTGCATACGGCACCGGCAGCGTCACCGAGATCAGTCCGGCCGGATCGCTGGTGCCCGTGCCGGTTTGCATGATAACGCCACTCGTCGGCGACACGACGCCGCCGGAATTGAGCGGATCGGCGACCTGCTGGAGCCGGTCGGCAACGGCCTGCAGGTATTGCCCCCATATCGTGCTGAACAAATGTGATCCAGCATCGATCGGCGCTGCGTCCAGCGGCGGGTCAAGCGGATGTCCGGCGCCAGTCCCAGACATCAGCTCGCACCCGCCGTTATGTCCGCATCCACCGCATAGACAGTCGTGTGGCCAGCCACCGAAATCCGGAACACGCGCTCGCGGAAGCTCCCCAGGCGCGTGGTGTAAACCCGCTGGCGCCGGTTGCCGGTGGTGGCGCCTGATTGCATCACACGCGGGCCGCCGGTGAACGTCCAGCCGCCATCGTCGGACCACTCCAGCAGCACCGTCCCGCCCACCAGGGCAGCGCTGCCGCTCTCCAGCTCGATCTCCACCCGCGCGCAGAACGCCCGCCGTGTGCCGGCATAGAGCGGCGGCAGGGTAATCGACTGGCTGATGGCAACGCCGTCCTCCGTGCCTACGCTCATCTGCGGGGTGAACACCGCGCTCGATAAGCTATCGCCCATCAGCGTCGTGCCGCCGACCTCGGCCACGCAATCGACCCGCCAGCGACCGGTGCCGTCCGCGGCGCTGCGGTCGTGCCACTTTTGGGTGGCGCAGTCGTAAACCAGCGAGAACGCCGGAAAGTTCATGCAGTAGAAGATATGGCCGCCCACGCTATAGGCGAACGACGACACGATCTGCGTGGCCCCGCCGGCATCGAAGATGATCCGTTCTATCGCGTGCGTGCTGACCCGTAGCGGTTGGTAATTGTTCGACCGGAACACAATGCAGGCCAGGTTGACCCAGAACAGCGAATTGTCGGCAACCGCAAGCGAGCGTGGCGATTGAACCGATGACTGGAGCGCGCCGCCGCTCAGCCGACGATACGGGAAATCCGCATTGCCCGCGTCATACCAGACCTCGATGCCGCCCGCGCCGGCCACCCACAGGTTGGAACGTAGCGGCACGATGCGCCGGATGACGTTGGGAAACGCATCGGCAAATACAAAGTCGAGCGCATCAAACGCGGTCGGGTCATTAAGACGGCCAATGAACCACTTCGAGGAGTTCTCATAAGCCGTATATACAAAATACCCGTCGTGGTAGCAGACCGTCGCGGCGCCAGGGAAGTCGCCGCCGATCTGGTTGAGTGGATCGGCATCGCCGTGGCCACAGGTGTAGGCACGAGGCGGCACGCAGAATACCGCTGTGTTGGGGCCGGCCGCGATGGTGATCATGGTATCGGCGGGGGGGATGACCCCGGTATCGGGCGTGCCGACATCGCCCAGATCCTGAATCGTCAGCCCGGTTAGCAGAAAATGCAACCGGTAGGCGTGCGTGCCGCTCACCAGATAAATCACGCCTGGCATGCTATCGTTCATCGCGCGGATCGGGCCGGCGCCGACTGCCCGGAACGTCGCCAACCCGTGCGAGGAGGTCAGCGGCGTCTGGCTGCGGGCGTCGTCCGGCGCCTGCTCCACGTAGGCATTCAGCAGCCGCTGCGAGGCCAGCGGCACCGATGGGTGCTGGTAGCTCTCCAGCGGGATCGGTATGCGCCGCATGCCGGTCTGTGGCGCGGCAGCCTGCTGCGTGGCGGACATCAGTGCACGAGGTCGCGCAGGCGGAGCGCCAGGTCTGCGAGCGACGTCGCTTGCTGGACGGCGCGATCAAGGGCGAGGAGGCTGATCATCTTTTGCTCTGGCGCCTGCCGCGACTGGGCGATGACCTCGGCCTGTTCGGCGATGCTCGGCATGGCTGACATGGCACTCTCCATGACTACACCGCCCTATTTACAGGC
>Ga0247661_1000092_pt1 | contig 15940 bp, 11 predicted proteins | sample CNK02_metaG_FD_182799 | JGI IMG/M metagenome (GOLD analysis project Ga0247661, IMG submission 182799) | Soil microbial communities from Purdue University Martell Research Forest, Indiana, United States - CNK02 | ecosystem: Environmental > Terrestrial > Soil > Temperate forest > Bulk soil...
CGCCCGGTGCTGATGAACGTGACGTTCGCGGTAAAGCGGGCGGAAACCTGCGTGATCATGGGGCGCAGCGGGGTGGGTAAATCCGTTTCCCTGAAACACATCATGGGTTTCTTGCGCGCTGATTCGGGCCAGGTCATCGTGGACGGCCAGGATGTAACGAATTTCAGCGAGCAGGACTTTTACACCGTCCGCAAGAAAGTGACCATGGTGTTTCAGTCGGGCGCATTGTTCGATTCGCTGACGGTGCGCGACAACATTGCATTTCCGCTGGCGGATCAACCCGGATTGACGCAGGAAGATATGGATGCGTACACCGACAAACTGGCGAAGGAACTGGAAGTGGAAGAGGTGCTGAGTAAAGTGCCGAGCGAGCTTTCCACGGGAATGAAGCGCGCAGTAGCAATCGCGCGGGCGCTGGCGCAGAATCCCCAGGCGATTTTGTACGATGAGCCGACTACTATGGTGGATCCGATCATGGCTGGGCACATGGGCGATCTGATTCAGCGCCTGAAAGATAAATTTCACCGAACTTCGATTGTGGTAACGCACGACACCCACCTGGCGCGACGTATCGCCGATACGATTGTATTTTTGCAAGACGGAAGCGCGAGCGTATTCGGTTCGTGGAAAGAATTTGAGAGCTCACCCGATCCCTTCATTCAAAATTTTGTCGCACAAGACAATTTGATTCCCGCGATGGACGTGACTCTGTGAGCGGGACCAGAAACGGTTCATCCACGGCGGTCGCGCCAGCCGGCAGCGCACATCCCGATCCGCGCAGTCAGCTTTGCCGCGAAATGGGTTTCTGGGATGTTCTTCTTTTCAACATCGCGACGGTGCTGGGGCCGAGGTGGATTGCGGCGGCGGGACATAATGGCACTTCTTCCATCAGTTTGTGGGTACTGGCGGCGCTGCTGTTTTTTGTGCCGATGGCAATGGTAATCAATGAGCTGTCGTCGCGCTTTCCGGAAGAGGGCGGTTTGTATGTGTGGGCGAAGGAGGCGTTCGGCGATTTTCACGGATTCGTGGCGGGGTGGACCTATTGGATTTACACGATTTTCTACTTTCCCGGACTGCTGTTGGCCAGCACTTCGATGAGTGCGTACGTGCTGGGCGGAAAGGGCGCTGCGCTGTCCCAGGATCGGGCATTTTTGATGGTTGGATCGCTGGCATTGCTGGCGGTAGCGGTCGTTTTGAATCTGATTGGATTGAATATCGGGAAGTGGCTGCAGAATGCGGGCGGTGTTTCAACATATGCACCACTGCTGATTCTGGTGGCGATTGGCGGCGTGCTGTGGGCGAAGCAAGGTTCGGTGACGCATTTCACGTTGGCCAACATCGTGCCTACTTGGAACTGGGACACCGTGAATTTCTGGTCGCAGATCGCGTTTGCGTTCACGGGATTGGAGCTGGTGTCGGCGATGAGCGGAGAGATCCGCGAGCCACGTAAAACTTTGCCCCGCGCATTGATTGCAGCCGCAGCGCTAATCGCAGGCATGTACATCATCGGGACGTTTTCGCTGCTGGCGCTGGTGCCGGCGAATGAGATTGATCCGAAGAGCGGCGTGTTTCACGCAATTACGGTCGGGTCAAGCGCGCTCAAAATCGGCATTGTCGGCGTGCTGGCGGCGCTGCTGGTGACGGTAGGCAATGCCGGAGGAGTGGGCAGTACGGTGGCGGGAATTGCGCGCGTGCCGTTTGTGGTCGGCATTGACCGGTATTTGCCGAAGGCCTTTGGAAAAATTCACCCAAAGTGGCGGACGCCATATGTTTCGATCCTTGTGCAGGCGGCTTTGTCGGCGCTGGTGCTGCTTCTGAGCCAGATCAATGAGACAACGCGCGGCGCGTATCAGACGGTGATCGACATTACGATCATTCTGTACTTCATTCCGTTTTTGTACATGTTTGCAGCGGCGATCAAGCTCGCGGGGCGGCCCGAACGGAAGACGAACGAGCACGCGGTGCTGATCCCCGGCGGGAAAGCCGGCGTTTGGGTGACTTGCACGCTGGCGTTTGCGGTGACGTTGCTGTCCATCATGGTGTCGGTGTTGCCGCCGGGGGATGCGGCGGATCGGGAAATATTTCTGGCTAAAGTCGTTGGGACGACGGTGGCAATGGTGGCCCTGGGTCTGGCCTTATACTGGCGCGGGGCACGGGCAAAGAGCGCCGCAAAGGCGTAATCCAGGCCGGCAAACCTGAGTATACCGGTTGTCAAGTCGACTCTCGCAGTAGTCAACCTCGAGGACCAGGCCGCAAGCCCGCCTTTTTCGTGAGCAGGAAATGTAAAGGACACAGATCGGCCTGGATTCCGTAAGTAATCCCTCTAAAGGCTTGGAAAGTCTGGGCAGGCGTTGCCTGAGCTTTGTGGAGGTTGAGTAATCCCAACTTAGGCGGCGCGTCCTGGGCGGCCTGCTGTTCAATCGCTGCCTAGAAACCCTGGCGGACTAGGTCGTCCAGACGGACGGAAGAAACAGGCGACGAGAATCCGCGGTGGGATAGGTAGCGCTCGATGTATTTGCCGAGGATGTCGGCTTCGAGGTTGACGGGGTCACCGGGGGAGCGGTCTGAAATGTTGGTGTGCTGGTAGGTGTACGGGATGATGGCGATTTCGGCGACCGACGAATGCTGGGAGGGCTGCCAGGTAGCGACAGTGAGGCTGATGCCGTCAATGGTTAGGGAGCCTTTGGGGACGATGTAGCGGGCCAGGTCTGCGCGGATTTGAACGCCGAAGAGCCAGCTGTCGCCATCTTGCTTGAGATGGGTGACATGGCCGACGGTGTCGACATGGCCGAGGACGAAGTGGCCGCCGAATTCTTTGCCGGCTGTTAAGGGTTGTTCGAGATTTACGCGGGCACCGGGTTTCAGGGAAGAGAAAGACGTTTTAGCCAGGGTTTCTGGGGAGAGGTCGGCGGAGAAGTGGTCGTGATCGAGGTCGACGATCGTGAGACAGCAGCCGTTAACGGCAATGCTGGCGGAGACGGCGAGTTTTCCGGCGAGAGCGGGTGCGTGGACCGCGAGCTTGCCGCCGGACGGACCGGTCTCGAGGCGGGAGATGGATCCGAGATGTTCGATGATGCCGGTGAACATGTTCATTCAACGATAGCGGACGGAAGTGGGGAAAGTAAAACCTACAAGGTGCAAAGAAAGTGCCGCTTTCATGAGGAAGAGGTGCGGTGCAAGAGCGAGGCAACAGAAAAGAGGGACCCACTTTTGCAAACCAACCGGGCACCCACAGAACGAAGATCCGCCTCGCAAACCAACGATGGCACACCCGCAGAACGAAGGCCCGACTTTGCAACCAGTAGTGGGGCGAGTGAAAAGGAGGCAATGGGCTCAGCCGAGATGCCAACCTTACTGCGAGATGCCAACCTTACTATAATTTAGTAAGATTGCGCGGGCTGAGGTGCTGGAATGGGGAAAAGGCTGAGCGGTGTGGCAGTGGCAGGCGGGCTGTTGCTGATGACATGCATTGGCACGTGGGGGCAATCGCAGCCGACGTTTGTAGGAGTGCGAACGTTTCTTGGCGCGCCGTATGTGACCAATCTGGAAGAGCTGAAGGCGGATTTTGCCGTGCTCGGTGTGCCGTTCGATGAGGGAACGTGGGGCCAACCCGGAGAACGCTACGGACCGAGAGACCTGCGGGAGAGTTCACAGGAATACAACCACGATCTGACCGAGGGATTTTATTACATCGACGGTGACCGGACGGTGCTGAAAGGCAAACGCTGGGCGGACGTGGGCGATGTGCTGATCTATCCGACCGTGCCGGCGCAGACGGACGACAAGATTACCGCCGCGGTGAAGAAGATTCTGGACAAGAAGGCGTTTCCGATCATCCTGGGCGGGGATCACAGCATTTCCTTTCCGGTGATCCGCGCGCTGGACAGAGACGTGACGGTGGTTCACTTCGATGCGCACCTGGATACCTGGAACGGCGAACCGGGAAATCTGGATCACGCCTCATGGGTAAACCGGGCGGCACAGCTGCCGCGGGTGAAGAAGATTGTGCAACTGGGAATGCGTGGGTTGGCCAACGATCCGGAAGCAGTTGGAAATGCGCGAAAGATACACACTTCGATCGTAACTTCGGAGCAGATACACGCGAAGGGAGTGGGGTGGGCGCTGGCGCAGGTTCCGGCGAGCGAAAATATTTATATATCGCTGGATGTGGACGTTATGGATCCGACGCTGGCTCCTGGAACGGGTACGCTGGAGCCGGACGGACTGAGCTTTCGCGAACTGGACGAGTTGTTGAAGGGTATTGCGGTGAAAGGAAAATTGGTGGGGTTCGATGTGGTGGAAGTGAATCCTTACCGGGACGCCAGCGGACGGACAGCGCAAACGGCGGTCCGGCTGATGATTGACTTGCTAGGGGCGGCGTTTCGGTGAGAAAAGAGGGCATGAAAACGGTAGCACAGGGTGCACTGAGGACAAGGCATGCAGTGTGCAGCGTGAAAAGAGCAAGAACATGAGTGAGCAGCGAGGGTAGGAAGAAACGGGAATGGGCGAAGAACGAGATCGCGAATTGGGTATGAAACGCAAGATCACGCGGCGTGATTTTCTGGATGGCGTGGCGATGGCAGTGGGGGGAGCCGCGGTGGCGGGGCAGCTGACGATGGCCTTCGGAACCGGCGATGAGTCAAAACTGGCGGTGTATCCTCCGGGGTGGACGGGACTGCGCGGGGATCAGGACAACGTTTATGAGTTTGCGCACAAATTGCGCGACGGGAAGAGCTGGACCAGTTTGGGCACTCTGGAAGAAGATTCGGAAAGCTATGACCTCGTTGTGGTGGGAGCGGGGATCAGCGGGCTCGCGGCTGCGCATTTTTATCGGGAGCGAAGGGGAAGGGGCGCGCGGATCCTCATTCTTGACGCGCACGACGATTTTGGAGGACATGCGCGGCGGGACGAATTTGAGGTGAGCGGGAGGCTGCTACTGGCGAATGGCGGAACGCAATCCATTGAGAGTCCGGGGGAGTACAGCAAAGTTGCGAAAGGCCTGCTGGCCGAGCTGGGGATTGGCGTACAGAAGTTTTATCAAGCGTATGACCAGAAGCTGTATGAGCACCTGGGAACAGGCTGTTTTTTTGACCAAGAGACGTTCGGTGCGGACAAGCTGGTGACGGGGATGGGAAGGAGGGCGTGGGAGGAGTTTCTGGCGATGACGCCGCTATCCGCCGCGGTGCAAAAAGACATCGCGCGGCTATACACGGAGAAGAAGGATTACCTGGCAGGGAGCACGCGGGCACAGAAAGTGGCGCTGCTGAAATCGGTCAGCTATGCAGAGTTTTTGACGAAGTATTGCCAGGCGCTACCGGAGTCGCTGCCTTTTTTTCAGAGATATTCGCACGATTTATTTGCGGTGGGGATTGAAGCGATTTCAGCTTATGGGTGCTACGAAAATCCTGACGATTATGGTTCGTATTCGTACGCAGGATTTGACGGGTTGAGATTACCGCCGCGGGAGAAAGAGGAACCCTACATTTTCCATTTTCCAGATGGGAACGCGACAATCGCAAGACTGTTAGTGCGCAGACTCGTCGCCGGAGTGCTTTATGGGACGTCCATGGAAGATGTAGTCACCGAACGCGCCAATTACGGACGGCTCGATCTGGCGGGAAGTCCGGTCAGAATTCGGTTGAAAAGTACTGCTGTGAGTGTGAAGGAAAATCGCGACGGCGCGACGGAGCCGGTGGTGCGCGTGGCTTATATGCATGACGGCAAGCTCAGGCGAGTGAAAGCACGACACTGCGTGCTGGCTTGCTATAACGCGATGGTGCCGTATCTGTGTCCGGAGCTTCCTGAAACACAGAAAAGGGCGCTGAAGTATTGCGTGAAGGCGCCGTTTTTGTATACGCGAGTGGCGTTACGGACCTGGGAGGCATTCGCTAAATTGGGGATACATCAGATTCAGGCGCCGGGGAGTTATTACTCGTATGTGGCGCTGGATTTTCCGGTGAGCATCGGAGCCTACAAATTCCCCAGCAAGCCTTCCGAGCCGGCGGCACTGTTCTTGCTGCGGACACCGTGCAGTCCGGGAGCGCCGCGACAGGATCAGTATCGGGCGGGAAGATATGAATTGCAGATGACAAAATTTGAGGCGATTGAGCGGAGTACGCGGGAGCAGCTGCAGAAAATGCTGGGCGGCAGCGGATTCGATGCGAAAGGGGACATCGAGGCCATTACGGTGAATCGCTGGGCCCATGGGTATGCGTATGAATACGATTGGTACTCGGATCGCGCGCTGCCGGCGGGACCGCGGCCGAATGTGACGGGGCGAAAGCGGTTTGGAAATATCACGATTGCGAATTCGGATTCGGCGGCGCGAGCTTATACGGATGCGGCGATAGATGAGGCGTGGCGAGCGGTCGGTGAGTTGCCGGGAATTGATGTACCGGGGACGAGGCTCGCGGAATGACTGTGACTCAGGAAAAGAATTTTTGGCTCACCACGCTGGAACCGCCCGTCATTCCGGTGCGCGAATTGCCGGAGCGTGCGGATGTGGCGGTGATTGGCGCGGGGTTTACAGGATTGTCGGCGGCGCGGACGCTGGCTAAGGGCGGGGCGCGGGTGGCAGTGCTGGAAGCGGAGAACGTAGGATGGGGAGCGAGTTGCCGGAACGGCGGGATGGTGCTCAGCGGTTTGAAGCTGGGGGCGCCGACACTGGTGGCGCGATATGGAAGCGAGGCCACGAAACGGATGTATGCAGCTTCGCTGGAGTCGATTGACTGCGTGGAGGAGATTGTCCGCGCGGATGGGATTGCGTGCGACTTTTCGCGGAGCGGACATCTGGAAGTGGCATGCAAGGTAAAACATTTCGTGGAGTTCCGACGCGGGGCGGAGACGATTGAGCGGGAATTTGGGCACAAGCTAAGGATTGTAGAGAAAAATGATTTGGCAACTGAGACCGGGTCGGCGATTTATCACGGCGGGATAGTCGACGAGCTGAGCGCGGGAGTGAATCCGGCGCGGTATGTGGCAGGACTGGGATGCGCGGCGGCGAAAGCGGGGGCGGAAATTCACGAGAACACGCGTGTGACGGGGCTGGAGCGGGCCGCTCGGGACGGCGAAAGTGGATGGAAGGTTGCGACTTCACGCGGCGTTTTGCAGGCGAAAGATGTGCTGGTGGCAACGAGCGGGTACACGAGTGGGATTACGCCGGGTCTACAGAAGAGAATTATCCCGATCGGGTCGTTCATTATTGTGACGGAAGTGTTGCGCGAGGAACTGGCGAGGGAGCTGAGTCCGCGCGGGCGGATGATCTACGATTCGAAGAATTATTTGCATTACTACCGTCTGACACCGGATCGGCGGATGCTGTTCGGCGGGCGGGCTGCGTTTTTTCCGGAGAATGAAAACACGGTGCGCGAAAGCGCACTGATCCTACGAAAGGGGATGATTTCGGTGTATCCGCAGCTGCGCAACGCGGCAGTCGAATACGTTTGGGGCGGAACGCTGGATTTTGCGTTCGACATCATGCCGCACGCGGGGCGGATGGATGGGATGTATTTCTCGGTGGGATATGCGGGACATGGTGTGGCGATGGCGACGCTGCTGGGGAAACGCATGGCGGAGGCGATTTTGACCGGGCGGGACGAGAACCCGTTTGCGGGAATTCCGTTTCCAGCGGCGCTGCTGGGGATGTATGACGGGAGGCCGTGGTTTTTGCCGTTTGCGGGGGTGTGGTACAAGTTTTTGGATTGGGTGAGTTGAGAAAAAGAAGAAAGAGAAAAAGTAAGGAAGTAACGAAGCAATGAGAAGGGGCGGCTGAAGGCCGACACTACGCAGGCGACTTAGGCGCCCAGACAGCCGTCCGGTTGAGCCGTTGGTTTTGCAATCTTGTGAAGGTCCCACGGACATTGCTGTCAATGGCCAAGTTAGGTCACAGGATGCTGCGCCCTACGACAAGAGAGCGACTCGCTCAGAATTTGCGCGAGTGGTCTTTGGCCCACCGTTCTACCACTACTTTTTTGTCGGTGTAGAACTCGATGGCGTCGCGGCCCTGGCCGTGCAAGTCGCCGAAGAAACTGTCTTTCCATCCACTAAAAGGAAAATAGGCCATCGGTGCGGCTACGCCGATGTTGATGCCGATGTTGCCAGCCGGAGCTTCGTAGCGGAAGCGGCGCGCGGCGGAACCGCTGGAGGTGAAGAGCGAAGCCTGGTTGCCAAAAGGATTTTTCGCGAGGAACGACATGGCCTGGTCGAGATCGTTGGCATGAACGAGGCTTAGAACTGGGCCGAAGATTTCAGTGTGGGCGAGTTCGCTTTCGACGGGAACGCCGTCGAGGATGGTGGGTTTTACGAAGTTGCCGACTTCGTGGCCCGGGATTTTGGCGTTTCGGCCATCCACGACAACTTTAGCACCGGATTTTTCACCTTCGCCAATAAGGGCTTCGATGCGGGACTTGCTTTGCGGAGTGATGACCGGGCCCATCTGGACGCCGTCTTCCAGGCCGTTGCCGACGCGGAGCTTGGAAGCGGAGTCGGCGATGGCATCGCGGAAAGTTTTTTGCGCATCGCCGATGGCTACGGCTACGGAAACGGCGAGGCAACGCTGGCCGGCGCAGCCGAAAGCGCTGTCACTGATGATGCTGGTGGCCATGGCCATGTCAGCGTCGGGAAGAACGATAACCGGATTTTTCGCGCCGCCCTGACATTGGGCGCGTTTGCCGCTGGCTCCGGCACGCGCGTAAATGTACTTGGCGACGGGAGTGGAGCCGACAAAGCTGACGGCGCGGACTTTGGGATGGTCGAGAAGCGTGTCTACCGCGACTTTGCCGCCGTTGACGAGATTGATGACGCCCTTGGGGATGCCGGTTTGTTGAATGAGTTCGAACGCTCGCTTCATCGTGAGAGGGACGCGTTCGCTGGGCTTGAGGACCATGGTGTTGCCGGTGGCGATGGCGTAGGGAAGAAACCAGAAGGGAATCATCGCGGGGAAATTGAAAGCCGTAATGGCGGCAACGACACCGAGGGGCTGGCGAATCATGATTTCGTCGATGCCGCGGGCGACGTCTTCGAGGTTGTAGCCCTGCATCATCATGGGAATGCCGCAGGCGACTTCGACGTTTTCAATGGCGCGACGGAGTTCGGCTTTGGCTTCGGTGAGCGTTTTGCCGTTCTCGATGGTAATGAGGCGGCCGAGTTCGTCGAGATGTTCTTCCAGGAGCATTTTGAGCTTGAAGAGCGGCTGGATGCGATCTTCGGGAGGAGTACGGCGCCAATCGGGGAAGGCAGCAGCGGCGGCTTCAACGGCGGCGTTGACTTCGGCTGCGTCGGCGAGAGGAACCTTGCCGAGCGGGGTGTGATTGGCAGGATTGACCAGATCCTGCCATTCGGCGGATTCTGAGTTAACCCATTCGCCGGCGATGAAATGAGGGACGCGAATTTCGGAAACGGCAGTGGCGCACATGGGAATTACCTCGGCGAACGTAAAAGAGTTTGGTGTCTCAGAATAGCATGCCGCCGCGGTGTTTGCCGCTGCTGGTAAGTGTTGCCGCTGTTCCTCGACGTTTGTCCGCCGCAGGCGGACGAACCTGGCTCGGGAATGACAACCCCAGTTTTTGCTAGCGGGCAAAGCATCGGAGAAAAACTCCCGCGGCGCTAGGAATGACAGGAGAAGAAATGCGCGGGTTATGAGTCGAAGTGGTCGCGGATGAGGAGGTTGGCGGCGAAGTCTGGGCCGAATTGCGAAAGAAGAGTTTCACGCGGAAGGAGATTAGGCAGAGTTTCTGCGGCGGCGAACGGAACTTTGTCGTGGCCGGCGATTTTTGGCGCGTAGAAGAGGAAGAGCCGGTCCACCAGGTTAGCGGAGAGAACGGCAGCGTTAAGTCGGGGTCCGGCTTCGAGGAGGACGTTGAGGATTTCGCGGCGGCCGAGTTCCTTGAGGGCAGAATTGAGATCGAGCTTACCTTGCCAGCGCGGGATGCGAAGAAGGTCGACACCGGCGTTTTGTAATTTGCGAGCTTTGGCAGATTTGAGCGGCGCGGAGGTTAGGACGAGGATGTCATCATCGGCGGATTGTACGATGCGGGAACTTGCGGAGAGCCGCAAGCGGGAATCTAGAATGACACGGAGGAGTGGGCGACGGCGGGGGAGGCCGCTGCGGTCGGTGAGGAAGGGGTCGTCCGCAAGGATGGTGCCGATGCCGGTGAGAACCGCGTCGGAGGCGTGGCGGAGGCGGTGAACTTCGGCGCGGGATTCCTCGCAGGTTATCCATTCCCTGAATTTTTTTTGGTTGGGTAACGCGAGTTGGCCGTCGAGCGTGAGGGCGGACTTGAGAGTCAGGAAGGGACGGGCGTCGCGAATCCAGCAGGCGAAGCCTTGATTAAGGCGGCGCGCTTCGGGTTCGCAGATGCCGGAGTCAACGGCGAGGCCAGCGGAGCGGAAAGCTTCGAGCCCGCCTCCAGAAACTTTGGGATTGGGGTCGTGGGTCGCAACGACGACTCGGGCGATGCCGGCGCTGACGAGCGCTTCGGTGCAGGGGCCGGTGCGGCCCGTGTGATTGCATGGTTCGAGGGTGACGTAGGCAGTAGCGCCGCGAGATTTTTCGCCGGCGGTTTTTAATGCGTTGACTTCGGCGTGATCGCGCCAGTCGTATTGGTGGAACCCTTCACCGACAACGTGGCCGTCGTTGACGATGATGCAGCCGACGGTGGGATTAGGACTGGCGAGGCCGACGCCTTTGCGAGCGAGTTCAAGGCCGCGCTGCATGAAACGCATATCGTGTTCGTTCATCGTGACAGGAAACCCCAAGACCCAGGTTCACAAACTGATAACGCTCAATCGAAAAGGGAAGCGGCGTAGGTTTCGGCGTCGAAGGGGACCATGTCGTTGATTTGTTCGCCGGTGCCGACGAAGCGGATGGGCAAGCCGAGTTCGCGGGAGATGGAGACGACGATGCCGCCTTTGGCTGTGCCATCGAGTTTGGTGAGGAAAATGCCGGTGACGCCGACCGCGCCGGTGAATTCGCGGGCTTGCGTAAGACCGTTTTGGCCGGTGGTGGCGTCCATGACGAGAAGAACATCGTGCGGCGCGCCGGGAATGACTTTGGCGGCAGTGCGCTTCATTTTGTCGAGTTCGGCCATAAGGTTGGATTTAGTGTGGAGGCGGCCGGCAGTGTCCACGATGACGGCATCGGCATTGCGCGACCTTGCCGCGGTCATAGCGTCGTAAACGACTGCAGCGGGATCGGCTCCGGATTTTTGTTTGATAACTTCAACGTCGTTGCGCTTGGCCCAGATTTCGAGTTGTTCGATGGCGGCGGCGCGAAAGGTATCGGCCGCGCAAAGCACTACGTTGAGATTTTGCTGCCGTAGGCGGTTAGCGAGCTTGCCGATACTGGTGGTTTTGCCGACGCCGTTGACGCCCACGATGAAGATCACGCGGGGGTCTTTATTGCCATTGCTGATGGCGAGTTCCTTTGACGCTCCGTTCGGCGATTCGAGAATACGGGTGATATGGGATTTGATTTCCGATTTAAGCTGGGTGGTATCGGCGAGCGCGTGACGATCGAGCTTGTCTTTCACGGAGTCGAGAATTTCGCGGGTGGTTTTTACGCCGAGGTCGGCGGAGAGAAGCGCGTCTTCGAGATGCTTTAGGGCCGCCGGATCGATCTGTTTTTCGCCTAGAAAAATGTTATCAACGGTTTCAGAAAGGGCCGTCTTGGTTTTTGAGACCGAGGTTTTCAGGCGTTCGAGGATCGTCGGTTCGGGTTTGCCGAAGAGGGAAATCATTGCTCTAAAAGTGTAGCAGATGGGCGGAGAGGCCGACCCTGATGGAGCTGCTCGACATCGATTTTAGGCGGGGGATCGTCCGGCGAGCTTTGTCCGCCGCAGGATGACCGATCGAGGCGACCTGGGTCTAAGTTCGGCTCAGACCTGGACTTCGACAGCGGAGAGGCGGAGGCGGCCGGTAGTGACCGCGGATTCGAGGGCGTTGACGACCACGGCGTCGAATTTGGCGCCGGTCAGAGACTGAATGCGCTGGAGCGCGAAATCGAGGTCCATGGCGTTCTGGTAAGGACGATTGGTGGTGATGGCATCCAGAGTATCTGCAACGCCGATGATGCGCGCCATGAGGGGAATTTGCGGCGCAGTGAGGCCGTAAGGGTAGCCGTGTCCGTCCATGTGCTCGTGATGGAGTTCGATGCCCGGCAGCATTTCTTTCAGTTGTGAAACGGGGCGCATGATGTTCGCGCCTTTGACGGTGTGCTGCTTCATCAACTCGAACTCTTCCTGTGTCAGGGCGCCGGGCTTCTTGAGGACGCGGTCGTCTACGCCGATTTTGCCAACGTCGTGGAGGAGCGCAGCGATGCGCAGCCTGTCGAGGTCTTCTTCCGAGAGGCCGAGTTCGCGCCCGATGAGCGTGGAGTATTTGGCGACACGCCCAGAGTGACCGCGGGTGTAAGGATCCTTTTCGTCGATGGCGGCGGCGAGCATGCGGATGGAGCCGAGAAAAAGTTCGCGATTGGCTTCGGCTGCTTCCTTGAGCTTCTCGATGTACTCTTCGATATCGCCAGCCATCTTGTTGAAGTTGCCCGCCAGCTCAGTGATTTCGAGTGAACCTCGGACGGCCGTTCGTTGATGGAATTCGCCGCGGCTGATGGCGCGCGTGGAACCAGCCAGCCCGCGAATGGGTTCGCTGATGGCAACCGCGAAAAGATAACCCACAAGAATGGCGACGAGCACAACCAGGCTGACGAAAGTCAACGCCTGGCGATTGAGCTCATTGACGCCCGCGTCGGTGCGGGCCTGGGCCAGGCTGCGTTGCGCAATGACGGCCCAATTCACTTCCGGAAAAGTGCTGTACGTCCCGATCATCTCGACCGGGCGCTTGTTTTCGATTTCCGTAAAGCGCATGGTTTCGGTGTTGCGGAGTTCTTGCGGCAAGGCCTTCACGCGGGCGACGACCGAGGAATTGCCGCTAACATCTTCGCCGGGAGTGAAACGGCCGGTGTCATGGTGGGCCACGATGTGGCCCTGATGGTCCACGACGAAAACGCTGCGACCGCGCACGCTCGAATCCTTCAGGCGGCTGAGGATGGGATCGAGCGAGACCACTGCGGCGATCATGCCGGTGAATTGTTGGTCGACATTCAGGGGAATAGCGATGACAAAAGCCGGTTGGTTGTCCGGTTCAATAGCCAGAGGATCGCTGCGAAATTTAACGGAACCGAGCTGCGGGGATTGCATGCAAGTCACGAACGCCCGCTGCAAGGCTTTGCTGACAAACGGATCTTTTTCAGCGCGGAAATTTCCCTGAGAGGCGCTGGTGCCTTTGCCGGATTTGCCGACGGCCGTCATGTAGAGAAACGTTGTGCGATTGCTTTCGACAAAGTTCTCCAGAAGCCGCGTGACCTTAGGTTCGGCACTGGGGTCTTCCACATCCTGAATGAGGCCGGTGAGGACAAGGATCTGGCGTTCGCTGATCAACTGCTGGGTGACGTTGGCATCGAACTGCTGGAGTTCCTGCGCAAGCGAACGCGTCAATTCGGACTGCTGCATGCGCTCGTTGTCGGACAGCTTGTCCTGACTGAGCTTGAGCACCTGCTGGTGATAGAGCAGTAGAGGCGGCGCGCTGACCAGCAGCATGGCCCCTAGAACGAGCCAAAGGATGCGCACGCGTCCAATGGGAACGCGGTCAAAGAGCGCATGGAAGTTGAGGGCCATAAATCCACTTTGTATTTTAAGAGGGCCGCCCGACAGAAAACCTGTCCTTCGAGAAGAAAGTGCCGATAAAACATTGATTCTTGCGAACCTGTTCCAACGGACAGGTTCGCTCTCAGGAATTTGCAATCAAGCCAGTGCGCGTGCCCATTGAATGACGGTTATTCGGGTTTCGCTGGACGTTCCATCACGTCACGGATAGCCTCGGCGGGAGGTTTGCTCCCGCGTAGAATCGCGTGAACTTGCTCGGCGATGGGCAGCTCGGTCTGGACCTCTGCGGCAAGATCCACGAGCGCGGAAGTGGTCTCCACGCCCTCGGCGACCATTTTCATCTCCACAAGAATTTCCTGCAACGGGCGTCCCTTGCCGAGTTGGATGCCAACATGTCGGTTTCGGCTGAGGGCACCTGTGCAGGTAAGGACGAGATCGCCAAGTCCTGCAAGACCGCTTAGAGTTTCTGCCTTGGCGCCGAGCTTTACAGCGAGGCGGGACATTTCCGCTAAGCCGCGTGTGATGAGCGCCGCGAGCGCGTTGGAACCGAGTCCGAGACCGGCACAGACTCCCGCTGCGATGGCGATGACGTTTTTCATGGCGCCAGCGAGTTCCACGCCGAGTACGTCGGTGTTAGTGTAAAGGCGGAAACCCGGTCCGGCAAACTCCGCCTGCGCTTCCGCGGCAGGATCGGTATAGTGCCGGCCGGAGACACGCGTCAATTCCAAAACAGCCCGCCCAGCAACAACCACGGCGGTCGGTTCGCCCCGCGCAACCTCCACGGCAAACGACGGGCCGGACAGTACGGCAGTGCGCAAAGCCGCATCTTCACCGAGAACGTCGAGAATCACCTGGCTCATGCGCGCGTGCGTTGCAGGCTCGAGACCCTTGGTAGCGCTCACAATTGTCGTGTCTGGTTGCCACTTAACGCGGGCCGCCATGTACACCTTGCGGGCAAACGCCGAGGGCATGGCGCCCACGACAATCTGGGCGCCCTCGAGAGCGTCCACAAGGTCGTTGGTGATTTCAACTTGCTCGGCGAGCTTGCGATCCGGAAGGTAGATGGAGTTAATGCGCTCGCGGCGAAGAAATTCGGCGAGCTCCGGGTCGTGTGCCCAAAGTGAGATGCGATGTGGCTGGCGGCTGCGCGTGAGCACGATAGCCAGAGCAGTACCCCAACTGCCAGCGCCCAGGATGGCGATTTTTTTCACGCTGGGTCCTTCTTGCTGAAGGAAAACTTCGGTTCCTCACCGCGAGCTAGGCGAGCGATATTGCCTCGGTGCTGGAAAATGATAAGTGCGGCGATGGCCAGAGAGGTGATCGTGATGTTGGCCGGCGGGGCGAAATGCGGCGCCCATAAAAGATAGACCAACAGCGGAATAGCCGCTGCCGCCGCGATCGAGCCAAGCGAAACGTAATGCCAGAATCCGACGACCAGCAGAAAGAGAATCAGCGCGGCGAGCATCGCGGATGGGGAGACCGCGGCAAATACGCCTGCAGCCGTAGCTACGCCTTTGCCACCACGAAAACGCAGCCAGACGGGGAAGCAGTGTCCCAGCATGGCAAAAAATCCGGCGAGCGCCATCACCGACGCTTCTCCATGCATGTAGTGGCCGGCGAACCAGACGGCGGCCCAGCCCTTCGCCGCATCAAGCAGCAGCGTCAGAAAGCCGGCAGCCGGACCGATAACGCGCGCGACATTGGTGGCGCCGATGTTGCCGCTGCCGGCTTTCCGGACGTCGCGTCCGCCGAACAATCGCGCGATGACAAGGCCGAAAGGTACAGCACCGAGCAGGTAGGACGTCAGAAAGATGAGAATCGGAGTCAGCGGGACATTCACCGGTTCAAGTCCTCGCGCATGAAAGGAAACGAGCGCAGCGTAGTGTACTCCGCCCCCGTGGGTTTCAGCTTGCTTTCCATGAGATGAAATTCCCTGGCGATCTGCCCACCGAATGGGCGGTCTTCCGATTGTCGGATTAGCGCGCGCAATGCTTCGGCTAGTCGGGTTTCCCGCATGCTTGCCAGGGTTAGATGCGGCGCGAACGGACGCGTTTCGCGCAGAATGCCGCACCCGGCGAGAGATTCATCGATGTGGCCGGCGAGATCTGCTAATCCCGACAGTTCTTGCACGCCGGCCCAGACAACGGTAGGGCGCCGATCATTCGGGAAGAATCCAAGACCGCGAAAATTGAGGGCCAGCTCTGCGGGTGGAGTGACTTTGCTCAGTGCATCGTTGATGCTCGGCAGTTTCTCTCCCGGAACGTGGCCGATGAATTTGAGTG
>Ga0247661_1000093_pt1 | contig 15933 bp, 14 predicted proteins | sample CNK02_metaG_FD_182799 | JGI IMG/M metagenome (GOLD analysis project Ga0247661, IMG submission 182799) | Soil microbial communities from Purdue University Martell Research Forest, Indiana, United States - CNK02 | ecosystem: Environmental > Terrestrial > Soil > Temperate forest > Bulk soil...
CATCGGTCTAACCTTGTAGAACCTTGCAAGCCGCCGCACCACGGCAACCCTAACTCTTAATTCTGCCACAGAACGAAATTTCTCTCTGGCCGCCGCCGTGTTTTGTGCAACAAGCCCGATCCGGTCAGCGGACAAACTGGGCGTTGCCTACCCGCCCCGGTCTAAACCCTTGCCGCGGACGGTTTGCTGAAGCCCCCGACGTCACTCCGGCCGGGGCGGCACGAGGCGTACGCGATGGTTTTCGAATATTACGGAACAGCGGGCCCTCGTTCTAGACGAAACAGAAGAAAAATTCCTCGGTGACGATTTTTGCGCCGGAGCTGGTTTTTCGAGCGCACGCACGGGCGACAAGGCCATCGGCGGCATTGCTCTGCGCTGTCTTGCGAACCACATGAAAGCTGCCCCGCGCTTCGGTCCAACACCGCAAGCCACTTCTTTATGAGAAGACTTCTGCCGGTTCGCCGCCGCGGCGTATTTCCGCAACCTTTTGGATCGCCAGAAAACGTTGACGTCGCCCGGCTCGGAACAATTTGCTTCCGCGTTACACGGCACGGACATCTTCGAGAAATATAAGATGGGTCACGGCGATTTCCGTGGAAAACTCGCTAGACCCGCCCGGCGCCGAGGCGCAATATAAGGCGCCCTAAGGAGGGGATTCCGTCACCGCCCGCGCCACAACCCGCCTTCGCCAGCATATTCGCGAAATCTTGCTTCTGCCAGCCATCGTACTGGCCGGATGTGGCGGCAGCTACAGCTCAAGTCCAACTCCGGCCCCGCCGCCCGGCCCCGCCAGTTTCGATTTGATCCCGCTCGCCAGCGGGTTTTCCAATCCTCTCGACATTCAGCAGCCGAAAGACAATAGCGGACGCCTCTTTGTCGTCGAACAAAACGGCCACATCCAGATCATCCAAAGCGACGGCACACGCGCCGCCTCCCCTTTCCTCGATGTCAGCACCAGGAACGGCTTCACCAGCGGCGGCGAAACCGGCCTCCTAGGCCTGGCCTTTCATCCAATGTACGCGCAGAACCGCCGCTTCTTCGTGAATTACACGCGCACCATTTCCGGTCAATTGCAGTCCGTGATCGCCGAATTTACGGCTTCGGCCACCGACCCAAATTTCACCGATGCCAATACCGAAAACATTCTCTTCACCGTCAACCAGCCGTTTTCCAATCACAATGGCGGTGGTCTGGCTTTTGGCAAGGACCGATTCCTTTACATCGGCCTCGGCGACGGCGGCAGCGCCGGTGATCCCAACTGCAACGGACAAAACATCACGGTGCTCCTCGGGAAGATGTTGCGCATCGATGTGGATTCACCTGCAGCCGTCGGCCTCAACTACGCCATTCCTTCGACCAATCCTTTCCTCGGACAAGCCGCGCGAGGCGAAGTCTGGCTTTACGGTTTGCGCAATCCGTTCCGCTTCTCGTTCGACTCCGCGAACGACAACCTCTGGATCGGCGACGTCGGACAAAACGCTTTTGAAGAAATCGACATGCTCACTCCGCAGCAAGCCGGCGCCAACATGGGCTGGAACCTGCGCGAAGGCACGCATCCGTTCTCTACGGCGTGCACGCAAACCGGAAACTCTTTGACCGATCCGGTTTTTGACTACGACCGCTCTCAGGGAGACGAAACGGTCATCGGCGGCCACGTCTACCACGGCACAAAGATGCCGGCGCTCTCGGGCACCTATGTTTTCGGAGATTTCGCGAGCGGCCGCGTTTGGTCCTTGCAACAGAGCGGCCAGACCTTCGCGAGATCCAATGTGACGACCACGTCAGCCGGCGACCTGGCCGCCATCGGCGAAGATCAGGCCGGCGAACTATACGTCGTCCGTTATTCCAGCGGCGTAGTGGCCAGAATCCACCAAAGCGGCCAGCCCTAACGCCGTCTACAAGCCCTTCACGATGGATTCAAGGCGCTGGGCTATTTCCTGGGGCGGCGTGCCCGGCGGAAATTTCATCGGTTCTCCAATATGTACGGTAATTTCGCCGAGATGCGCCAGCCGCCGCCGTTCCCGCTTCATTTGCCATACACCGTCGAGACGTACCGGTATAACCGGCAAGCTCAAATTCTCGGCCAACAGGCCGATGCCGGATTGAAACGCCGCCATACGGCCATCCTCCGAATTGTTGACTTCACCCTCCGGAAAAATCAGCAGCGAATATCCGCGATCCGCCGATTCCCCCGCGAAGCGGAAACTCTGCCGGAACCCGGAAAATTGCGGTAGCGGAAAAACGGTGAACAGCAGTGTGATCAGCCCGTAGCCCGCTTGATACGCCCAGCGCTTTGCAAAAAACCATTCGCCCGGCGGGTTCCGCATGTGCAAAACCGTTTCGCCACCCATGGCCGTCGCCAAACGATGGCGAAACCGCGCCGGCAGCGCCGCCAGAATCAATCCAATGTCTGCGCGCCGCGTGATGTGATTGGACACCACGATCGCCGGGCCCTTCACGTTTTGCAAATGCTGGCGTCCCACTACTCGCGGATGTCCCAGAATCTGTGTCGCAGGCCATACCAGCAAGTAGTAGACAAACAGCCGCAGCCATCGAATTGGCTCCCGTTGTGCCCAGCGGGGATAGTGATAACGGACACTTCGGGACCCGTCGCTTCCGGCGGCTTGCGCGTTCGCCTTTCTAATAAGCCTGCGCAACTCTTGCGTCGATTTGACTTGCGAAAAATCTGTCTCGTTGATTTCAACGTTGTAGCGCTGCTCCAGCTCGGACAGCAGCTCCACGCGATCCAGGGAAGACAGCGAGCCCAGTGGCGCGCCAGAAAGAAATTTCGCGATTGGATCTGATTGTGGGCTGTTCGCGCTTGGCTGGTTCTGTTCATTCTCGGCGAGCCTGTTGTGCGCTGCCCAATCGGCGATCAAAGCTAGTCGCGGTTTCCCCGTAGGGGTCCGCGGAAAGTCCGGTTCCGGCCACATGTGCCAGTTTCGTATTTGCTGGTAGTCTGCGAGCGCAGTGTTAGCGGCTTCCACTGCCGACCCTACTCCGTCGTCACCGACCTTGCCGTTGCCGAGCAACACAGCGCACGCTTCCGCATTCCCGCCCTTGTGAATGGGCACCACCACCGCGTCGCGAATCGCGGTCTGTTTCTTCAGGGCCGCCTCCAGATCTTCCGGATAAATGTTCAATCCCGCCGGCGTCACGATTACGTTCTTCTTGCGTCCGCGAAATTTCAGGTTTCCATTCGCATCCAGTTCGCCCAAATCGCCCGTACGCAGCCAGCCGCCTTCAGCACCTTCGCGCAGGGCACCATTCTCCCAATAGCCCGACGAGACATTCTCACCGCGCACCAGAATTTCGCCATCCTCCGCCAGTCTAAATTCGCGCCCGGGCAGAATCTTGCCCACTGAACCCTCGGTGGCACTGAACGGATGATTCAAGCTGATCAGTGATGCCGTCTCCGTCATTCCATAGCCCTGCACGACGGCGAACCCCAGCCGCTTGAAAAACAATTCCGTCGCTGTTGCCAGCGCGGCGCCACCCGAAATAAAAGCCCAAAACCTGAATCCTAGCAGCCGATGAATTCGCCTGAATCTCCAGGCCCTTCGCACAAAGGGTTGACCCGACGCAGCTTGGTAATTCCTGTCGAACCATTCCTGCCAGCCCCGCCTCTCAACTTCGCGCTCGATCTGCGCGCGAACCAGATCGAGCATTCGCGGCACTGCGATCAAAACGGTCGCTCGTTCCCGTTTCACACTCCGCAGAATGTCCGCCGGATTCGCGGAATTTTCGAACGCCACCGTGGCTCCAAACAACGCCGGAACGAGCAATCCCATGAACTGTCCAAACACATGGCTAAGCGGAACCAATGAAACAAACCGCAGGGGATGCAGCCACTTTTCGTACTTCAGATACGGCTGCATGGCGCGTTCAATTGGCTCCAGGTTCGCCAGAAAATTTCCGTGCGACAGCACCACTCCGCGCGGTTCCGCCGTAGTCCCCGAAGTAAATAAGATCTCCGCGATTGCCTCGCGTCCGGCTTCTCCCTCGGAATGCCGATCTCCTGATCGGCGCGTTTCCGCCAAGAACAACGTTTTGGCAAGCCCGGAAATTTTCTCCCCACCTGAATCCCGTAGGATCAACTTCGCCGCTGACTGCGCAACCGTCCGCTGTACAAAATCCCGACTCGCTCCCGCATCCATGGGCACGGCGACCGCTTTGCGCAGCAGCACGCCCCAGAACGCCGCCACCCAGTCCGCCGAGTTCGCTCCCCATAAAACGACGCGGTCGCCGCGACCAATGCCCTCCCCTTCCAGCACCGCGCTCCAACTCTCCGCCGCCGCGCGCAGCTCCGCGTATGTCAGCACACGCCGACGGTACCCGCGCGTTTCCACAACAGCTGCATCGCTATGGAATCTTGGAAAGGAATCGAGCAACGAAATCAGATTTGTGCGCTTCATCTGCCGTTCCAGCCAATCTTACTCTTGCGGAGAGCCGACAGAGAGCGCCGGCAGGCCTGGCATTTCGGAACTACGCTACGGCACGTGTCGTGCCATCCCGCGACTATACTTCGAGGCCGATCGAGCGCATCAGCTTCAGCGCATTGCTGCTCTTCGCCACACCTGTAACCAGCCGGTAGTCAAACCTCAGCTCGCCATTCTCGATGCGGTCTTCAAAATGAAAGTTGGAGGCGCGCAGCGGCAGTTGGTCCGCCATCTTGGTCAGGGCCAGATCATGTGTGGTCACCAGGCCAACCGATCCGCCTGCAACCATGCTTCTGACAAAGGCCTCCGATCCGGCTCGACGGTCGTCGGAATTGGTGCCGCTCAATAGCTCGTCCAGAAGAAACAACACTGCATTGGGCTTTTGAGCAAGTTCCGCAATGAGCTTCAAGCGCTTGATCTCGGCATAAAAGCGCGACACGCCGCCCTGCAACGAGTCCAGAATGCAAATCGAAGCGGTCACCTGCAGCGGCGACAGCCGCAATCTCTCCGCACAAACAGGAGCTCCACACTGCGCCAACACGGCATTCAGCCCGATCGCCCGGATAAACGTGCTCTTGCCGGACATATTCGGCCCGCTGACAATCATCACCCGCAGGTCCACTCCGAGTCTTACGTCGTTGCGGATGGCGCGCGCCCGCGGCAGCAGCGGGTGTGCCAGCCCGCTGGCTTGGAAGGCAGCACGCTCCGGCAGGAATTGCGGGAACGCATCTTCCGGCCGCTCGTAAGAATAATTCGCCAGCGCATTGAGAGCTTCCATCTCGCCGACGGCCACCAGCCACACGCGAAAAGCGGGCGCAAATTCTTGCCGCCACGCTTCGATCGCGAGGGCCAGTTGCAAGGTCCACAATACGAACGAGTCGCTAACGGCGATCAACAGGCTGCGGCGTGATTCCAACGCCTGAACCAGCCTTCTGAGTTTTCGAATACTCGTTGCCGGCGACACGCCGTGTTGTCTTAGCCGCGCCTGCAGCCCGGCCAGCTTGGCCGAAGCGAAATTCTCCTGTTCCATGCGTGTTAGAAGGATTGGCAGAAGCGCGAACTCGCGGACAAATATCTCGGCGTCAATGATCTTTCGGCAGCGTGAACTGAAGCGCGAATAAAAAATACGGTTCGCAAAACTCATCGCCAGCGTAAGTTCCCAAAAGCCCCACACCGCCCAAGCAAGCAAACTCAATATCCAGCTCCCCGACAGAACCAGCGCAAAAATCTGCGCCCGCTTGGGATTCCATACCGCGGACCCTTCCGCCCACGCGATTAGGGCCTCCGCTCGCGCGCGGGACCGGATGTCCTCGCCGGAAGCAGCGATTTCTTCCCGAAAATCCAGACGCGGTGCCAGTTCCCGGATGGCTTCCTGCCGGCTCTCGATCTCCGGAACCGTCGCGGCGCCGAGCAGCCATTCCGCCAGTATACTTTTGCCGGCAGAGGTGCGCGCAGTGCAGAGCAGTTCGAACAGCGAGCCTAAGCCAAACAAGTCCAGGTCACGCGCATAAGGATGCGCGGGATCAAGAAAATCGTCGCCCGTCTCCCCGGTTCCCGTCCAGCGATCTTCCATTCGGGCGAGCCCGCGTTCATAGAAGCCGATGATCCGTGTACATTTCTTCAAGGACGCGAGCGCGCGCTCGTGGGCTTTTTCCAGGAAAGCTAACGCCGCGACAGGTACGATCAGCCACCAGGCCGATGCGATGCGCGCCTCTAAACCCAGCGCAAATACGACGATGGTCAGGCCGACAATTGCCAGTTTCAGGTATCCAAGCTGCTGATGCCGATGCTGCGCGGCTGCCTGCTTGCCCCTTTTTGAGGCCAGCCGGGCCGAGTAAACGGCGGCAACTTCGCTTCCGGTCTCGGCGGATTTCATCGCGCAACACTATATAGCAACTGACCTGGGCACGGCGCACCTCCGATCGCGAGCCGCCGCAGGCCCACACGCGACGGAAAGGACTCGTCTGGCATCCCATCGGGGCGGAGCTGAACTCGCTGGAACGGGCCCTTAAATACCAGAGCGCAAAACCACCAGGGGTCGGGTAAAATAGAGAAGTCTGGGGCCAGCGCTTTACCCCTAGCAAATTGCGGTCGATTTTGATGTCGATTGCACAGGCGTAGGAGCCAAATGCCAGTACCTGTTTCGCAGATGTGGACCGTCGCCAGCTATCTGGTCAAGCAAAAACTGGCGGGACGCAAGCGCTATCCGTTCGTACTGATGCTTGAACCGCTCTTCAAGTGCAATCTGGCGTGCGCGGGCTGTGGAAAAATCCAATACCCGGCGCACATCCTCAAGCAGGAGCTTTCTCCGGAAGAGTGCTTCAAGGCGGTCGAAGAGTGCGGCACGCCCATGGTTTCGATTCCTGGCGGCGAGCCGCTGATGCACTCGCAAATTGACAAGATCGTGGAAGGTCTCGTCGCGCGGAAAAAGTATATTTATCTCTGCACCAACGCGCTGCTGTTGAAGGAAAAGCTTGATCTCTTCAAACCCAGCAAGTATCTGACGTTTTCTGTCCACGTGGACGGCCAGAAAGAACACCACGATTTTTCAGTGTGCCGCGAAGGTGGCTATGATCAAGCCATCGAAGGCATTCGTGAGGCGGTCAAGCGCGGATTCCGCGTTACTACCAACACGACCCTGTTCGACGGCGCCGATCCGAAGAGCGTTCGCGCCTTTTTCGACGAAATGATGGAGCTGGGCGTCGAAGGCATGATGCTCTCTCCCGGCTATTCTTATGAAAAAGCTCCGGATCAAAAGCATTTCCTCGGCCGCGCGCGCACCCGCCGCCTGTTTCGCGCCATTCTTTCTAACCGCAAGAAATCATGGCAGTTCAACCAGTCAAAATTGTTTCTCGAATTTCTGATGGGCAAGCGCAACTACGCGTGCACGCCCTGGGGCATGCCCACTTACAATGTTTTCGGCTGGCAAAAACCGTGTTACCTGCTGCAGGACGGTTACGCCGACACATTCCAGGAGCTGATGGATTCCGTCGAGTGGAAGAATTACGGCACCGAATCCGGCAATCCGAAGTGCGCCAACTGCATGGTGCACAGCGGCTATGAAGCTTCCGCCGTGGACCACACGTTCAGCGGCATCGGCGGGCTGTGGGCAACTCTGAAGGCAGAGCTCTCAACTACTTATGCCGACCAGGACGCGCTGGAGATGTTGAACGAGCCGGTGCGGCCGGTACATTCCTTCAATCCGCTGGTGCAAATTGAAACTGGCAAGGGCCAGATGGAAGAGACTCGCGCATGAGCATTCCCACCCATTTTGATCGCCAGGCCGCAGCAGGAGTTGGCGGTTTTCAGCATCCCGACCAGCTAGAAATCGCCCCGGGACGCGAGCGGGAAGGCTTGGAAGGCTGGGTTCCTGAACTGGTCGGTGAAACGGAACTTCGCGAAGCGCTGGAAAAGGCGTTCGATTACCGCGGCGATGTCACACTGACGCAAAAGGACGGCAGCAAAATCGAAGGTTATATCTTCGATCGCATCACCGGTGCGACGCTAAGTTCTTCGTTTGTCAGGGTATTACCGAAGAATGGCGGCGGCCGCCTCAAGATTTCTTATTCAGAAATCGCGGCGTTAGCGTTTACGGGCCGCGATACTGCAGCAGGCAAGAGCTGGGAAGCCTGGGTTGCGAAATATTGGAACAAGAAGGATAGCGGTGCCGGCGCAGCCAGTTTGCACCCGGATGTTGCAGAATAGCCGCGCTACAGATAACCACGAATAACTGCTTAACAATCAGCAACTTACCTGACGATACGGTCTGGGAACGGTATAGACAAACCGGTCATTTTGTGCTATATTACAACATAGCGTTTGTTGCTCTTGTACCACCTTTTGAATCGTTTCTAAAGGGCTGCAAGGCAAGACTTTGCAGTCTTTTTTTTCGCTCAAAGGGGTGTCACGGCGCTGGTCAGGACTGGCGACGTAGCGGAACTCGAGGTTTCAGGGTTAAAGGGTTCGTTTTTGCGAACTCTTAAGGAAGTCGTACTTGCGAACCCTGGGATAGCAAAGGAAGCTTCGGAACTCAGCCGGGCAAGACGTGGGGCACGGACCAAGAGGCAAGCAATCATCGCTAATAACGATGGTCTTGGGAAAACCGGGATCACGTATGAGAGGTAAAGAAGTGAAGGAACAAGGAACTGTGAAGTGGTTCAATGCTTCGAAGGGCTATGGATTTATCCAACGCCAGACCGGAGAAGATGTTTTCGTACATTTCTCCGCCATCATGATGGACGGCTACAAGTCCCTCAATGAAGGGCAGGCGGTGGAGTTCGAAGTCAAGAAGGGTCCGAAAGGCCTTCAGGCAGAGAACGTCACGAGCCTCTAGTTCAGTGCTGGGCGGAATGCAAAATTCCGCCCTAACCTACGTGATTCTGGTGCTGCAGAAAAAGTTTCTGGAAGCAAAGTCGAGTGAGTGGCCATAGGAGGAAGTCGTGCAAGCAATGCAAGAAGGCCAGACAATCAAGCATGGTGTGTACGGGCTGGGAATCGTGACCGCGTCGGACAATGAGCGGACCACGGTAGATTTCGATGATCACGGGCCGAAGCTGTTTGTGACCAGCATCATGACGGCGGAATTGATCGGAGAAGCGCCCGCAACTCCTCCCAAGACCAAGCGTCGCCGCAAAGCGTCGACGGCGGTAAAAGCCGCCAAGAAAGCTGCCGCCGCGGCAGCCCGTTCGTAAGCCCAGCAGCGAGCGTAAATCAGGAAGTTTGACGCCCGCGCCGAAAGGCGCGGGCGTTCTTGTTTCGGTAAAGCCGTGGTTCATGACTGCGAATTACATTGGCGCCGCGGCTTGAGATAGGGTGCGAGCATGAAAAAGATTCTTGTTGGGGTCGGATTGGTGTTTTTTGTGCTCGGCATTGTGGGGGTGGTGCATCCGGACTTTACCTACCACAAGAATGAAGAAGTCGCTCACGTCGGGCCAATGCGGGCGACCGTGAACGAGGAGAAAGTGGCGCATGTCCCTACGGCGGCTTCGGTGATCTTGCTTCTCGCAGGATTGGGACTCACCGTGATGGGCGCCAAGAGGCGCAGCTAGTCCAAAATTGCCGCATCACCCACGAACAGCAACTTCTTCCTCGAGAAGCCCTCTCCGTTCGTTCATTCGTTCATTCGCTCGATCATCAGTTTTTTCTCGATTCGCCGCGTGCCTAGCGGATGGCCGATTCGGCTTGGTCGAAGGCATGGTAGGAAGAGCGCACGAGGGGGCCGGCCTCGACGTGCTTGAAGCCCATCTGCTCGCCTTGCGCCTTATATTCGGAAAATTCGTCGGGGTGGACGTAGCGAACGACGGGGAGGTGATCGCGCGTGGGCTGGAGGTATTGGCCAAGGGTGAGGATGTCGGTGCCTTGGGCGGCGAGTTCCTGCATGGTCGCGCGAACTTCGTGATTTTCTTCGCCGAGGCCGAGCATGAGGCCAGTTTTTGTCGCCACGTCAGGATGAGTGTGTTTGGCGCGGCGCAGCAGTTCGAGGGAACGCTCGTAGACGGCGCCTTTGCGAACCTGGCGGTAAAGACGCGGCACGGTTTCGGTGTTGTGGTTGAGCACGTCCGGCTTTACGGCGAGGACGGCGTCGAGCGCGTCCCAGTTGCCGCGAAAATCGGGAATTAAGACTTCGACTTTGCAGCCGGGAACTCGGCGGCGAATTTCCATGATGGTGCGGGCGAAGATGGCGGAGCCGCCGTCGGCCTGATCATCGCGATTGACGCTGGTGACGACGGCGTAGCGCAGGCCCATGCGGGCGACCGCTTCGGCTACGCGGTGGGGCTCTTCTTCATCGGGAGGTCCGACCGGTTTGCCGGAAGGAACCGCGCAGAAGCCGCAGGCGCGCGTGCAGATGTCCCCAAGGATCATGAACGTGGCGGTGCCATGCTCCCAGCACTCGCCCATGTTGGGGCAGCGGGCGGATTCGCATACGGTGTGGAGATCGAGCGTGCGCATGATGCGCTTGAGGTCCTGGTAGCGTTCGCCGCCGAAGAATTTAACACGGAGCCACTCGGGGCGCGGGTGTGCGCCGGGCGGGGGGACCGGAGGCGCCGCGCTGTTGGAGAGGATGTTAAAGGGAGTGGTCATAGCGGACCAGAAAGTTCATGTTACTTGCTTTTCTAACGGCGTACAAACCGGCGCGGCGTTTCTGATCAAGTGGGCCGTCCCTGTCGCTTTGGTAAGTACGGGAAATAAAGGAGTTAGCGGAGGCGGTGTGGCGATGCCGGCCGGTAACGGTCCAATGTTCTCGAGAATCTTTTTGGCATCTGCCGCGGGTGGTTGCCGGGATCGGAAAGACCCTGCACATCGCGGTAGCGGAGTCTTTTTACTTCGCCGGAGTCGTGTATTGCAAGCGTGAACTCCAAATCACCCGCAGCGCGCACCTGACCGTGCAGCGTCTGTCGATTGCGAAGACGGACGCGCGTTGTCGCGGGCGGTTGCTCACTGAAGCGCGTAGCGCGCGCTTTGATGGTGTAGGCCTTGCCGGCGTGTTGGGGATCCGCCCAACGCAAGGACCGAACATCGGCAAAAGGAATGCTGACCGGTTGAGGCGAGAAATGGGCCTTGAGCGCGACGTCATCCATCGATCTCTCCCTGGAGCAGCCGGTACCTTGCAAAGCGACCGTGACGGTCAGATTGTGGTACAGGGCGATAAGCGCAGCATTGCGTACGGCTGGAGGGTTAGGCTCGTCCGAGACAATGGAGTTGGACAGACGAGGCTGCGCTTCAGCCGAGGCCAAGAAATTTCCAGCAGCGAAGAAGATTATGACAATGAAAAGAAGCTTGCATCGCATGCGCAGCTCCAAAGGGGCGACCTGGTGCGAGTAGGGCAAGAGGGCTGCCATAACGCTGGTGGAGAACCGCAATCGCGTGGAAACGCGGAGCTTACGTCGCTTAAGCCACCAGCTCGGGGCCAATACGGCCGACCGAAAAAGTCACCTGCGCCAAATTTGGCGCACAGAAGTGTGGCGATTTTCAGACAGTGACCCCCGGGCAGACCAAGATTGCGGCACCCGGCCTGCGAGACTCAACGAATCGGGCAAGACCGACTCGCGAAGCCCAGCTCTCTCTAAGACCGGGAACGGGGCACCCGTCGGTAAGAAGGAAAAAGAGATTGGAGGGGAGCGCGCGCTGCGTCGGGCTAAGCCTCGACCCCGTCCTCTCAAACCTAGGAAGCGGCACCCGCGAAACTACAGCGGGCGGGAGGAGCGGATGAAGTCGCGGAGGACGGAGACGTTGGGGCCGTACACGCCGATGCGGCCGGCATCCACGGGAAGTCCGAGGCTTTCAGCGAGATCGAGATCCACGCCAGCGTCATCGAGTTCGGAGAGACTGAAACCCTGAGCGGGCGCCACGCGATTGAGTCCCGAGGGGTACACGGGGCGGGGCGGCCGGTGACGGCGCCAGGGGCGGCGTGCAATTTCGTAAAATTGCCGCCAATCGCGTTTTTGCCAGGTGGTCATGGCGATAAAAGTCTGCGGCCCGGTTTCCCTTTCGCCGTTCTCCCGTTCAAAGTTGTCGTCGACCATGGCCAAACCTCTGTGCTGTCTGCGGCCGGTTGGAAACATTGGATGCTTATGTTTCCCAAAAGGTTCACCGGCGTCACTACCCGCTATTCCCAGAAAACGGGAGGATCGTCCGGTACGCAAAAGGCCGGACCTTACGCAGCGACAAGATACTGCAAAACCCCGGAGGCAAGAAACTTTCGTCGCACGATGTTTCAAACCCGTCACTGCAAAGAAAGTTGCAAACAGGTGACGGCGCAGAGACAAAGCGACAGCGGCCAAAACCGCTAGCCAGCAAGGAGACAAGAGTTCAGGCAGAGCTGCAGCGACTACTACAAACGAAGAAGTAAGAAGCGGCTTCGATACCAGGAAGCCGCCGCCAAGGAGGAGAAACCGTTACCAGCGGTTGCCGCGATCACCGCGATCGCCACGATCTCCGCGATCGCCGCGGCCACGCCCGCCGCCACCGCCGCCATGCCCACCGCGTCCGCCACCACCACCGCCGCCGAAACCGCGTCCGCCGCCACCACCGCCGCCGCGCTGCTCTTGCGGGCGAGCTTCGTTGACGACGAGATTGCGCCCACCAAAGTTCTGGCCGTTCATGGAATTGACCGCGCGATCCGCTTCTTCGTCGTTGGCAATTTCGACGAAAGCGAAACCGCGCGACTGGCCCGTGAACCGATCACGAATCAAATTGACTGCCGAGGGATTGACACCAGCCTGTGAGAAAAAATCGTGCAGCGAATCCTCCGTTGCGGAAAACGGAAGATTACCAACATAGAGCTTCTTCACTTACGGACTCCTTCTGCCCGGAACCTAACTGCGTATCGCGGAGCGCGCTGGAAAGCCGTGACGAACCTTACGGGCAGTCCGGAGAAACCGAAGCCACCTTGATTGCAAGGCGATTGGCGCGGGCCTTGAACCTGGGGTACCGAGTCGGGCGCTCCAGCGGTCAGTTGCATCGTCCAAGAAATTGACAGCTTTTGCAATGAGAAATTGCTTGAGGGGGGCTGGGGAGGGAAGCGGGCCGGGCCGATACGTCGAATCGGAAATAGTGATAGGATGCCGCCAACTTTCCCGGCAGTGGAGGAATTCGATGCGCGGCACCATGATGGATTTTCCCCTCACACTGCCCGCGCTCGTGGAGCGAGCCGGCAAGCTGTTTCCCGACGTAGAAATCCTGTGGCGGCGACCGGACCGTTCCGTGGTGCGAACGAATTATGGAGCGTTTTACATGCGAGCACGGCGGCTGGCGAGCGCGCTGAACAAACTGGGTCTGCAGCCGGGCGACCGTGTAGCCTCGATGATGTGGAACCACGCCGGGCATCTGGATGCGTTTTTTGGAGTGCCGTGCGCCGGCGGAATCCTGCACACGCTGAACTTGCGGCTGCATCCCCACGAAATTGCGGCAATTGCTCAGCATGCGCGAGATCGCTTTCTGCTGATTGATGACGTGCTGCTGCCGGTGTTTGAAAAATTTCGCACGGATGCGCCGTTTGAAAAGGTGATTGTGGCGCCGTACGGCTGCGGCGGTGCCGTGCCTGACGGATTTTTGAATCTGGAAGAGCTGCTGGCGGAGGCTGGCGACGATTTCCAATATCCGGAGATTGATGAAAATGACGGCGCGGCGATGTGTTTTACGTCGGGCACGACGGGCTGCTCGAAAGGCGTGATTTACTCGCACCGCGCGCTGGTATTGCACTCCATGGCCGAATGCATGGTGGATGCGTTTGCTATCAGCAATAACGATACGGTACTGCCGGTGGCGCCGATGTTTCATGCGAATGCATGGGGGGTGCCGTACACCTGCGTGATGGCCGGCGCCAGGCTGATGCTGAGCGGACCTAACGTGGAGGCGGAAGGCTTGCTGGACTGGATGGTCGAAGAGCGTGCAACGTTTGTCAGCGGCGTGCCGACGGTGTGGATCGGCGTGCTGGATACGCTCGAGAAGAATCCCGGGCGCTGGAAATTTGACTGGCCGGTACGGATTATTTGCGGCGGGACAGCTCCACCGATGGAATTGATGCGGCGGTTGGATGGATATGGATTGCAGATGATTCATTTGTGGGGCATGACCGAGACAACGCCACTGGCGACGACGGGGCGGTTAAAAGCAAACATGCGCGGTTGGCCGGAAGAGAAAAAGTATGAAGCACGCGCGAAGCAGGGATGGCCAGTGCCCTTTCTGGAGTTGCGCACCACGCGGCCCGAAGGCGAGTCGCCGTGGGACGGCGAGACACCCGGCGAGATCGAAGTTCGCGGACCGTGGGTGGCCGCTCGATATTTTGAATCGCCCGATCAGGCGCATCGCTGGACTGCGGACGGCTGGTTCAAAACCGGCGATGTAGCAACGATCGACCGAGACGGAATTGTAAAAATTGTGGATCGGGCGAAGGATCTGGTGAAAAGCGGCGGCGAGTGGATCAGTTCGGTGGATTTGGAAAATACGTTGATGGGGCACCCGGCGGTGAAAGAGGCATGTGTCGTGGGTGTGCCGCATCCGAGGTGGCAGGAACGTCCGCTGGCCGCAGTGGTGCTGAAAGACGGGAAGATAGCCACGGCGGAGCAGCTCCGCGAATTTTTGGCTTCGACGTTCGCGAAATGGCAACTGCCGGATGCGTTCGTGTTTGTGGATGCGATCCCACGGACGAGCGTGGGCAAATTCAAGAAGATGGCGCTGCGGGAACAGTTTGCGGATTGGAAGTGGGAGAGTTAAGGCAGAACACCTTCGGTTGCTTTGCCAGGTCAGCCTGCAACCGCTGCGTCAGAACCGTAACGCTTTCTCCATTCATCACGCATTTGCTCGGAAGCCGGCCACTGAAAACAGAGCGTGTAACCGTCGGGATCCGAAACGTACAGCTGGCGCATTCCATAGAACGCCGTTTGCGGTTCCTTGGCACGAACACCTTTTGCGCACAGATATGCGAAGGCTGCATCCACATCAGGGCACCCAAAATAGATTGCGGCGTCTTGGTGCGCCGCGATTCGGGCAGGATCGGGTGATGGCGGCCGGTCTGTCGCTTCGTATGCCGTGTTGAGCATGAGCTCTATTCCGTTGAGCGAGAGCAACGCCCAATCGAAATTGGGGCCGGAGTGCGAAGTGGAAATAACTGCAAAGCCCAGAATGTCGCGGTAAAACGCGATCGACGTCGGCATGTCGAACACTTCAAAAAGCGGAGCCAGACCTCGAATGTCGATGCCCATTCCAGCCTCCATTAAATGTTACGCCGGGAAGCGCATAGCCTACCACTAACGGCAAGCTTAATTACGTACGATACGAAGCGTTAATGCGGACGTACTCGGCTGTGAAGTCGCAGGTCCAATAGCGCGCGCGCGATTTTCCGGCGTGCAGATCCACAATGATCGGAACGTGATCGGCGAGCAGTCGGTGGGAGGCCGCGCGTTCGTTGAAATCGAGCGGCTGGCCTTTGCGGAGAACTTTGATTCCGGCCATGGTGATCTCTACGAGAGCGGGGTCGAACCTTACGCCGGAGCGGCCCGCCGCGGCGAAGATGCGTCCCCAGTTGGGATCGCCGCCGGCGAAAGCGGTTTTGACCAGCGGAGATGTAGCGATCGTTTCCGCGATTTTGCGCGCAGCCGTTTCGGTCTTTGCGCCGCGGACTTCGATTTCGATGACGCGCTGCGCGCCTTCGCCATCGGCGACGATTTGCCGGGCGAGGGAGCCGCAAACGTCTTCGAGCGCTGCGGCGAATTGGCGGTGTCCTTTGCTGGTTGCAGCGATTCGCGGTGCGCCGGCGGCGCCGTTGGCCAGGACCAGCAGCGTGTCGTTGGTGGAAGTGTCGCCATCCACGCTGATGGAGTTGAAGGTGCGTGAACTCACGTCGCGAAGAGTTTTTTGCAACGGCGCGGGAGAGATCGCCGCATCTGTTATCACGAACGCGAGCGTGGTGGCCATGTTGGGGTGAATCATGCCGGCACCTTTGGCGCAGCCGAGAACATGAATGCGCTTGCCGGACATTTTGAACGAGGCCGCG
>Ga0247661_1000096_pt1 | contig 15866 bp, 21 predicted proteins | sample CNK02_metaG_FD_182799 | JGI IMG/M metagenome (GOLD analysis project Ga0247661, IMG submission 182799) | Soil microbial communities from Purdue University Martell Research Forest, Indiana, United States - CNK02 | ecosystem: Environmental > Terrestrial > Soil > Temperate forest > Bulk soil...
TTGTGTCCCGCTTCGGCGGTTCAAGGGTGTAACCAAAAGGCTGCCCGTCAACCAAGAGTTCCCCCTCAGTTGACAGGCTTGTAAAATCAGTGCGGTTAACGAGCAGTTTCATGCAGCAGCGGGCTTTGCCGGCTTGTCTTCCGGTTTTGGTTCTGGCTTGTTGGGATCGTACGGTTTATCTCCGGGCTTCCATCCGGGCGGCGGTTGAGGGCCGCCTTGGTCATCGCATCTGTATTGAAGCATTGAGTTCTCCTTTTGGTTTTTTGTGATAGATGATTACGCGCTTACATCCTTGCTTCTGTTCGAACGTCCAGTCGGCCAGTAATTCTCCTTCGCGCCAATCAACAGTGGATTCAGCGCAAATCGTGACCTGTTGCTGCTTCATACGGTCTGGCCATATTCTGAATTCGCGTTCGGCAAACTTGTTTAGGATTGAAACATCCGTATAGGTGTATTGATTATTGATGAGTTGGCGATCACGAATCCCCATGCCCAGCAGTACGCCCAGAGCCATTCCCAGCCCGATTTTCGCCGTGTTTGTCAACGCGGTTCTGGCCTTCTGTTTTAGCAGGAGATTCATGGTGACGACGGGAGTGGTTAATCCGTTCTCGCGCCTTCTTCTCCAAACGACGCTTATGAGCCAACCACAGCCCCACAGCCCAAGGAATAGCATTGATAAGCGCAACCAGAAGTGTAGTGAAATTGTCATGCGACATTGACCTCCCTCCCGCTACCTGAGTGTTCACCTTCTCTGCAAACCCTTTGGGCGGGTCTTGCACCATGCTTTTGCTTTTGGAGTTCCCTCAGGCAGGGGATACGCTTGCGGATTTGTAGCGCGGATTGTAGGATTCCGGCCAGCGTCTCGGGCATGTTAACCCCATGTCTGATTCGTTAGGCTCCGGGCTTCGCTAGCGGCTTAGCTCGGGGCCGTGTTCACTTCGTTTAAAAGTGCAGTATAAATTAATGCTTCAACGCGGCAAAGATACCAAGCAGCACAAGGATCAAACCGACTCCGGCCACCAAGAAACTCCATCCCTGTTTGAGCCCCTGCCCGGTGCCTTCGTTCTTTGTGACCCGATTCTCTAGCATGCCTATCCGGTCAATCAGGGCTTGGTGCGCCGCCGTGTATTCAGTGCGCGGCAGGAATTTTACTTCACGATCATCCATCGCCTGCCGCCACTCATTTGCGCTATCACGCCATTTTTCTGAATTGTATTCCGCTTTATTGACTGCGGTTTCCGCTGCCGCGAGTGCGGCCTTGACAGCCTTTTCGTGCTCTTCCATTAAGGACGTGAAATGCACATACAAAGTCTCAATCGTCCAACCACTTGTTCCCTTAGAGGTCGAAGGCATCACTCGCTCTTGTTGGCAAAGTAGATTTTATATTTCAGGCGCGATTTGCCATCGCCATTCTTTTCCCATTCAAAGCGGAACTTGATTCCGTGAAGGATTGCCAGCGCGAGACTGATGATTGTGACATGCCCAATTCCCATCCACCCCATCATGGAATCCCGGCCTTACTCAACCGCGCCATCAGAGCATTTCGGTCAAATGGTTCGGTTCTGGCAAACTCGCCGTGATATTTTCGAGCAGCAGCAGCATAGGCCGCAGCGGCATCGTGAATATCAAAAAATCGCCCTAAATTGATGCGCTTCCCGTTTACTCCAATATATGCCCACCATTTGCCCGAGTGCCGCGCTACACCCTTAAACCCGCTTGTGTTGTTTTTGTTTGGCCCTCGATTGTAGCCATTAGTGAAATGGGTTGCACTGCGGAGATTACTGCGTCGATTATTCAAACCATCGCCATCGCGGTGATCTACTTGAGTTCCTATTGGCGCATTGACGATAAGGCGATGCATATATACCGTGACGCTCTTTCCGAGTTTCTTGCTGGTCTTGCGTGATGCTCTGTAGTAATCAAGTTTTTTATCGTATTGAGCGTTCCACTTCCATTGATTCAGCCACTCAAAATCAGCGGCATCGACAACGGCAAACTTGCCACGAGTCAGCGGAATGAGACGGGTGGTAGAATCTTCAGGCGGCGTAGCAGCAGCATGTGTGAGCATGTTGTTCATGATGGGAACCTCTAATTCCCGTTGTGATGTTACGCCGCTATTATACTGCATTTAATACAGCCGCAGACCCGACAAAGCCAACACCTGAGACTCTATTTGGGTTCGTTCGTCCCTATCGTTCCATGTGCAAATCTGTACTGCGGGAAACTTCTTAGGTGAGGCGTTGATGGCGTCAATGCACATCTGCCACTGTCCATAGGCGATGCTTCTGGCAGGCCCGCCCCAGCGGGATTCATGGATGTGCACTGGATCGGGATTGTGGTCGTCAAAGCCATCAAAGATACACGGCACCTGGAGCGCGTCAGTCTTGGCCAAATAATTCTGCATATACTGGCGTGGCGCATCAGGCGAACCGAAACCATTGACCCAGCCATAAGTCCCGGCACAGTTTGGCTTTGCATTCGTCTGTGTGAGTACGGTCAAATCAGGATTATTTCGCGCAAAGGCTGACACGTCCATCTTGGCATTGCCCCAGCCAAATTCCCACAGCACAGGCTTGCCATTGATCGTGGTGTAATTCGGAAGCGTGAGGTATTTAGCGCGAGCATATGACATCGCCACGCCAAGAGCCTTGTTGTGATCTGGTGCATACTTGAAAGCCCCAGCATCCATCATGATTGAGACTTCTATGCCCAGATTGGCCGTTTCCTGAAAGAGCAATTGAGTTGCCTTGTCCGTTGGCGAAGCGTAATCGGGAGTTGCGCCATACCAGTCAACTACGAATCCATCAATTCCAACAGAATGTGCGGCCAGCACTTGATTGTGGACGGTGCGAGAATCATCACTCTGGCAGATGTTGGCCATGTGCTTCTTGCCATCGGCACCGTTAAACCAGCCCATCCAATTTGCTAGGAGCTTTACGCCTGCTGGAAGTTGCGATTTGATATTCAGAAACATTGGGCCCTCACTTCGTTTTCTTCTTGCGTTTACGTTTGATCGGTTTTCCATCCACGGCAATCGTGATTTCGCCTGCCCCGTGGCATTCAGGGCAAACCTTTAGCCGCCCGTGGCCGTGACACCTCGGGCATTTCTGGGTCTTTTCTACTCTGGGCATGGGGGAACATTTCAGCCTCTTAGCGACCGCTGATTACGAACGGATTGCCGCCGTGGTATGTCAACAGAAAGGCCACAAGCCCCATCCACAGCATTGCCCTGCCGATTTCCGCCCAGCGTGAAGGGCCTGGATGCGTAGTGAAGACGATTATTCCGCCGATGATGCAGATGAACAGAGAGAGGATAATTACCATGGCGTTTCTCCTTTGAAGGAAGTACCCGCCAGCCGAAGCCAGCGGGATTCCAGGTTATGCGGCAGGCGTTCCGCCGAGAGCGACGATAGCCGCTTTGATGTCGGCGGTTCCCTTGTTTAGAGCGTCAATCGCTGGTTGCTCCGATGCGCCACTTGCGGCATTCGCAACGGCGGTATTGAGGGCGGTTAATTCGTTGTTGAAAGCTGCTACTGCTGTGTCGAGGGCTGCACTCACGGTTATACCTTCCTTTTCTGCTTTGATTTTGAGTTCTGAAAAACGTTTCTGAAGGCATGTAAAATCGCCTTCAAGTTCGGCCAACGCTTGCTTTACTTTGCTTCTACTCATCGGCGCTACCTTTTTCTTTCGAGGCATGATGGTGCCTCCATTCCATTTCAGTTTACGCGAAATTAAATCGAAACATATCCACTTTTATACTCAGCGTGCTATCATCGGCCCGCAAAGAACGTGCGAGTATTACCGCAAAAGCCCGCTGGAATTAACATAAAAAGGAAATCACCAAATGAAAGCTATCTTTTGTCTGTTGCTCTGCCTGATATTGTCTGGCTGTGATAATTTAACTTCGACCACGCCAAAGAAAAATCCATTCGGCCATGTCGTTAAACGTCCTGTGCCAGTTCATCGCTTTGTGCAAAATACGTACAACCCCGATATCGCTTTCGATACGCAAACTGGGCAAATATGCAAAACATGGGACTGGCAATCAGCGAATCCAGCAAAGGCAAATGCGGACGGAACACAGCGGCAAAGAGTGTCGGGTGAATTTTCCCCAACATGCGCCAGTATCTATTTGTCCAGCCCATCGCAGATAGCCGAAGTTGAGGAAGAAAGCAAGTGAGCGGCTCTCCGGCCCGCAGTCGTTAACCCCAATTTCCTTTTTTAGCCACTATGGATTATCATTCCAGCAAATTGCTACCCAGACTGCCCGTCTCACCCTTTCATGCCTGAAAAGACAGACGGGCGGTTTTCATGGGCGAAAGTATGGCGGTTGACGTTTGATGCCGGTGTGGTAGGCTTAAGGGGCTTCAGGGTGTTACGAGCACCCCAATAAATCACAGCGAATAGGAGTCGCCATGAAAGCCCTTCGCAACATTACCACATTTGCAGTTCTGTTTTTCGCCTTCACTCTAACCGCATTCGCATCGAATAATGCAACCATTTCCTGTGCCTCTGGGCCTCTCCGCACAACTGAAACATACGATCCAACCGTTAACACTGATGATGGTGCAGGCCGTTTGCAGATGACCGTTAACTGCACGATGATTCCCAATCCCGGAGCAGTCGGCTATCTTTCCGCATGGTATTCGTCCGGCGTGGTTTCAATCTTGCATCCCATTGATGTCACGTTCACCAATGGCGTGATTGCCGTTAACAATGGTTCCAAAGCCGGATGGACGTTTGATCTTGAGATCGCTCTACCGTCCGGCCTGCGCAAGCATTACAAAATGAATTACAACTCCGGAACCATACCGGCACCGAACGGCCAACATGAGCAATCCTGGCCACTCACAATCTCTCTTCCGGCCGGGTCAACATTCAAGGTTGACATTTACGGCTATGCCGATGACGTGAGTTGGTGCGCTTCGACCTGCTACGGCTCAGCACAATGGAACCTTCAGTGATAGAATGGGGCGGCTTAGCGGAGGTCGCCCCATGAAACTTTTTACCGATGCCGTACTATTTGTAATCGCTCTGATTTGCTGCGTCATCATCGGCATTCCAATGACAATCTTTTCACTCTTTAGGCCCAGCAAGAGACTCACGATTGACGAATGTGTAGACGCAGGCTTAGCGGAGCGCAGAGCATACAACAATCTTCCTTCGTTCGCTCATCGCTGGACGGAATGGCGCGTGAGGCGCAGAACATAAAACTCACTGCTTTGCTAACCAGACATGAACGGCATATCTTCCGGTTGTCGGAGAGCCTGTAACCGTAGTTGAATAAGTCACATTCGTTGAATTGTCGGCGTTGATTACTTGGGTTCCTGGTTGACCGTTCGCCGTTGAAGCAAAAGCAATAGGACTTGTGGCTGAGCTTCTTGCAATGCCATCCTCCGTCCAATTCAGGGTCAGAATATAGGTGGCTCCGCTGGCGTCTGACGTTGTAACCCTAGTTGTAAATGAAATCTGATAATGGCCTCCAGATGAAGCCGTCCCAGTTAAAAGAGTTACGGTTCCAATGCTTGCCGATTGTGATGTTTTATCGTCCTGCCCGTAAGTAGCGGTAAGTCCATTCCCAACAATACTGACATTGTTGTAGAGGGCAACTTTATCACCAAAGCCCTTATTTGTGAGCGCGTCCGTGGTCGCTTTGCCTACCAGCGTGTCTGTGGTCGCTGGCATCGTCCAGACGAGTGACGTTCCCTGAAGTGTTACCGTGTTGCCATTGCGAAAGAGAAAGCCTGCTCCATCAGAGCCAAGATAGTAAGCACCGGATGTAGTTGACCGCGCAGCCGTGATATCGCCGGTTGTTGAACCTCCTGCCGCTGCTACACCAGCAGTTAATTTGCTGGAAGCAACAATGCTGGTTGCAGTCGCCACTCCCAAAGCTGGCGTCACCAGCGTCGGGCTCGTGGCCCTTACCAATCCACTTGTGCCCGTGGCAGGCGTAGCCGTTTCAACGAATGTTCCCGAGGTAAGCGTCAGATTGCCTGAGGCGATTGTTTGATTGCCTGAAGGCGTGAGCATTACCGCACCGGCATAGCTAACGCTGGAAGACACAGGAACCATGGTGCTCAAATCAACGCTTGCTCCAGAGAGCGACCATGCCCCAAAATTTGCCACGCGGCTGCCCGCTGAATTGAGAAGCGTCGCGCTATATGTTGTGCCAGAAGGCGTCAATTCGTCATTGAAAAATATAGGCGTGGATGTGATCTTCGCCGTAGCGTCCAGCGGCAGAATGACCCGCGTCGGTACAACCAAGCCGCCGCCGCTGATAACTTCAGCACTTTGAGATAGGTCTAAAATAAGGTTACCATTGGCCACCAGAACGCCAAGTGGGTCTTTAAACCCGACCGAAGTTGTGGCATTTTTCATCTATTGTTCCTCTGGCGGAAGTGCGTTGGCGTCTGAAAGTGCCTGCTGAAGTTGCGGATAATTGGCGAGTTGGAGTGCTAGAGCCTGCATCCCAGAGCTTGGTGCGCCCGATTGTGCGATTCTTGAGCCAAGTATTAAACCAGTTCGTGATGTTGCAAGCCTGCCAGGAATACTGAGCACCCTTCCATGCGCTAAGTCTTCAATCAGGGCAGATGCGGACGAACGGGATGTTGCCTTTGCTGCATTCGTGCTCAGTCCCATAAGAGTATGGATTCTGTCATTCAGTTCTGACGATCCCGGTACAGCTCTATCAATTTCTCCGTCAAGAGCGCCATAAATCCCGCGCTTGATAGGGTTAATTCCCACTCTTTTAGCTGGCTCCCATCCCTTGACCGCCTCTCCGATTCCGCGCTTTAGATCGAGCAACTTTCCAGCGTCAATGGTCTGTGGGATGGGCTGCCCCGTCGTAATGTCTGTGGTCAATTGCTGCCTCAATTCCATTAATTTATCAACCGTTGACTGAACGTTTTGCGCTTGAGCCTTCGCAATCTCAGAGTCGATCACGTTTAGGGCTGGCTGGGTGCTCACTTGAGCGCCTGAGTTCCTTACCATTGACTCCATCTGTTTAGTGAGTGCCAACGATTCGTTCGTGGCCTGCGCAGAAAGTTTGGCTGGCCTGACACCTGTCAGATTCTCAAGCGCTTCCATTGCCTGATCCTTTGTTGAACCAAGGGCCGCTTGAGTTGTTTTAGTGGCAAGTGATTTCAGAAGAGATGAAAACGCCCCACCACCAGCGCCAATCAATGCTGCGGTCTTTGGGTCTTGGTTATGCAGGAAAGCGTCCGCTCCGGTCTGCGCTCCACCGGAACTCATGCGCGCGAGTAAAGAACTGCCGCCCGGAATAACCTTTCCCAGCGCGTATAGTTCTCCGGCTTGCTCAATTCCTGCCCCGACTCTCTGCGGTATGTTTGTTGGCGCGAGCGGGTCATATCCAGTCTGCTTGTTTATCTGAAGTCCTGGAGCAACGGGATTTTGCGGGTCGGGATTATCGCCAATTCCACCCTGCCCTATTCCCTCTTTGGTAAATCCAGGGATGACAGAAGACAGCCATTTCCCAAGAAAACTTGGACTGCCGTTAGGGGCAAGGGTTGATCTTCCCGTTTGCGATGCGCTCTTTGCTCCTCCAGTAAGAATATCGCCAAACGTGTTCGCGGCAATCGAATCTCCCCAACTCGAAGGCGCGGAGCTTGGTTGTGTCGGCTGAGGGACTCCAATCACTGTATGTATGCCCTGCTGCCGCTTGGCGTCCCACAGGTCGGCCTTCACTGAATCAGGCAGGCTCATAGAACCAAGTTTCGTAGCTAGTTCATCTTCGTTCTTTGATCCGTGGAAGGCATCCCAAGCGAGTGCCTTGGTATTGTCGTCTACCTGTACCGGGTTGAGGATGTCTTGTGCTTTATCGCCCATGGCCTATTTTCTTCTGAAAGGATTCTGTCCCGGAACAGGCGGAGTTGCTGGAGCGGCGTTCATGCCGCCTTTGTGCTTTCCGCCGAATGCCGGAATCTCAACGGCTTTCTGGATCATGTTGTCCAAAGTGTCCAACTGGCTTCCTGCATATTTGGAGTTTGGCGTACTCGCTCCCGGCATCAATCGCATTGTCAAAGCCATGGCTGAGTCAGTAGCCTGCAATCCCAGAACGCCTCTCATCCGGCCCAAGGTCTCAGCCAAACGCCCCTCCGCAATGGCAAGCTGTTTACCCTCCGGAGAAAGGTTTTCTTTGAGTGCCTGATTCATGACAGTCCCAAGCCATCCTGCTTCGTCTCCGCGCGCCGGAGAGCCTGCACTGTGCATCACTCTAGCGAAAATGGCCCGGTCTGATGCGTTGTCGAAGGATGGAAGGGCATCCCGTACCTGCTTGAGGGCTGGGGCTGCTTCGGATTGAAGTTGCTGGACAGCGATAACTTTGTCCTGTGGTAGTTTTCCGGTAGGAATCAACTGCTCTCCGCGTTTCTGGGCTTCAAGAATGTCCCAGCCACTTCGATACTGTGTTTCTCCTGTAACCGGGTCCATGACAGTCTGAAGCTGCCAGAGTCTTCCTTGGCCCATTGCCGTTCCACGGGCTTTCTGTAAATCTGTTCGTCTCTGCTGTAAAACATCGAGAGCTTTCTGCGCGTCCTGATCTCCATTGTTAGCCTTAATAATCAGGCCGATTTCATTTGACGGAGAGACCGATTTGGCCGAAGCGAGTTGATGCGCGAGATTGATCTGCTTTAGAAATTCATCTTGGTTGCCGGCGTCCGAAGCCTTTTTTGCTGCCGCCAAAGCGTCCACGATAGGATTGGTTGGTTTGGCCTTTATCCCCTGATTCTTTAAGTCCTGTACGTCAGTCTTGCCCTCGTTTGTTAGGGCTTTAGCAGCTAAATCGGCGCGCTGTTTCTGGGTCAACGGCATTCCCTGTGGTACACCCCATGCCGTAGCTTCTTCCGCCGTCGCTGGACTCATTTGGAACTGCTGCGCTATTGCCTGCTTGTACCCAATATCGGCCTGCGCTTGTGTCCTCTGTAAGTCCATTTGCTGCTTTTGAACAGCCAATTCCTGATCTGTTGGCAAGCCTGCATGTTTCTTGGCCGCTTCTCCCATGCCGTATAGAATGTTAGCCAGATAGCCCCTTACTCCCGTCAGGCGTGGCCCCTGAAGTCCTGGTAGGGTTCCTTGGTCGCTTGGCTGGCCTTGAGGCTGTGGGGCCATCTGAGGAGCTTGCGGTTGCGGCATTAAGCCTGAGATTGCCCCCATGGGATTTCCGCTTGGAGGAGGCGCAGGAACATTCAACGCAGGGCCACCAACTGGCGGAGGAGCAGACGGATTACTCCCTCCCGGCCCTGACATCCCGCCGCTTGCGTTTAAAAGAAAATCTTCTAATGCGCCCATGATTTATCCGCCAAATGAAAGGGAACCGTAATCAGGCGTTGGATAATTGGTTTTTCCTAGACCGCCAAGAGACTTCCCAATACCACTGAATGCCGAGCCAAATCCTCCTGTGGCTGCTGCTCCCATCCCGGCCCCTAATCCAGCTCCCAATCCTTTACCCAGTTGGCTAAGAAAACCTCCTTGTGATGCCTGCACGTATTGATCGAGAGCGTTATTGGCTCCCTGCCCAAATATCCCGATATTGTTACCGAGCTGCGCTGATTGGCCTCCGGCCACAGATGCCGCGTTGAATCGGTTGGTTAATGCCTGCTGAAGATTGGCGAGATTTGTTCCTAAAATTCCCTGAGACTGCGATGTGGCAATCTGCCCCTGAAGTCCTTCAAGGCTTCTGGCAAAATCTCCCCCTGCTGGCAAGGCTCCGCCAGCTCCGCCCCTTGCTGCAAGTTGTCCCATAACGCTCTGCCCGGCCTGCCGTCCAGCAGCCGCATTCTGATCGAGAAACTGTGACTGCATGATGGCCAACTGCTGCGGATCGAACCCCTGCCCTGAACCAGTCAGATATTTGCCCACACTTCCCATGATCTGATCGCGCAAAGCTTTTTGCTGAGCGATGGCATCTGCCTGCTGTTTATTCTGCAATGCGAGCTGATCTTTACTGGTGCCAGTGCCTCCGCCGCTCATATTTTCCCCTTTTTAGATTTATAGGAATCGCTGTGAGCATTCCTGCAAGCCCTACAAAGTCTGGTTTTTGGCCTTCGCGCGTAGGTGTAAACATTCCTGCCCGACAATAAGTGACCGTTTTTGCAATGCGTTTTTGTTTGTTGGCCATGCCTGCCCTTGCTGGCCATGTCTTGGCAGTTGTCTTTTTGTGTTCCCGTAAACAGATGATCCGGGTTAACACATAACGGCGTATCGCACTTGTGGCAAACATTCAACCCTTCAGGTATCGGCCCTTTAAAATGTTCCCAAGAAAAACGGTGCGCAAAATCATAGCTGCCTCTCCCGTCAGCCAATACTCCGTAGCCATGCGATTCACCTGCTGCCCAAAGCCAACATCCAGTCATGGGTTCTGGAGTATATTTATTCTGAAAACTCTCTAGCCTATTCAAATTGGTTTCACCCTAATCATGTACCGATTCGCCGGCCTTGCCTCTGCCCGTTTCATTTCCGCCTCCCAGCCCTCGCACATCTTTGAAGGATCACCGCCTGAGAACTGAATAAACACGTCCTGCCCTAAAAGCCCTTGGTCTGCAAGGTAGCTGTGTATTCTCTGGTTCATCTTGCAGTTGCCTCTTGCCGTGGTACAGCGATAATCCACAATGTCTACGCGGTTGATGATTGACGCCACGCCCGTAACTTCTCCGTCTGTTACTTCAATCCATGCCTTCAGACGGGTAGCAAGATTCCACTCTGTCTCGCCTTCAGGCAGAGTCATTTCTTTTTTGCAAAACTCATGCGCTGCATCGCGCAATTCCTGCGGTGCCGAATCGAATGGAATGATGTGGACGCTCACGTTTAGGTCTGATCCAAGTTGTTTTTTACGTTGTGACTCATAAACCCGTTGGCGAAAAACAAGTGGCCTCTTTTCATTCTCGCTTCAACTTTTGTGCAAGTTTTGATAAATCGCGTGGTATTTGTGACCAGTTCTTCGCCATGGTCAGTGATAATCCAACGATGCTTGCCAATAAAGAAATCAGCGTCCACCTTGCCGCGTTCTGAATCGTAAAGAGGATGATTGGGAGTGCAGTTAAGTCCGTTGGTGAATATTCCCCCAGGTTCGGTTTCAATCCTTACCCAGTCCGTCCAGGGATGCAGAACCGTGTCAATCGGTTCATTTCCCATCGGCTTCAAATGAGAGCCAATCATTACGCATGTCCCCGGCTGGCGTGGCGGAGGAGTGGTTGGCGTAGCAGGCCCGGAAGTCCCTCCAGCGGTCGGCTGAGTCCAACTGATATTTCCTAATGGCTCTCTGCCAGCAAGAGATTGAAGAGATTTGCCTTGAGCAAAAACTGAATCGGAATCCGTCGAAGCAAAAGCTATCTGCGGAGTTCCAACTGTTCCCGGAGCAAAGCCAACTCCGCAGGAATTAAACGGCACCCAATAGGGAAGAGTCTGATACTTCACGACAGGCGTAAGTCCGGTAATAGTGATGCTGTTTCCTGGTATGGTTGTGCTGGTTCCGCCGAGTCCTATTCCCTGTGAGTCTGGACGGCGAATCATGATTATTCGGCTTAAATTTGTTCCATCCCAGAAGATTGTTGCCGATGAGTCGGAAGGGCAGGCCACAGTAAATTGCCCATCAACCACGTTCGGAGAAAGAATACCCTTGAAATCAATTCCTGCTGAGACAGCAAGATTCAGTTTCCCGTCAATCACGCCTGTAGAATCAATCATGGAAAAGCGAGTTGCTGCAAGACCGCCGCCTCTCAACTGATACGGAGCGTTTCTTTCCAGCCGAGCCAGACGCGCAGACAGGTTGGACGTGTCCTGCTGCATCATCCCAGTTCCTCCGGTCATGTCGTAAATTGTTTTGAGCAGGTCGCCCATTTATCCGCCCTGGTTCTGGTCGTTCATGGTGATGGTGTAGCAGACAAATGATTGATCTACAGTCGGCCATGTGATCCTTATTCCGCAACGCTCCCCGTTAGGGCTTCCGTCAGGCTGATAGATGCTCTTAACCAGATTGGCTGGGCTGTCGTTTGCCCTCAGCGTTGGATTGGAAACATTTTTGGTGATGTCTGTGTAAACCGGAGAGATTGTCGGGTCATCGTCCAGAATGTATTCGACTTTGCTGGGGATATTTGCATCGGTTTCGGCTACGATTGAAATCAATGGCTGTGTAGGGCTTTCATTGGGATTAGCCATGTCCATCAGGTTTGTCGCCACTACCGCACCGTAGGCCGTTCCGCCATCGTTAAACTTTGCCGTGTTCAGGTTGTACATCTTGGTTTTACCGAGTGCGACCGTCAGAACAACATTTCCCGATGAACTCTCTCCCGATGAAAGCGCAGAAGCTGGGCCGGGTAGCACGAATGGCGGCAACCATTGTCCTGTGTCCATGTCATAGACGTAGATTTTTCCGTTCGCGCCATCCAACAGGCAGACCCAATGGAACCGTCCTGAGATGTGAATACACAAATAGGCTTGAGAATGATCTATGTTTTTAATGTCTGGCCGGATATCGAAGCCGATTTCCTGACCATCCAGAAACACTTGAGAAGCCGTATCCAGCCATGCTACTGAGTTTCCCAAAGACGCTACGGCGGTAACACTGATTGCACCCCGACGGTCTAAAAGCCCTTGCTGAATGAAATTAGACCGCAAATTTCCAGCGACTTTCCATATCTTCCCGCGTGTCAAAATCGCTACGCCATCCGCCTGAGTCCCTTGAGCCTGCACTTCCTGCGGCCATGAATAGGAGTTTCCGTCTGCGCCTGAAGGGAAGCATTCCCACGGTGAACCTTCACTGCCTGACGGAAGTTCTTCCTGTGCGGAAAAGTAAGTTGTCGCATTCTGCGCTGTAAAAATCCTTCCGCCAGTGGCATCGGTCGTAAGTTTGTCCGATGGCGTTGGCGGGTCGTTGCTCGTAAATCCCGGCCCCGTTCTAACGCTCAACAGAACATCGGTCGTAGTATCCAAAATTGTTGCATTCGTGTTGGCGAACGGTGAATTTGAAAGTTCCCGCATCGCCGTTGGGTCAGTCGTTCCGCCATCCGTCGTGCGATACACCCGAATCTGGTCTACCTGCACATCGGCGGAAGCCACAACCGTTACCTGCACACTCTTATTTGAAACAATCCCGGTACAGACAGACAGAGGAGATGCGGAAGATTCATGCCCTGTGCTGGAATTGCAATAGGTATAAACGTAATACCATCCTGAAAATGCCGATATTCCCGTTGATGTGGTTCCAATTGTAGGTGCAGCAGCCGGTGCCGCTATCCCCCATTTGGTCGTGGACGAGCCGGACTTAAATTTCCGCATGTCCGTCCCATTGCCCATGAAAAGCGTGTCGTTGGTAATGGCAAAGTCGAACGGGCCATTAGTGGAGCTGGTGAACATCAGTATGTAATTGGCATCAGTTCCCATCAGCATTTTGTAGACTTTTGACACTCCTCCGGAGATGTCATTGACGATGGAGTAAAACCCGCCGCCGCCCCACTTCGGAAACCACAGATGCCTTACCACGCTGGTAAAAGTTGTAGGAGATGCTTCAACCGAATCCGCGAATCCCGGCCTGCGTTCCATCAACTGTCGAGCAGTGGTCAAAATGTCATGCGAACCCGACACCATATTCACGGTTTCCGATGTGATGTCGGCATTGCTGCGATACGGAATTGACGTGTTTGCGATCTTTACTTTTCGTGACATTTAGAAAATGCCGGGAGTAAACGCCCTTCCGCCAGCTCCCAGGGGAGAATCAGGGAAAGCCAGGTCTTCGCCGCTGCCAGCATCTTCGGCCTGCTGCATAGCAAACAAGGAGTTCATGAATGTTCCGTACTGCCCGGTGTAAGTCTGCCTGCCTTCTTCGTCAATCTTCATGATTCCAGCGCGAGGATCACCAGCCAGTCCGTACAGTTTCCAGCTAATGCCTTCAAAGAACACGCTGAAATAGTGGTCAGGATGAGCAAGAGGACTGCTCATTAAAGCATCCGTAATCTTTGTTGGTCTGGTCTGATACTCGCCCTGAATCTGAAGTGTTGCGCCTGAAGGAACCGCAGCCGCCCGATCCAATCTGATCTTGGAAATCGCGCCTTCGTAGGAGAAGTTTCGAATGGAGTTAATGCCACCCTTGGCTGTCAATTCCACTCCCAGATGGCTCTTTTGTGTGATCTCACGATGTTCCACTGGAGTCAAACTGGTCTGCACGATCCTGATTCCCCAATCAGGGAAGCGGTAGAACAAGGCAGCGTCGGCGGTAGCCAGAGCGTAATCCTGCGTTCCGTCCACTAGGGCAATCGGCGTGAGCGATGCCAGCGTCCAATTCCACGTATAGCGTGTCCAGATGGTTGAATTGATTATGTCCGAGGCATACGCCTGCATTGCAGCGACAGGTATCTTGTGCGACATCTGCCGCGCCAGCGTGATAGCGTCATTCGGGGTGTAAGTCCCAGCCACGGATTAACTCTGTTTGCCAGCCTTCGCCATCGAACTCATTTTTCCAGCGGAAAATTTCTTCCGCCCAATGCTGGCTGCGAGTGCGCCAGGATTCGAGACTCCCGGTTTGCTGGCGAGTTTCTGTTTCAGTGCGGCGAATCTTCCGCCGGAACCTAAAGGAGCAGATGCGTTTGGTTTTGCCATGATTTTTTACACCGCCTGTTGAAGTGGAGCGGCCATTGCCGCAATAGCTGCCTCTGCTGATACCTTGCCGTCCGGCAGAATTTCTGGTGAAGGGTCGAGATGGCCCTGCTTCAGTTCGCGCAACTGCTGAACCGCGCAAAGCCCTTTCGCGCAATCTGGGCAATCGGGAACCGTGTGTTTGTGCCAATTCAGCATGATTTCCAGTGGACTCATCTGCGGAGTCGCCCGGCGGCCCATAGAGATAAGGTCGATGCCTCTCAGCCCTACGCCATTCCTGATTTGCTCATCATTGGCGCGCACTTTGGGCAACGTTCTCTGGCAACGGCAGCAGATTGGGCGATAGTGCATGTCATTGTTTACCTGCCCGACAAAGGCATGGGATTCTTTCATCACGCCTTCCGCCGATTTGACGTGTGAGCAATTGAAATGCTGCTGGCGTGTCTTGCGCTCCTCTGATACCGAGTCCCGCATTCGGTTAACACGGTGCTCAAGATCGCGCTTCCGCTGTTTGTCCTGCTGTTCTTTGGTGTACTCATCAGGTTCTTTCAGGACTTTGACGGCTTCCAGCAGGTTCCTGTTGCTGCCTTCCTGCATCTGCTGGAACATCGCAATCATCTGCTCAAACTGTGACTGCGTAAAAGTTTGCTCTTTCGGTTCGTCAGCCATTGGCTGTATCTCCTGTTCTGAATTGTTCTGGTTTTGCTCCGCATTCTTGCGGTCAAGCAGTTCTCGAATTTCTCGCTTCATTCCGCTGCGCTCCTCTGGCCTAAAGCTGCGGCCAGAATTGAAGATGTTTGATTAGTGCCAAAAAGACTTTCTGCTCGTGACTGACTGATGAATCTCTTTACGATCAGCCGCGTCAGACAGGTTCTCCAGCCGATGAAAGCGATGCCTTTGCACTCGCCAATGTGTACCTGTCCATCCACTGCTATGTAGTCGTCTTCCTTTTTGACCACGGAAAATTCAGGGTTCGGCCCGATATTGAAAGCGACTCCCGTGTACATCAGACCTTCAGGCTGGTGCTCAGGGCGCTTGCTTTTGATGTAAATCCCCATCAGTTCCGGTCTGGCGATTGACCGTTGAAACACGAACGAAGGATTTAAGCTCTGCAACCTTGCGGTGATGACAGACGAATGCAGCAGAATGCCTTTTCGTGCTTCAAATGACGTGCGTGATCTTCCGCCATCAGCCTTTACCGAGTCAGCCGCTTTCTTGTCGGCATCCGCGATGAGGGATTTCTGGTAATCCCGCTTGTAGCC
>Ga0247661_1000097_pt1 | contig 15816 bp, 18 predicted proteins | sample CNK02_metaG_FD_182799 | JGI IMG/M metagenome (GOLD analysis project Ga0247661, IMG submission 182799) | Soil microbial communities from Purdue University Martell Research Forest, Indiana, United States - CNK02 | ecosystem: Environmental > Terrestrial > Soil > Temperate forest > Bulk soil...
GCCTTCCGGGCGAGGGCGTGCTGATCGGCCTGCCTGCGGGACGTGTCGCAGAGACGTGCCCCGTGCGCACGCTGCGTGCCTGGCTCGCTGTTGCAGGCGCGCGCAAGCATGCGCCGCTGTTCTGCAGCGTCGACCGCTACGGCCACGTACGAGGCCGCAGGCTCTACGGTCACAACGTCGCCGCCCTCGTGAAGCGCGCAGCGGAAGCCGCAGGCCTCGACCCTGCGATGTACTCAGGGCACTCGCTGCGTTCCGGCCTCGCCACGAGCTCGGCGAAGGCTGGCAAGGCCGACCGCGCCATCATGGAGCAGGGCCGATGGTCGAGCCGAGCCATGGTTGACCGCTACGTGCGCGACGCTCTGCTGCTCAGCGAGGGCAACGCAGCCGCAGGGATTGGCCTTTGAGCGCCCCTCGAGCACTCTGCGCGTGTGCGCCGCAGCGAACACAACGGCTACCCAGTGGCCTACGTCCCGCGTCGTTGGTCGCCCTGCCCGGCAGCCGTCGACATGCGTTCGCGCCGCCCTGTCGCGGTGCTGCCGCGCTACGACGACGGCGCCTCGCTGCGCGAGCTCGGGCCGTTGTCGGCCGAGGCCGAGCTCGTCGTCGTGGGCGTGCGTGTCTTGGGTTCGGCCTGCACGTGCGGATGGCGCTCGCCTCGGATGGCGCTCGCCGTGCCCATCCGATGGCCGCTCACCGTCGAGCTCCATCTCCGCACAGCGGCGCTCGAGCGACTTTGGTGCGCGCACGCTGCGCGCGTCGACAACACGACCATCTAGAGCTCGAGCAGCTCAAGCGCGAGCGCGCTTGAACGAGGGTTACACCTACCGCGACATTCTGCGGCTCGCTCATGAGCAGCTCGCCGGCGGCGGCGACATCACTTCCGAGTTCGTCTATGGCTGCCTGATAGCCTCTGCCTGCCTCGACGCCCTCGACCTCGAGCGCCTCAGTCGCACGCTACAGCAGATGCGCCGCAGACACTTCAGGCGCCTCGGGCTGCCCGTGCCGCAGCTCGAGTGGTCCCCGCAGCGGTAGGTGGTTCGACGGTAAACCGGTGAACCCTTGAACCGGTTTGCCGTCGAACACGCGCAGTCGCAGGCCTACGCCGGTTGAGCTTCGCGAGCAGCACGCACGTCGTCGGCGCGCACTGCCAGCCTATCTACCAGGCCGGCGGCGCGCTTGAACACCTCAGACGCGTACGGGAAATATCCGGCGTTCCCCAGCTCCAGCAGCCACCCAAAAATGCCGCCGTCCGCGGTGGACGCAGCATCAGAGACGAGCGAAAAGCTCCCCGGTTCGCCGCCTGCCGCGGCATCGATCTGCGCGAGCATCCCCCCTGCATCCCTGCCCTGAAACTCGATGAGCCTTACTCCGCCCTGTGCTTCCGGCACACCTAGCCCGTGCAGCAGTTCCCGAGCCGTTCGGAAGTCGCCATGCAGAAGCTTGTTTCGAGCCACGCGCACCTGCTCCAAGAGGTCCGCCTCGGCCTTCTGCATCTCCGCACCGAACCAGGCGACGAGCTGCTTCTCGACGTTGGCAAGCGTGTGCTCGTGCGCATACCTCTCCAGCCCCGGAATCTTGTCGGCGAGCATGCGAAGCTTCAGCTCTATTAGGGCCGCATGTCCTGCCGCATCCTTGAACTGCGCATAGAACGGTCCAAGGGGGTCGTTGCTCGGCACGCCATCGGCGCGAGGGCGTGCCGAGTTGGAGTTCTGGGCTTGCTTGGCCCGCTGCTGTTTACGCTGCCGGTTCGCTCGGTTGTTCTTCGACACGCCGCATTCCTTTCGGTGCTCGAGCGCGCAGACTACAGCCACGGCGCTCGAGCCGGCGAGTTCGAGCGCCAAGCCGATAGTTTGGCGACTCGATGGTTCTACGGTAAACCAGCAAACCGGTGAACCATCAAACCGACAGCGTAGGAGCGTAAGCCATGAAAATCATTGCCATCGTCGGGCAGAAGGGCGGTCCGGGCAAAACCACCGTCGCCGAAAACCTTGCCGTTGAAGCTGCCGCGCAGGGCGAGACGGTCGTGTTGCTCGACCTCGACCCGCAGGTCTCTGCTGGCAAGTGGAGCGATCGCCGCGAGCTCGACAACGTCGAGGTGCAATGCGTCCAGGGCGCTCGCCTGTCGCACGTGCTCAAGGTTGCGAAGGACAACGGCGTCACGCTTGTGATCCTCGACACGCCGGGCCGAGCTGCCGACCTGGCCATCGCAGCCGCTCGAGCTGCCGACCTCGTCGTCGTGCCCTTCCGTCCTGTCGTGAACGACGTGGAGACCATGCCGGCCGTGCTCGACCTGCTCACGACTGCCGGCAGCCCTCGCAGCTTCGCAGTCGTGAACGCTGCGCCGATCCAAGGCACTCGGCACGTCGAGGCGTGCGCCGCCATGAAGGCCTACGGCTTCGAGGTCGCGCCCGTCGTCATGTACCAGCGCAACGCCTACGCTGACGCACCGGCCTCGGGCCAGGCCGTCACCGAGTACGAGCCGCAAGGCAAGGCCGCGCAGGAGGTGCGCGACCTCTACAGGTTTGCGGCCAAGCAGATGAACCGTCAAAATGGTAAACCGGTAAACCATCCGCGAGCGTAGGAACATGGCCAAAAAGACGCGAACATCCCTCAGCGCTGCTCTCAACATCGCCGCCCACGGGCCAGGCAGCGCCAAGCTGCGGCAAGCTCCCGCTGCGCAGCGGAGCCAGGCCGAGCAGCCCACCATGGGCGCCAAGTCGACGCGAGTCGACCGCATCGGCCGCGTGAACGTGACCGGCTATTTCGACCCATCGGTCAAGGCATCGTTCCGCCTCATCCAGGCGCAGCACCCGGACCGCTCGCTGCAAGACCTGCTCGCCGAGGCACTCGACGACCTGTTCGCCAAGTACAACGTGCCGCAGGCTGCGAAGGTCCGGTAACCCGGTAAACCCTTGAACCGGTGAACCCTATGGCCACCAACACAGCACGCCCCATCGTCCACGACGACGCCCCGCACGAGGACCACTCCGTGCGGCTCGCTGCGTCGTGGGCCGACTACCAACGGCATCTGAAACTCCGCGGAGAGTCCGCGCGCCCTCGGCTGACGTTCTCCGATGGCGTCCTCGAAATCATGGCTCCATCCCCAGACCACGAAGCCATCAGCCGCACGATCCACGACCTGGTCGCCGCGTACTGCCAAGAGCGCGACATCGATTACACGGCGGTCGGTTCGTGGACGCTCAGCAGCAAAAAGCTCGGCAAGGGCCTCGAGCCCGACGAGTGCTACATCTTCGGCCCGCGCGGGAGCGCCAAGGTGCCCGACCTCGCGATCGAGGTCGTGTGGACATCCGGCGGCCTCGACAAGCTCGACATCTACCGGCCGCTCGGTGTGCGTGAAGTCTGGGTCTGGCAGCGCGGCAAGGTCGTTCCGCATGTGCTGGGCCGCAGCGGCTACAAGCCGGCAACGCGCAGCGTTGCGCTGCCCGGCGTCGACCTGGGCGAGCTCGCCGCGTGCATCGGCGAGCCGAGCACGAGCGCCGCTGTGAAGCGGTTTCGCGCGTACTGCCGGCGCTGAGTGAACCGCGAGCAGCTACTCGACGCGCAGCTGCGAGACCTCGTCGGCCGCTGGCTTGGCGTTTGGTGCGTGCCGCCGTGCCCTCATCTGTCCTACCTACCGTTCAAGCTGCTGGCGCGAACGCGTGGACACATGAGGCTGCGCGACGTCCTGCCGCGGCTGCGATGCGATGGCTGCGGCGGTCGGCCGGCGAGGGCCGCCGTCGTCGACGACCCGCGCGACAACTACTGCACTGCTGAGCCGGTCGAGGTCCTGCCCTGACACGCGCACGCAGCGGTGCCAACGGTCGCAAACGTCCCTTTGCGACTGCTCACGCTCAGCAGCTCGCGACGTCGAGCCACGCGAGCAAGCGACCGCCGAGCATCCACACAGCCTGCGTGCGGTCTGGCGCGAAGTACACGAGCAGCTCGAGCATGCCACCGAGCTCGAGCACAGCCCGCTCGTCGTCGTAGGTCCGCAGTCTCATGCCGCTGCATCGGCTGCCGCGTAGCGTGGTTGCTCATGCGCTCGATCGGCGACACCCCAAGCTGTTGGGGTAGGGCGCACGCTAAGTTGAAGCACATCTTTTCCCCGGTGTTTTCGCCGAACGCCACGCCAGGCAACCGGTAAACCGGTAAACCATCGAACCAGCAAACCGGCCTCATAGGGGCGCATCTTCGAGCCCTTCCGCACGACCAAGGGCGCCGGCATCGCGCACGACTTCAACAACCTGCTCACGTCGTTCGCCGGCCGCTGTCGGCGGCTTTTCCGGACACACCTGCGCGTTGATACCTCGCCAGTGTCCGGAAACTAGTGCGGGCCGTCCTCGACGAGCTCGCGCCGCACGTAGCCGAGCCGAGCGAGCTCCGCCTCGAGCTCCTCGTCGCTCAGCGTCGACACCGGCCGCTCGACTCGCACGGTCTGCCGCAGTGCGTATCGCTTCGGCCATCGCCGCTCGAGCATCCATGCAGCCGCTCGCCAGTCCTTCGCGCCGGCCGCATACACCTGCTGCGCGGCCCTCGCCTCGCACAGCCCTTTTGCCCGCTCGAGGCGAGCAGCGAAGGCCGCATACGGCTCGCGCCCTTGGCGCCCGAGCTCGAGCCAGCTGTAGAGCGTTGACCTCGCGATGCCGGCCGCTCGAGCTGCGACTCGCACCGTCAGGCCGGCCTCGACCTGCCCGCATATCTCGCGCCCGAGGCGTGCTGTGTAGGCGCTCGGACGGCCCATCAGTCGCCCCCCACAGCCGCACCATAGCCGTCATGAGCTCGCGTGCTTGGGTCCGCAGTGCGAGCCTCAGCGGAGCCACTGCGGAGCCAGGCCGCGAGACGCTGCCCGAGATCCGCACCGGGTTGCGGCACCACTGCGCCTCGTGGGTACGTCTCGCAGCACGTCTTCGTGATGGTCCACCGATGCTCAGCGTCCAGGTAGCCGACGACGTCGAACTCGTACTCGAACCCCTCGCGCTGCACTGGCTCGAGCCCGACCTCGCGAGGTTGCTTCACCATGCGCCCTGCTCGGTTCGGCACCTCGACCATCTCGTAGGCCTTCCGACTTCGCATCGTGGCGATCACGTGGCCTGGGTACTGCAGAATCATGTCGAACAAGTGCGCGTGTTCCGGGCTGACTGTTTTCCACGCTGCAAACTCGTTGCCTGACTCGCTGCTGCGCGCCATCGCTGCGACCATCTCGAGGGCGCCCTGGTCGCCGGTCCACTCGTGCGAGAGGCTGTCGATGATGAGGCCGTCGATGTTGGCTTTCGCAGCCGACTCGAGCGCCTCACAGTACGTGCGCGGCGCATGGTTCGGCAGCACTGCGACGCCGAACTCGACACCCTTGCCGGCCTGCTTGCGCGACTTGCCGCGCTCGCTGTCGACGAGTCCGATGCGCTGGCATCCGAGGCCCGATGCTATGCGCAGTGCGCTGTAGGTTTTGCCACTGCCCGGCGGACCGATCAGGGCGATGCGCGCATGCGACTGCGCGCGCTTGGCTTGCACAAATGTCAGGGCCATACGATCTTAAGCATGACGGAATCAGCGTGTTCCGTCGATCCCCGGCCATGGAACTCCGCCCCTATCAGCTCGAGGCTGTCGCCGCGATTGCTCGCGAGCACGAGCGTGTGCGCTCGACGCTGTTAGTCCTCGCGACAGGCCTCGGCAAGACTGTCACGTTCGCCGCGTTGGCCCGCGACGTCGCCGCACAGGGCGGCAGGACACTTGTGCTCGCCCATCGTTCCGAGCTGCTCGAGCAGGCTACTGCGACCCTGCGCAAGCTCGGGCTGCGTGCAGGCATCGAGCAAGCTGCGCGCAGCGTCGGCCCGCTCGAGCTGCCCGACGCTATCGTCGCGAGCGTGCAAACGCTGCAGCGCTCGAGGCTCGCGAACTACCAGCGCAACGAGTTCAAGCTGCTCGTCATCGACGAGGCGCACCACGCGACCGCGCAGACATACCGCACCATCCTCGACTACTTCACGCCGGCGAAGGTCCTCGGCGTCACTGCCACGCCGGACCGAGGCGACGGCGTCGGGCTGCGCAACGTGTTCGACTCGACCGCCTACCGCTACGAGCTGCGCGACGGCATCAAGGCAGGCTGGCTCGCGCCGCTCGAGGTGCGGGCCGTCGAGGTGAGGTCGCTCGACCTGTCGCGCGTGAAGGTTCGCGCCGGCGAGCTCGCCGCCGACGAGCTCGAGGCCGAGCTGCTGCGCGATGCAGTCCTGCACGAGGTCGCCGGCCCGCTCGTCGAGCTCGCCGCAGGCCGGCAGACCCTCGCGTTCACGGTGGGCGTCGCGCAGGCGCATGCGCTCGCTGACGTGCTTCGAGCTCGAGGCGTCGCCGCTGCCGCCGTCGATGGTTCCATGTCCGCCGAGCTGCGCGCCAAGGTCCTCGGCGACTACCGCGCCAAACGCGTGAACGTCGTGTGCAACGCCATGCTGTGGACCGAGGGCTTCGACAACCCTGCCACAGACTGCATCGCGCTCGTCCGGCCCACTGGCACGCGCGCCCTGGTCGCGCAGATGATCGGCCGCGGCACGCGCACGTGCGAAGGTAAGACGAGCTGCCTCGTGCTCGACTTTGTGCCCGGCCGCATGTCGCGCATGCGCCTCGCGAGCCCTCGCGACGTGCTCGCCGGCGACGACCTCGAGACCGAGCCCAAGCAGGACAAGGCCGAGCGGAAGGAAAAGGAGCGCATACTCGTCGCGCTCGAGCGTCGACGCTGGATTCGCGAGGTGGGCGTCGTGTATGCGGCGCCACAGCTCGACGTTGCCGAGCTGCTCGAGGCGCTCGGCGTGAGCGGCGCCGCAGCGAGCCGCACCGAGGTCGGCCTCGGCCTCGGCTCGATGGCCTCTCCGCGCCAGGTCGCAGCGCTACGTGCCGCAGGCTTCGAGGTCGCCGACGAGCTCGGCAAGCGTCCGGCCATGCTCTTGTTCGGCCTACTCGCCAAGCGACGCGCGGCAGGCCTCTGCACCATCAAGCAGGCGCGCGCGCTCAAGCGGCACGGCTTCGACGACAACCTCACAACCGCGCAGGCTAGCCGCGTGCTCGACGCCATGGCTGCGGCTCGATGGCGCATGCCGAGCGACGCTCGAGCGCAGCTGATGGCCGAGCTGCGACGGTAGCCGCCATCGGGCAGCTCCATCGTGTAGTACGGGCCGTTCACGGCCTGGCCGTAGTCATGCGAGCCGCCGGCCAGCAGCTCCATGGTGTAGTAAGGCCCCTGCCCGGGTTCACCGGTTCAATGGTTTACCGGTTCACCGGTTCACGGGCCTACGCCAGCCGCACATCGACGACGGTAAACCCTCGCACGTTGGTCTTCTCGACCACCGCGAGATACGGCGCTGCAACGGCCTTGCCGGCGTCGTCATCGCCACGCAGGGCGCCGAGTAGCGTCCCCACTGCGCCGACCTCGAACCGCACGAACACCGGAGCTCCGACCGCGAGCGACGTCTCGGCAGCGATGTATAGCCGCCCTCGTCGCAGCACCGGCAGCGCCGCGTATAGCCGATAGGGTGGCTCGGGATAGGTCGGATCCCAGCGAGTCACGCCGAGCACGAGCAGCGGGTCCGTCACCTCGGCCGAGCTCGCCGGCGGTCGCACAGCATGCCGCGTGCGGTTGGCCGCAGTGTCGCTCACAACCACGACGCCGACCTGCACGACGGCAGCCTCAGCGCGCCCTGTGACGTTGCTGCTCGGGTAGCCGTCAGCGAGCTGCCCGTGATAGCCGAGGTCGGCCTGGTCTTCGTAGGCTGTTTGAACCATGTGGGTCGTCCTTCCAACAGGCAGCCGTCAGCTGCCATCACTGTGAACACTCGGCGGACCGAGGACCTCGCAGCTCTCGAGGTCCCCGGCCCGCCTTCCCAGCCGCACACGAACAAAGAGACCAGGTTAAGCTTATCGTGTCACGCGCAGCTGCGTACGGTTCGCTGCGAGCGGCCACGTCCAGGGCGAGCCGTCCGGACCGTCGGCGGCTCGAGCTCGCGAGGCCTCGAGCGGCTGCTGCCATGGCTCGAGCTCGGGCTTCAGTTTCGGAACGAGGTGGTTGTACTTGCCGGCCAGGATGCCGGCGACGTCGTTCTCGTCGTAGCGCTCGCCGGGCTTCGCATAGCGACCGTCGAGGATACCCTCGACGTCGGTGCCGTCGAACACGCTGCCGTCCTCGCGAGGCGCGTGCTTGCCGTCGAGCACGCTGCGCACGTCGACCGTCGTGCCCGTGTCGACTCGCTCGGCCCTCGTCGCAGGCGCAGCGGCGGCCATGGCCGTATCGAAGTACGAGCGCACATAGGCCTCCGACTTGGCCGATAGGTCGAGCGTCGGCTGCAGCTTGTGCATCACAGCTTCGTGTACCTGCCGATCGCTCATGCCGTCGAGGCGCTGCTCGGGCAGCCACTTGCGGGCCTTGGCGACGAGCTCGGCTCGAGCTGCAACCGCCGTGTCGAACCGCTCCGCGTCCTTGTCTTTGTGCTGTTTCGTCATGGTCCACTCAGTGCGGGTTAGGTGACAGTGCGCGCGCTCGAGCGCGTACGATGCTGTCGTAGCAGCCTTCGATCCAATCGTCGCTCATCTCGCGCAGCCGAGCGCCGTCGTACTCGCCGAGCCGCTGCAGCACGAGCTCTCGAAAGTCTCGTTCGCGCGCGTACTCGCGCGCAGGCCGCAGCCACAAGAGGCGGTCGAGCTCCGCCGCTGTGAGCTGATGCTGCATTCAACGCCCCTCGCGATTTGCTGCGAGCGGCAGCGTCCAGGGCGCAGGCTCGACGGGCCGCTGCGGCAGCAAGTGCGCGAACCGGCCCTCGAGTATCGCAGCCACATCCGTCGACTCGCTGAGCCGCTCGAGCGCCTCGCGCCGCACAGCTTCGCCATCGAGCCGCAGACCGTCGAGGCTCGAGCGCCGGCGGCTCGAGCGGCTCGCATGCTCCTCGAGCACGGCGTCGAAACGACTCGTGACGTAGTCGTCTGACTTGTCCCGCAGATCGGCCCGCTTGCTCAGCTTCTGAATGACCGTCTCTCGTATCTGCCGGTCGCTGAGCGCTCCGAGCTGCGTCGAGCTCGGCAGGTGCTCGAGCGCCCTCGACTCGAGGCCGGCCCGCGCTCGCACCGCAGCCGCAAACTCGGCCGCCGGGTTCCCGCTACCCTCGAACTTCGCCCGCACCTGCTCGAGCTGTGCGCGCAGGGCGTCGCGCTCCGCCTCGGCTGCGTCGGCCCGACTCTGCACCGGCGAGCCATCCTCGAGGGCCTGCTCGAGCGCAGCGACCTGCCCCCGCAGGGCGTCACGCTCGGCGACCACCGCCTCGAGCTCGAGGTCGTCGTCGTCGAGGCGCTCGTCGTCGAGCTCGGGCGGCTCGAGGCCTGCGTCGCTCAGCGCCGCGCCCTCGTCGAGCACGAACACCGCGCCGCTCTCGGCATCGGCCGCGGCTGCGTCGAGGCGCAGCGCCACGCTCGACCCTGCACGCCCCCAGCCCTTCGGCCCAAGGCCGACGTGGTTGTAGGTGATGTTGCGTTGGATCGCGTCGTAGGCCTCGCCGTTGTAGGTGCCTGGCTTCTCGTCCAGGTCGCAGTGATAGCCACAGCTCAGCTCACGCCGGTCGCCCTTCTCGACTGCTGCGATGGCGCCGCCGTCCTCGATTGTCACAAGCGCCGAGACGAGCTCGCCATCGCGCCGCACGTCGTCGGACACGCGACCGATTGAGAGCTTGCGCACGTTCTTCGGTGACACCATCTCCCTCGGGTGCAGGTCGGTGACAGGCGCCGCCGACAGCGTCGCGAGCGAGCGCGCAGCGAATACCTCGTCGGGGTGACGCAACTCGCGCACGACAGTTCCGTCAGCCCGACGGTATGTCAGCACGCCAGTGCGTGTGAGCGCTGCCGGCGCACGCAGGAAGCCTTGCGGTGTTCGCGTCGTCTTGCCGAGTGGTGCTGAGTCGTAGCGGATGGCCATGGGCGACACTAACACGCGCTCGACCGCAGCATCGACACGTGCGCCGGCGTCGACGACCACGACACCACGCCGCTCGAGCTCGGGACGGATCTCGTCGAGCACACTGTCATGTCCGGACCGCATCGCCTCCTGACCAGCTGACAGCTGCTCGTGTGGCTTGCGCAGAATCACGAGCGCCTCGACGGGCCGAGCTGCCGAGGCTTCGAGCAGCTTCCGCAACGCACGCACCACCGCAACGCCCTCGAAAATGCCGCTCTGCGCCGCTCCGATGTTGCCGGCGAGTCGTGTGCTCGCCTCACTCCAACCCAGCGGAATCAGATCGTCCGCGTGCTGCAGCGGCAGCCCATGCCGCGCAGCGAGCGCTCGAGCTGTCGTCGTCTTGCCGACCCGAGGGCCACCTACGATTGCGATGCGATGCATGCGAGGTGGATAACGCCGCCCTCGCCGAGCCGCTACAGCATGCCGCTGCCAGCGGCAGTGATGGCAGCGGATGGCCAACGGTCGCTAATCGCTGTTTGCGACCACTGGCGCCCTAGGATTGGGCCAAAATCACCGATTCGCCGCGCAGCTCGAGCCACTTGGCCAGCAAGGCACCTAGCCGCCGCTGTAAGCCGCAGGAGCTTCGAGACGCTGCCGTGCAGCTCCGAGCCGCCTATCGCGGCAGCTGCCTGGCGATCTCGCGCGGCATTCGGCCTCGAGCGCATGAGAGCTCTGCATTTCATCCGCAGTCCGCTCCACGCAGCCCAGCGGAGTGGAGCGGGCTGCCTAGGAACTTAACCGTTCCGTACCGTTGCAGGTTTTTGGCGAAAACCTCAATGATTCTGCGGTAGGCCCTTCGATAGAAGGGGGGAGCTATCGCCGATAGAAGGGGGGAGCTATCGCCGATAGAAGGGGGGAGCTATTTCGACTCGGCACTCAGTGACGCTCGTTTGCGTGCTCTGGCGCTGGAACCACGCACGCCGGCGTCCGAACTCCGTTGCTCAATCTCGCCGGCACTGAGCAGGAACGAGCGGACTCGTGCGTACGCGTCGCCGAGCGTATAGGCATCGCGCTCGACTCTGGCCAGGAACGCCGGGCCATCGGTGCCGTCTCTGGTCCATCGGTCGAGCACTCTGCCGATGAGCGACGCTGGCAAGTGTGCCTGTCGGAACAACTCGGCAAAGCGCTCGAGCGAGATCACCACCGCGCCATTGTTATGCAGTTCCCGCGCTCGCATGCGCATCTCTCGCAGAACGAGCATCGACGCTGTTGCTTGCGGGCCGTGGTCGTTCGGACGACCGACAAACGGCGGCAAGGCAGCAATCGGCACGAGGCGCTTGGCTTCGTACAACTCGCGCCCTGCGAGCTGACCATGCAGCTCATAGACATAGTGAGGTAACAGCATTGTCCCGAGCACAATTTCGACCTTGCCGCGGCGTCGTCCGACTGCCGGTTGGTCGTCCAGTGCGATCATGTCCGCGAGCCGACCGTTCGACAGGCTGAGCTTGATGGCCGACTGTGCGTAGACAATCGCCTTGATATCGTCGACGCGTTTCTTGTCGTTGATGCCCAGTATCTCGGCAAACCCGCTCCAGCCGCCTTCAACCTCGAGCCTTCGAGCGTCGGATTCTCCGCGCATGACGCGGTCGTAGCCTGTCACGACCTCCCAGTGGAGTATGCGATGCGCCAGGACACTGCCGAGCTTGCTCGCTCCATCGGCGATGAGTTTGACTGCCCGCTCCGATATGGCCGGCACGAGCACTATGATCGGCTCCGCACTGTCAAACACTAGGGCTTGCTGTCCGTTCGACTCTCCGAGCTTGTGAGCACGAGAATGAATCCGAGTGACGTCCACGTGGACGCCATACCCGAATGCCGGCGGATTGCTCGCCAGTCGGTCGAGCATCGGCTTCACTTCGTCGGCCCACAGCGCACATGCGAGAAACTTCAATGCACGTGCAGGGCCGTCGTGTACCTGCCAGAACTCGAGCGCCGCGCGGCTCTCAACCGACTTCAGTCGGCTGGATACATTCACGCCAGTTTTGCCGATTTGGCGAAGCGTCGCCAAGAGCTCGCGATGCAGCCGAACAGCAAACTTCATCGAAGTTTCGTCGTCCTGAATGAACTGCGCGAGTGGAACCCATGTGTCCGGTGCGTTGAATGCCTTGGCGAGTGCGCTTCGCAGCTGCCTGACGCGCTGCATCATCACGACGGCTAGCTCGTCGCGCTGCCCGTCCGTCGCCTCGTCGCCGATCTCAGCGCCGGCAATCTCGCGGAGCACTCCGAACATGCCGGAGTGAACGCCGGGCTGTGCTTCGACGGTGCCGCCGTTCGCAACGGCCTCGATAAGGTCCCATGCGCGCGATGCCTCGAAAATGCATCCTTTCGCAGGCTCCTGCGGTTCTGCGGCGGCTCCTGTCATTTGGGACCACCTACCTGAAAGTCGCGCTCGCTGACGCCGTATCCCTGGCCGATTTTCGACTTGCCGTTCGTCTGTGCTGTCGCTGTTTCTTCTGGTTCTGCCGTCGCCGGCCTCTTGTCCTCGAGCATCGAGATCACGGCCTTGCCGCGGCTCGCATCCGGCGAAAACCGCCACCCATCGAACACGAGCGAGCACCATCCGGACTGCCCTGCGCGCTGCTTAGCAGTCGCAAAGATTACTTTGCGCTCGTTGCCTTCGCGAGGAAGGCTCAGCGCTACCGTGACGCTGTCAGCTGCATATTCAATCTCGCCCGACTCTTTGCCGAGTCCGACGAGCTGGTCGGCTCCGGCGATGTGACGCTCGACGACTGTCCTGTCGTGACCCAGTGTCACCGTGAGTCCGAGCTCCTTCAGCGCCTTTCCGCCGAGGCTCGCGTACTTGTCGCGCGAGACGCTCGATATCAGCAGCACCACCGCGTTGAAGCGCCGAGACACGTCCCGTGCGATGTAGGCGGCACGGCCGATGCGCTCGCGTAACTCCTGCCGTGGCGCATTCGCTTCGGAGCCGATGAGCTGCAGAAAGTCGAGCACGATTAGCAGCGGTTTCGTCGCTTCGCGCTCGCGAATCGAGCGCGCACACTCTTGCATGCGCGTCGCTGCCCAGCCCATGGGGTCACCCGTCTCGAGATAGATGTTGAGGCCCTCGAGCTCGGCCATGGCCGCCGTCTGCACGGCATCGCGCGTCTGTCGCGACCGCGCGCGACCGCTGCCTGTGTAGAGCTCCGACCATCCAACCCTGTCGGCACTTTTGCCCACGCATGCCTCAGCGGCGAAGCGCAGGGCGATCTGCTCGTCGTCGAGCTCGAGCCCGGCATAGACCACCGTGCCACCCTGCCTCGCTGTGTGCAGTGCCAGCTGCAGCGCCCATGTGCTTTTGCCGGCTCCGGTGCCACTCACGAGCACGTGCATTCCGGGCCAGAATCCGCCGCCGGCGAGCTGCTCGTTGAACTCTGGCCACGGCGTGCTGATCGGCCTCTCGCGTTCTTCGGCGCGTGCATGCATCCGGTCGAATGCTTGCGCGAGCACGGTCCGCAGTGGGCGCATCTCGGCTCCGGCCTCGCGCTCGATAGGCGTGGCATCGGCCGCGCTCGGCAGCGGCTCACCTGCCGCGTGCAGCTCATCGTCGTGGCGTCTATCAGCGCTCATCTGTGTTCCTCACAGTTTGGTCACTAGGCTCAAACCTATATCCTGGCCGCAAAACAACCCTCACAGAACTACGGCTGTATAACGATTGCACGATCTTCGTCGCGTACCTCGCGCCGGCGTCGTCTGGGTCCGTAGCTATGTACACGCACGACCCGTCCGGGATGCGTGCCGCGATCTCGTCTGTCCACGACCCGCTTTCGATGCCCAGCACTACAGGCGCAAGCTCGTCGCCCTCGCGCTGCAGCGTGCAGCGTATGCACCACTTTTTCTCGCCCTCGCACACCTGGACCTCGAGCGGCAGATCGTCGGGCCACCACGGCGGCAGCCGTCCGCTCGCGAGCACCTGCCGGGCCAGCGGACACGCGAGCACTAGGCCGCGTCGCTCGAACCCGCTCGCCGCGCGCGACTTCGGCTCGACGCCATCGCGCACGCACCGCGCGAGCAGGCTGCGCACTGCGCCGCGTGCGTCGACCATCTGTGCGATGAGCAGGTAACCGGCCTCGTGCCAGGTCACACGAGGCCCGTGCTCGCCCTGACGAAACCATGCCCACCTCGGCATGTGTCGCGACAGCTCGAGCGGCAGCGCTCGAGCGAGGTCCCGCTCGGCGATCGCTTGCGCGTCGATGCGCCTCGCCGCGAGCCACTGCGCGACCTCGGCGACCTCGTCGACGCGCACGCAGTCGTGCCATAGCGCCTCGACCTCCTCGAGCGGCGGATAGCTTGGCGGCGGTTCCGGCTCGGCTGCTGGCAGCGGCGGAAGGCTTCGCCGCTGTGGTGCGTAGCTGGTCGGCCCCCCAAGGCCGAGCCAGCGGGAGCACCACTCGCGCACCTCGACCTTGTGGTGCTCGGCGAGCTCGGCGAACCGGTTGCCGCAGCGGTTCCAGGCCACGAAGTCGAGCGCGTCGCCGGCGGCGTCGCACTGAAAGCAGCGCCAGCCCGCACCGTCTCGACGGACGCCGATGGCGCCTCGACGATCGCGAGTCTTGGTGTGCCGCTTCGCGGCGTTGCAGGATGGACAGGGCGCTGTCCACTTGCCCCGCGTCGTCGACTCGACGCCGAGCGCATTGGCCACGACAGGCACCTGCACCGCACGCATGCGCTCGAGCCACTCGGCCATCAGCCCGCCTTGCGCGACTTCGCCGTCTTCTTGGGCGCTTCTTGCGAGACCTGCTCCATGGGTCCGAGGCCGAGCTCGGCCTCGTAGGCGTTGATGCCGCGCTCGAGCATGAGCCGATACATCGCCGGCAGACTCGTCAGGAACGGCCGCAGGTGTGGCTGCTCGCGCAGCAAGTGCTCGATGACGCGCTCGGTGCGTTCCATGAACCCCGTCTCTACGCGCAGGCTCGTTTGCTTCGTCTTAGGTTTGGATGGTGCTGCCACAAAACTCGCCTACCCTCATTGCGATCGCGAGTCAACCCTGCGCAGTGTCACTTGCATTTGCCGGAAGCCTATTGACCGCGATCGCATGCTCGCGCAGTCTGGAATCGCAAATGGATATTTGCGACAACTGAGGACACAAGCATGAAGCAGTACCCCCGGCGAACATCGGCAAACACAGCGCTCGCAACGCGCTCGGCCGAGACGCTCGTAGTGTCGAGCCTCGAGTCTGTTGACGCGCAGGTGCGCGAGCTCGCCGAGCACAACCTCGGCGATCGCACCCTGCGCGAGTACGCCAAGCTGTGGCGAGACTTCGGCGAGTGGTGCGTCGCGCACGATCTGCCCACCCTGCCCTGCTCGACCGCGACGCTCGCACGCTACGTCACCGAGCGAGCCTCGAGCGGCGTTCGGCCGTCCTCGCTGCAGGTCGCGATTGCTGCGATAGCTCGTCGACATGACGAGGCCGGCATCGCCTCGCCGCACAAGCACCCGTTCTTTGCCAAGGGCGTATGGCCTGGCATCCGTCGCCGCTACGGCGTGGCGCAGCGTCGCGTTGCGCCGGCCGTCGTCGACGAGCTGCGCGCCATGGTCGCGACCCTGCCGCGTGACACAACGCGAGGCCTGCGCGACCGCGCCATGCTCGTCACTGCCTTCGCTGGCGCGTTCCGACGCTCCGAGCTCGTCGAGCTCGACCTCGACGACGTCGCCATCCAGTCGAACGGCAGCGGCGTGCTCGTCACAGTGCGCCACAGCAAGACCGACCAGGAGGGCGAGGGCGTGCTGATCGGCCTGCCTGCGGGACGTGTCGCAGAGACGTGCCCCGTGCGCACGCTGCGTGCCTGGCTCGCTGTTGCAGGCGCGCGCAAGCATGCGCCGCTGTTCTGCAGCGTCGA
>Ga0247661_1000098_pt1 | contig 15775 bp, 21 predicted proteins | sample CNK02_metaG_FD_182799 | JGI IMG/M metagenome (GOLD analysis project Ga0247661, IMG submission 182799) | Soil microbial communities from Purdue University Martell Research Forest, Indiana, United States - CNK02 | ecosystem: Environmental > Terrestrial > Soil > Temperate forest > Bulk soil...
CCCCGGCGGCCGCTCGCTGGCGCTCGCTGCCGGGGCCCTCTAGACACGGGGGTGTATTACGTAGCGTAGTCAATCCCTACATGCCTGGTCGCCTTTATAGGTAACTGTGAGCGATACCCGGTAGGGGTATGTGAGATGTATTATCCGAGGGTGAAGCTATATACAGCCCAGGTGCAATGGGCAGGGTACCGGGTAATAAGCCTGCCCGTAGACGCGATAATGGACGTGTGGCCGTCCAAAGAATACCCGCACGGCAATAAGGCATTCCATATGTCTGAAATATGGAATGGCATAAAGGGATTCGGGCACCCCGGAATCCTGTGGCTAGATCCCGACGTTGCTGCAGATCCTGACGACCTCGCGGCCATGGAAAGGGCCGTAGACCAGCGGCCAGGGGACATGCACACCGGGCTAGTCAAGCTCTGGCCAGAGTCAACCCAGCTGCCCCGCTGGATTTGGTCACACCGGGGCGGTACCTTGGGATTTCCGGCAGCGACACAGGAGGTAACCGACACGTGCAGCTACGTGGCAACGGGTTTCCTCTGGACGCCTGCACGCCTGCTAGATCTGGTATTCCCCGTTCACCAGGGCTTGCAGTGGGAGCAGGTAGACGTGACACTGTCTGAGGCGGCCCTGGCGGCCGGAATACCTGCTCGCGTCGCCAGGGCCTGCCAGCCAAAACACCTCCACTTCAGTAGGGAACACGATGGACTCGCAATCCTCAGACGGACAACGGCCGGCGCAAGTGATCAGGGACAACACCGACCAGGGGACCTGGCTAGCTGACCTGGCCATTACCAAGCACGGGGCACTCCATAACCCGGGTGAGCTCACGATGCTGATGCGCACTCTGTACTACGTGCAGCCAGCGACGATTCTCGAGATCGGTACCTACGCTGGCGGTTCGGCCTGGGCGTTCTCCCGGATCCGGTCGGTAAGCCACATCGTGACCGTGGACATCGGCCCCCAGGCGGAAGCCGCGGAGCGCCTGGCCTCGCTGCCCTGCCGGGCCACCCAGATCACGGGCGATAGCACGGACGGCAACACCCTGCACCGGGTGAAGCAGGCCCTAGACGGGTACGCTCCCGATCTGGTGTTCATCGACGGCGCCCACGATTACAAGTCGGCCAGGCGAGACTGGGACCTGTATTCTCCCCTGGTCGCGCCTGGCGGCCTGGTGGCCCTGCACGACACCCAGGGGTACCCGAACAACCCGACCGTGGAAGTGGCCGTCCTGTGGAACGAGATCCGGCAGAACTGGCGGACCACGGAGCTAGTCGATAAGCCGGGCGGCCCTGGCGGTACCGGCATCGTGTGGATATAACCGGCCATTGTCCGGCTATAAGCATGAGAATTCCCGCAGCAGGCCACCGGAATCGGTACGCGGGTTTGAGCGTCCCGTGACCGTCGATTCCCTGGCTGATATCCCCTCTGGCTGCTTGTGTACCTGGGTACCGGCGCCAGGCGGCCCGACCATGGAAACCGACCGATGCGGATTTGAGCCCGACGACCGCCAGCCGTGGCTGGCAACGGTGTTCGCTCTCAAGTTCATCAACTCGACCTGCCCGGTTGGCAGGTTGCACAGGTAGACTGACCCTGTTGCACACCAGCGCGCAACCGGCACCAGCAGCGGCCCAGCGGAGGGCATTCCGCGGGGCCGCTGCTGTGGTTTAGGACGTCCTAATGGGCGTGGGCCAGCATCGACCCCAGCAGCGACCCCAGCAGGCCAGCAGCGGCGGCCAGGGCCGCCACGATGCCCCCTGCACGCCACTGCCAGCGTTCGACGTTCACCAGGCGGCCCGCCAGCTGCAGCGGTAGCTGGTGCTCAACTGCCCTGATCCTGGCCTCATGGTCGGCCAGCTGGGCCGCGTGGTTGCTGTCCCTGGTATCGATCACCTCAACCCGGGTCAGCACCTGGGCCACGTCGCGCCGGATAGCCGATGTCTCCGCTAGGACGTCTGCAGCGGTTACCTGGCCTGGCGGAATCAGCGGCGTAGTCATGGTGGCCATTATCCGCCTGGGCCGTACTATCGGGGCATGGCGACAGACAGGCCCCCATCGGCCATAGGCAAGACCGTTCACCGCCCCCTGCCCACAGTGCCGGCGCCGACGACACCCGTTGTGGTGCGGGGAACGACAGGCGGCACCGTATCGAATCCGGCGACGTCGCCGCCGCACCCCGCGGTTTACGCCCCGTGGACAAAGCTGCTGGCCCAGGCCGAAACCCGGTATAAGACCGAAATGACCGTCGCGCTTAACGACCTGGACCGGGCCGCCGCCCAGGCGGGAAGCCTGCTCGACCAGGCCGCCACGATGGCCGCCGAGGCTGGCGCCCACCTGGAGCAGGCCGCGTGGGCGGCCTGGGCAAAGTACATGGCCATGGCCGACGACACCCGGAACAACATCCTTGACCGGGCACGCGCCCACTACGATCAGGCGATTACCTACGCCCGAACGCAATACGACCACGCGCTATCAGACGCTGAGCGGACATACCAGGCCATTGCGCAGGACGCTGACCGCGCCAAGTCCGACGTAAAGGCTATCTCCGCTTAGCCTGCCCGGCTTCCCAGCTGCAGCGCTGAAACTAGCTGGTCACGCCCGGCTACAAGCAGCACTAGCGCATCTTCTGTCGCCTTGAACAGCGGGCCACCTTGCAACGAATCGCCACTGTTGTGCTCAAGGTGCGCAGTGAGCGTTGCCGCGGTAATCGTTACCGCGTTAATGGCGCTGTCTAGTGCAGTTACCGACGCTGTGAACGCCTTTGCATCGCGCCTTACCTGCATGGGGTCTACCGGTTGCGTCACGTCTCACCCTGCCGTGCCGGCAACTGCCGACGTCACTAGCTCTGCTATCAGGATCTTGTTGGTCTGGCACTCCTGGGCGTGCGCCAGGCCCTGCTTAACCGCGTCTTCCGGTTCCCGGGAGAAGAACACGGTGCGGCACTCCTGGCAGGCCATCGACAGGAGGCCCGCGGGGCCAGCGACTTTGATGGGGTCTGGTACGGCGTTTCGCTTAGGTGTCATGGGTTCACCATAGCGTGCCGGCGCCAGCGTCGATTTCGTCCCAGAGGCCATCGGCCCAGGCGGCCTGCTGCGGGGCCAGGGCCAGGCCGCCAGCGGCCCAGCGGGTGTGTTTCCAGTGCAGTAGGTGCGTAACGCCGTCGTCGCCTATATCGGCTTCTGCGGGCCGCACAGACCCATCTGTGATCGACCAGGCCGCCGCGTAGGTGCCTGATACCCGGTAGGGCTGCACTGGCCTGGCGTAGCCGTCCGCTACGCCGTGCTGGGACTGCCAGGTGATGCCTGGCCACAGCCGGGCCATCCACGTGGTTTCCGACGTCTGCCAGGCACCCCTGGGCACGCCGGCGAACCGTGGCTTGCCATCCAAGATGACATGTTGCGGGCCGAAAACCGTTCCCCTGGTGAACTGGGTTTTCTCCCTCATGACCAGGGGCGCCGATGTCTCGTTCCATCGCTCGATTACCTCTGGTGTTCCCGCTGGCCGTTTCCGGCCGTGCGTCCATCGGTCGGGCAGGCTGGCGGCCAGGCCGTCTAGCACGGTGTGGCTGATCATCACCCCATCGGTGTCGCACTGCATGACCGCGGCCCCGTAAGGTCCGGCGATGACGGCGCCCAGGCGCCGGCGCACGTGGGCCTCAACCCAGGCCAGCACCGCGGGCCGCTCGTGTTCCCCTCGCTGGTCGGCCCAGCTCAGCCAGTAATCACCGTTGACGCCAGTGATCACCCCTCGCTGCCCGGTTGCCAGGTCCGATGTCTGCTCGACCGACCATCCCTCGCACGGTGGCCCCACGAAGGGTTCGGTTCGCCAGCCACGCTGGGCGAACTTGCCGATCACGGCGCGGCTTGCCAGCTTGGCCCAGATCTTCACGACACCCGGTATCGAACCGGTTTTGTCGTTCACCCAGGCCAGTACCTGCCTGGCCCAGTCGCGTAGGTGGTTGGTCAGCGTGAACAGCCACCCATCGTGGACTGCTTCGAGGCAGTGTGACTCAGCGGCGGCCTGTATGTCCGGGGCCGCCAGCACCGTGCGGAATCGGCCAACCGGGTAGAACACCCTGCCCGCCAGGCGTACCGGCCAGCGGGGGACGCTGGTGTTAATGGTCACCTCCGCGAGCATCCCGCCTGGCACCTGGCCGCGTAGCGCCAGGCGCCGATGGGTGTCGCTGACCGGGCAGGCCACCTTAGCCGGTAGCGGGAAGTTGGCCGCCACTGTCGGGTAGGCCGCGGTGTAATCGACTTCTGCGTACCGGCCAGGTGGCAGGTCCCCCGTGCGGAACACGTCGCGGCGGCCACCGTAGACAGCGGCCCGCTCTATCTCCAGGATCACAGGGTCATGGTCGATCACCAGCTGTTTAGGTGTCAGCGTCCGTTTGTAGGTCTGCCATGCCTGGCCCGCCCCGGTTACCGTCCAGTGGCCCAGGTCGTTGGCGTCCCACCAGTCCATGAGGGTCAGCACCGCTAGCCGCATGATGTCGACGTCAGCGTGACAGCGGGCCGCCCACGCTTCCGCGGTGTCGTCGTCGTCGGGCAGGGGCGGTTTCAGCACCCCGACGTGCGGCCCCAGCTGGGCCAGCGGCCCGGGGAACAGCGAGCCGCTGTCGGCAATGGTCAGGGTGTGCGCCCACACCGTGCGGGTACGGGTCACCTTCTGCTTTCCCCGTTGCTCGGTAACGGTCTTCTCCCGCGGCCCCTTATGCAGCACCGCCCACATCGAATCGCCGCCCACAGCGAACCGCGACGACAGGACCCAGCCCAGATCACCCAGGTAGGTAGCCAGGCGGGTAACCGTCAGGTCAAACCCGACGTTGTGGGCGTACAGCCAGGTCGATTCCGGGTAGCTGGCCCAGGCGTCGATGGTGGCGGCCAGGGCCTCACTGGTCGTTCCGGTGGCGGTCAGGTGCTCACCTGGCCGGCGCCTGTCGCGGCGCCTGACTACCTGGGCTTCCCATAGGCGCAGCGTGTGTACCTCTACAGCGTCCCGCTGGTCTTGCATGGTCTCTGTGTCGAGGAACGCGACGTGAGCAGGGGTGTAGGTCCGGCCCGCTGGCTTGACGTAGTGGGCCTGGCCGTCGCTGGGCACCTAAGACCGCTAGCAGCGTGATCGAGTCAACGCTGTCAAGCTGGCCTGATCTGGGGGTGCCCGTGCCTGGCGGACTCGCCAGCTGGTCACCGATCCGCAGCGCAATCTGGGCCTGCAGGCTGGCCACCGACGACGGCAGCACCTGGCTAATGTTCACCACGGAGATACCGGTTTGCTGCACGCCGCTGGCGTCCGTGTAGGTAATCCCAACCCTGGCCTGCCATTGCGGCATGGCGGCCTGCTCGGCAGCTGGCCTAGACCACGGGGCCTCAGCCACCATGCTCGGATCGATCGGGGCCGCCGGATCAGCGTTCCCCAGGGCCGCTGTTGCGTTGCCGATCTTCCGCGCGATGCTGAACAGCTGACTGACACCGATCGGGTTATAACTGCCGAACGCCCCCCCCACCGTCTTAGCGATTTCTGAAGCAGCAGAGCTAGTGTCGGTCACCGTGAAACTGTACGAACCATCAGTTTCTCGCGCATTAGCCGCGTAGTTGGCGAAACTCCACCATGTCTTATACATGGCATCAGCAGCAGCAGGCAGGTCCATATCGTGATCTTCCCATCGGGGCATCGACGGATAAAGGCACCGATACTTCTACCGCGCGTCGGTGCCCAGCGCGCACAGTCCCTGGTGGCCCCGCCCGCACCCCACCTGTGTAGCAATGGGCAGCAGGGCGGCCAGGGACGCTCTAACCAGGGTCGCATTCGGCCCTGGGGGGTTGGGGGTCGTCGATCATGACACTGAGCCCGTACGTCGTCAGCCTCATGGCGTGATCGTTGCAGCAGGTGTAAGACAGCGCGCCCACCTTGTCATCCTGGGTGGCATAGATCACCACAGCATCGCGGATGTCATCGGGCGTGTTGCCGGAAGCGTCAGCGATGAACTGGGCCAGCATCAGCCGCGGGGCCATCTCGGCATCACTGGCCACTGCTGGCCCCGCTAACCGGCTCTGCCGTATGCGGGGCGCCCAGCTCGACAGCGATGGCGATCAGGGCATCGCACATAGCGGCTAGCGCCATCGCGACACGTTCGCCCTGATCCCACTCGCTGCCCAGGTCGCGGGTATCCCGCAGAATGTTCTCGGCCCTGGCGATGTGATCGGCCGGCGTCATGCGGCGCCACCCCCCACCGTGGCCGCCTGGTCGTCGCCGGCCTGGTCGTCGCCGGCCTGGTCGTCGTCGGGGTCCTGGCCGCGATCGGGGGATTCTGCAGGGGCCTTGCTGCCCTTAGCCGACTTAGCGGCCTGAGCGTCGGCTAGGTCCTTATCCGCCTTTGCGGCCTGGCGCTTGAGGTAACGCTCTACCTGGCTGTAGAAGTCGCCAGGGTCAACGCCCAGCTCAGAGGCCAGCAACGGGATAAGCCCTGGCCCGTAATGGTCGTCACACAGGGCAACGGTGGCCCCGTTGGTGATGGTGGTGATCAGGTGCGTAGGCCCCAGCGGGCAATCGCCGAACTCACACCCGAACCCAGATGCTGCCATGGCTACTTACTCTCTTTCCGTACCGGCCTGGCGCCGCGGAAGATCATCGACGGCCCCAGGTCCCGCGCCTGCAGATAGGTGCGGGTCACCGTGACGGCCTGGTCGTTGGTGTAATCGGATTGCATCCACCTGCCCTCGGCAACCACACGATCGCCGCGGGCCAGGTGCTCTGTGACGTTCTCCGCCAGGTTGCCCCAGCACTGCACGTCGAAAAAGACAGTCGGGCCATCTTCCCAGTTCCCCGACTTAGCGTTGCGGACGCGCTCTGAGGTGGCCAGCCGCAGGTTGCACACCGGGCGCCCAGTGCCCGTATACCTGAGCTCAGGGTCCTTAGTCAGGTTCCCCGATACGCTCCCAGGCCCCTTATCCTCCGGTGGGGGCGCCTGCTTGCTGGTTTCCCTCTGGGCGGCCTCGCTGGCCGCTGATCCCGTCGCCATAGTCACTCTCCCTGTATTCGGTATCTGGCGAATCGGGTACCGCACCCAGCTCTCGCGCGACGTCGGCCAGCTGCCTAAGCCACCCGTGATCGGTGATGCCCAGGCCCTGCAGGTCACGCCTGGCACGCTTAACCACGATCATGATGATCAGGTAAGCCTGCTGGTCGGTGTAGCCCTGGCGGGTGAGCATGCCCTTAGAGCGGATGACTGCCCGCCGCGGGTCAGGCATTGCCGGCGCCGTGCTTGATCGGGGTGCGGTTCCCATCGGTGTCACCGTAGCGCGACCCAGCTGGCGCGGCAACTACTGGTCTGCGGAGTTAACCACGATGCCGAACCCTGCCGACTGGCTGACCGTGGACCGCTGGACGATCGTCGCCACGTTAAAGGTTGACGGCAGCGACACCTGGGCTATCAGCGGAACGGTGTTCGTGACGTTCGGGAAATCGATCACGTGCAGGACGCCCGTGCCATTGGACACCGTGTAACACTGTATGCGCGGCGCATAGGCGAATCCGCCGCCCAGCCCGGTAAACGAGTGGACGATAACCGGCCCGGTATAGTCGGGCAGCACCGACACCAGCGTGACCACTCCGGCCACGGCGCCCAGGGGAACAGCGTCGGTAGTCGGGAGCAGAAGCCCGTCCGATGACTGGATAACCGGCACTCGCTTACCGGTTCCCGGTACGTACGTCTGCAAGCCGCATATGCGCAGCGACACGCTATCGGCCGTAACCACGCTGCCGGTAACGCCGTTGATCCAAGCCGAGTTAGCCACCAGCAGCTGTACGCCTATCTCAACACCCAGCAGGCGGCCCCGCACCATGCATGTCTCGCTGCCCAGGTTCTGGAAGTTGGAAAGGGTCACCTGCTCGACAGAGACTATGTTGCCGGAAGCGTCCAGGTGCTGGATAACCACGTCACACGCGGCGATGTTCACGCCAGGGTTAGACGGTATTATCTCTATCAGGTAGCCCTCATAAAACGGGTTAAACGTGAAGTGGACAATACCGGTTAGCGTGCCCGGGGCGAACGGCCCCGCATCACGCAGAACGGTGATATTCCGCAGCAGCGGCGCACCAGTCGTGCTGATGGCCGTCGCGTGGGCCTGAGGCCCCTGCCAGTCCGCGAAATCGGTCAACGTGAGCCCGCCGGCGGCGATGCAGGTGAGGATGGCCCGCCTGCTGGGGGCGTCCCGTTGTCGCTGTGCTGGGTCCTGTTGTGCTGCAGCTGGGCCAGGCCGGTAAAGACGGCGGAAACGACGACGGCCGCGCCAGCGGCTATCGCTGCGATCAGCGTCGGTGTCACGCCGCACCTGGCGTTCCCGCCTGGGCCGCCTGGGCCTCAGCTGGGGTCGTCAGGGCCTGGGCGCCACGCTGGGCCGCGATAGCCGCCGAGGTGGCCTTAGCGGCCTGGTGCGATGCTGCCTGGTTGGTCGCGGCGGCCAGGGCCACCTTGGTCAGGTCTTTCACGGTAGATGCCATGGGTGTAGCGTAACGCGATTCGCTACACGCTAGGTCACGCCAGGGATGACAGCGCCAGGCGGCGGCGCCGCTATCCGCGGCGGCCTGTCGGGCAGGGCGCCCTTAGCCTTATTGGACAGCAGAACCCAGGCATCGTAAGGGGTATACCCGATGGCGCCCAGGTCGTCTATGGCCTCTTGCTGGTCGATAACCCCGTAATACCAGGCGTCGATTACCTGTGTCTCAGTCAGGATCTTGACGTTAGCGGCGGCCTGCAGCTTCCAATCCTCTAGGATCATCTCTATCGTGTCGGCCGGTATCTGCAGCTTAGTCAGCGCGTTGCTCGCCGTGGCATCGCTGATCTTCCGGCCCACGAACAACGTCGCTATCCGGTTGACCGACTTGTTAATACTGTCGATCACGTAACGCAGGTCCGCGTAATCGAGTAGCAAACCGGCGGCCTGATCCGAGACGTGCAGCACGCCCAGGATCGCCAGGGCCTGCCCGCGGTCAATCACGTGGGCAACGTACATGTCAATGACGGCCGACTGGGTAAGGCCGCGGTAATCGCTGATTGCCTCATACTCAGCCTGGGCGATGTACGCGGCGGCCAGGTCTTCACCCATATCATTCTGCAGCAGCAACTCGTGTGCCTGCTGGCTGGTCAGCGACTTATGCGCCAGCATGGTCACGATCGTGGACGGCGCCGGAATATGCTCGGATATCTTCCGGTAGGCAGCTGCCCACTTATTCCTGTAGTGGGATTCCTTAACCGCCTGCTCATACGACAGCACATCGGGGCCGGTACCGCTCTCCTTGATGATGCCGCGGGCCGCCATCGCCGCGGCTTCCAGCGGGGTAGGACTCTCGCCGATCGTGGCCAGCAACCAGCTGTAGAACTCAAGGTCCCCGCCCAGGCGCACGTACAGATCTTTGCCCTGCTGGTCGGTCAGCTGCCCCTTAACCGCAGCGTCCAGCGCGTCAGTCGGGGTAGGCCACAGCTGGGCCAGGCCCTTGATCGTGGCCGTCCACTTATCGGCCAGGCGGCCCTCAGCAATACCCTGCTCGAATGAGGTACTTCCGGCGCCTTTCCCTGTGGCTGGGATCAGGCCGCGGCGCAGCGCTTCCGCCAGCTGCTGCGGCCCCGGGGCATCGCCCGACAGGTGTACCAGCGTGTCGAATGTCGGGGTGTCAACTCCCGACTTGGCCGCGAGTGCCCTGCCCTGCTCCACCGGCAGGAAGTTGCGGACTGTGGCACTGGCAGCATCAGCTGGCGACAGCAGTTGCATCCCTAGGTCAGCGATTAGCGGCGCCCACTTATTGTGCAGACGCGATTCCGCTATACCCTGGTCAAATGACACCGCTGCAGGCCCTGATCCTGATCGGGGCAGAATTCCTCTGTGCAACGCCGCTGCTAGCTGCTGCGGCCCTGGGGCATCCCCTGCTAGATCGGTCAGCGTCGCCAGCATCGCTGGCGATACGCCTTGAGGCGCGGCTATCGCTTCCGCCTGGCCCTGGGGCAGGTAGCTGCGGAGTACCGCCGTGGCTAGATCTGCGGGTGACAGGCGAACCGTATGGGCCTCAACCAGATGACCGAACCGCCCTGCACCAAGCCCCGACTTGGCCGATTCGGACTGTCCCGCCTGCACGGTGATGATCCCGCGGGCCGCCAGGTCCGCCAGCGTGTTGGGGTCAAGCACCGTGACCGGGGCCGCGGTTAGCTCCTCCTGCTGCAGCACGGTCAGGGCAGGGCCGATCACGGTACTGATCACCTGATTGACGACACCCCACAGCAGCAGCTGCTGCAGGGCGCCGTCCTTACCGAACAGCTCACTGAGGCCGGCCACGGTTCAGCCTGCCCCTAGCTCTCGCTCGTCAGGCTGGCCACCCCATCGGCCATTACGGCCTGGCCGTGTACCAGCGTCTTGACGGCGCCCGGGTTGTAATGGTCGTTGGGCACGAACACGCTGCCCCGGTTGCCCGCACCAGTGATGAACGCTACGCGGTGCCCCAGCACAGGACTGCCCCCAGAGTCAAAATCGTACTGATCGGGGGTATCTGCGGTTACCCGCCAGGTGGTCGCCATGGTCTCTCCCTACGCTCGCTTCACCAGTGCCCGCACAGCGCTCATGGTCGCATGAGCGGGCACGCTGACCGCATCGTGTACGCCCGTTGCCCACGCCTGGGGGTCAGCCACGGCCAGGCCCAGGAACGCCAGCAGGGCCGCATCAAACCCCAGGGTGGTCAGGGCCGCCCACTGGTCGCCGGCCTGCTCAACATCGGCCCCCCCGTGGTGCATGAAATCCGACCACTGGTCTTCTAGCGCGTTCAGCCGCTGGCCAATGTCGCGGGTGACGTCGGCCAGGCCCTGGGGGCGCCCGTGCCCGGTCAAGCTGCCCAGCAACCGGCTTATCAGGTCCGCGATGACCTTATCGACCGACAGCTTAGCTATCAGGGTGTTAAGCAGCTTGCCGATAGTGAAGCGCAATACCGGGTTGTCGATCGTTTCCAGGTCGAATACGGCGGTAACCATGTCCCTGACTATCTGCTGCACCAGCGGGTCATGCACGGCCAGTTCATCTAGCAGCTTGCCGACAATGCCCAGCCGTTCATGCAGCGTCGAATCGTAGCCCGTGATGGCCTGGCGCTGCACGGTGGCCAGGGCCGCCGCTACCGCTTTCAGCATCGCGGCATGCTCCAACTGGTCACCTTTAATCCGCTGGTCACGTTCAGCGCCCACCAGTACGCGAGTGTAGGCCAGGGCCGCCTGATAGCGGAGCTCTATCAGCGCCCGGGTTAGCGCGAAGGTGAGCACCGCCCATGCTCTCAGCGCTGCTATCCGCCTGATCAGGTCATCGCGTATCGGGAGAATCCAGGTAGCCAGAATCCAGCGGGCCAAAGCGTGCAGTGCCCCGGACACCGCGTCAACCGCCAGGTGCAGGACGCTCATGTTATACAAGGCGGCCAGCACGAATTTCAGTTGCGGGCCGCCGACCAGCCAGGCCAGGACGTTGTGCTCGCTGGTCACGTACCGCCATAGGGCCATCAGGGCATTCAGCGGGTTTGCGCTGCTTCCCGTGATGAACCCAAACGCATCCTTAGCCATCTGGCCTAGCGTCTTGAGAATGTCTATGGCCGCCACCCCTTACGCCCGACTACCTGTATCATGCGGGTCCTGCCCACGATCAGGTTAGACACCGCGGGAACGTTGCTCGTTGCTATCTGCTGCCAGCGGGCCGCTGAGGCTGGCAGGGTGGTATCGGTGCCCGGTTCGCCAGGGTGGCTGATCCCTTTCAGCCCCACCCCGTTCAGCTCGGCCTGGGCGATCGGCAGGTTGTTATAGTCAGCGCTGCCGACTTCCGGCCAGGCCAGGAACGAGTACCGCCCGCTGGCGTTGATGTTCCTATAGGCGCTGTCCCACGCTGCGCAGTTGGTACCGCCCCCAGACATCTCGACCGCTACTTTCGCGTTCACGCTGGGCTGATACAACTCGTTAACCGTAAAACCGTGCGGTGCAGCGTTAAACGGCATTATCTGCCATAGTCCGATGGCGCCAGCAGGCGATACAGCCGTGTCGTCTAGGCTCGATTCACCGATGGCGATAGCCACCCACTCAACGGCCCGGTCTTTCGGTCCGCCTGCCCCAATCCAGTAATCGGCCACCTGCACGGCCGTCAGGCGTGCCACTAGCGTTTCCTGACGGGCGGCCCCGACTTAGACAAGTCCGATGATGGCATCAGCTCATACGCGGGTATCAGCGACTGCAGTACCGGCGCCGGTCGTGGCAGGTCCATATGGAACGTGAGATATACCGTGTGCTGTACCGTCCCCTGGTTGTACATGACGCACTGCCACGAACCGGAATCCGGGTAGTTCGTCGGGTACCAGACGCCATGCTCGTCATTAGCGACCACCCAGGTAAACGACTTAACCGGCAGCACGGGCACTTTATTCATGGCCAGCAGGAAACCAGCCGTCCCCATCCACCCGTTAGGCACTCGCCAGTCAACCTGCCGCACGATCCGCGGCGGCAAGTTGAGGCTGGTGAACTGGGGCGCTGCTTGCGTGGTGCCGGCAGGGCAGGTGACAGGGAAAAACTGCACGTCTTCTGCCATGCCGGCTTACTCCCCAGGCGCGGTGTTCGGGTAATGCCACAACGGGACGAACAGCAGTGCCCCAGTCACGCCAGCACCTGGCGATGCGACGAATATCCCAACTTCCGCCAGGATGCCCGACGACGGGCCGACGTAGGGCAGGGCGCTAGTCGCCGGAACGACCAGGATCGCCATGGGGTCGCCGCTGGCGTCCTGGCCGTCCCTGATCGTGACCGTCACCGCGGCCCCGCTGGTGTTGACCAGCGTGACCCCAGTGAACAGCGACCTACCGGGCGCCACCAGGCCCCACTGTGAGGGACCTGGCAGCGCCACATGCTTGGACGGCAGGCCAGCAGCGAACTCCATCCATGACCAGCTGGATTCGAGCGTGCGGCCCCGGTAGGAATGATCCACGAGTTAACCCAGGCGGGCCAGGATCATGTACACGTTGGCCGTAGCGCTAGCCGTGTTGGCCGCGGTGCTGACGAACGTGGCGGCCCGGTCGTTGGCCGCGAACACCGGAATCCAGGGCTTCCCGCTGGCCTGGGACTGAAAGATGAAATAGTCCGTCAGGCGCAGCGTCGGGGACGCTGCCGGCATGCAGATCCGCAGGTTGCCGGTAGCAGGCCCCTTGATCCCCTGGCACAGCAGGGCCGCCGACGTCTCCATCCCCAGCAGGGCGTAATCATAGTTGGCCTTTAGCTGGTTTTCCGTGGTCGTGATCACGGTGTCCTGCCAGGCCCCGATGGTGGCGTTGGTCGTGACATCGACCTCAACCGGCTTGATGTCGATGATCCGGTTGGCGATCTGATCCCAGGTCTTCAGGTTGGCCGCCACGCCCGGCAGATCGGTGTAGTAAATCGACACGCCAGCCACGGTGTCGGAGCTGCCCGCGGCGTCCAGCTGCGCCACCAGCTGGTCAGCCGCATACAGCTGCTGGGAGATATCCCGGGCGATCAGGAACTCGGTGGGGTTTTCCGCCGACTGGAAACTGATCCCGGTCACGTTGTCGTGCAGCCGGGGAGACAGCAGGCGTACCCGCCGCGGCGCCGATGCACCCTGCACGAACACGTTCTCCAGGGACGCTGACGCGTTGTCCCCGAAGTTGCGCACGGCCAGGGAGTCGCCAACCGCGGTAGTCGCCGCGGTCAGGCCCACTGCTGTGGTCAGCGTGTTGTGGACGTCCAGCAGGACGGTATCAATCGCGAGGCCCATGCTGGTCAGCCCTGGTTGAAGTGCTGGTGCATCGCCAGCTGGAACTGGCTGGACCGCTGAATGTTCTGCTCGACCGTTCCCCTCGCGGGCAAGCCCGCGATGATCGACTTCTCGGCGTCCAGCACCGCCTGAATACGCTGCTGGTACTTCGCCATGCCCGCCTGGGCGCCGCTGGCCAGCCTGGCCTGCCCCTTCGCTACGGCCTGCTGCTTCCACTGGGCCAGCGACACGCTGGCGCTCCGGGAAGCCCACTTCTGGGCGTTCTGCTGCACGCCGGCGAGGTACCGGGGCAGGGCCGCGGCGGCCATCTGCCCCGGGGCCACCGTCACGGACTCGATACCGTTAGCCCACTTCTGGCCAGCCGCACCGAACCCTTGCGCCCAGGCCGCCGCGGCATCAGCAGCGGACGGAATTGCACGTGCCATGATCACTCCCTGCTTGTTGGAATCCCGATGAACGTCGGGCACCTAAAGCACGCCAGCTCGATTCCGTAACCAGCACGGGCAACGGTGAACCTATCGCCGCCGCAACCAGGGCAGTACAGATCACGCTGGCTGGCGCTAGCGGGCAACTCGCTAAGCCATAACTGCGTAACCGGTACCGGCAAACCCTGATTCATCGCCCACAGGCTAGCACGAAACTATTCCCGACCGCCACGGTAGACATGCGCTTGACATGCGAAAACCCCCCTGGGGGTAACCGACAGGGGGGTTTCCGTTGCGATGCGGCTAGGCCGAACGCATAACCGCAATCTGCGGTTGTTCCTTAGCGTGACGGCGTACCCACGTCGCTTGCGCCCATACCCAGCGCGTGTAGTACGGCCCCGACTTAGCGTGCATTTGCCGGGCCACCTCAGCGGCCAACGCGATACGGCAGGGCACGCACCTCGCTGGCGGATTAGCAGGCGCCCGACGCTTGTGCTTTACCTCGCAATCGGGGCAAACGTGCTCTCGCATCGCGTACGGCATGCTACAGCCCAGAGATGTACGCCAGCAGGGCCTCAGCAGGCCCCTTAGCCGCGGCGGCCAGCTGGTGCAGCCTGGTCACCTCGGCGCTGATCAGCGACGACGTGACAGGGTGCCACGTCTCATCCCACACGATCGACAGGTCCGCATGAAAGCCGAGTTTGTCTTCCCGCAGGATCTGGACCCCAGCGGGCCGCTGGCCCAGCGGATCGACGGTACCGTCCAGGGTTGCCACCCAGTGACGTGCTGGCGCTCCCTGCAGGGCCGTCGTGACCGCGCCCCAGTCATTGCGGTCATGGTAGGCAGCAGGGGTTGGCCGGCGCTCACTGATCCACTGGCGGATCTTTGCGGCGCCTGCAGCTGGGGTCAGTAGCCCCGGCTCGATATCGGCCACCGTGGCCAGGCCCAGGGGGTCACCGTGGCCCCTGTCGATCACGATCAGCCGCGACCCGAATTCCTTGACCAGCGTGGGATTGAGCAGGTCAGCGTACGTGGCCACCCTGCAGCCAGCCAGGAAAGGCTGCAGCAGAACGGCCGGATCGTCGCTGTCGAACAGAACGCCTACCATCGATCACCTCAGGAGGTTGGTGCCGGTTGACATGCCCGGCCCGGCAGGCGATGACACCTGATAAGGACACCCGGCCGGGCCAGGCACTGCCAACGATACCGACTCAACCCAGGTAACACCTCCTGCACCTGGGCGCCGACGTCGCCAGCGTCAGCCTACCTGACCTCAATATCAGCGGACGGCCAGCCAGGTTAATTGCATGTACGTACGTACCGGAATAACTAATTGCAGTGTGCCTGAATTACCGGCTAAAAAGGCCTGACAATGGCCGTCTGGTGGTGGCATAAATGGCCTGCCAGAAATTGTATACCCCATAGGGGTATGACCCCGTTGGGGCCGTGCTGGCCTAGCCGATCGGCTACCCGAATTTGATCACACGCTGTGACGGCCGACCGTCGCTATTGGGGCAGCCAGCGGCGGCCCGCAAGGCAGCTGCCGGGCCACGGCCC
>Ga0247661_1000099_pt1 | contig 15637 bp, 12 predicted proteins | sample CNK02_metaG_FD_182799 | JGI IMG/M metagenome (GOLD analysis project Ga0247661, IMG submission 182799) | Soil microbial communities from Purdue University Martell Research Forest, Indiana, United States - CNK02 | ecosystem: Environmental > Terrestrial > Soil > Temperate forest > Bulk soil...
GCTAGGCCGAGATTTTGATCTCCCGCAACTATTCAAGTGGGGTTTTTCAGCGGTGATTCTCGCCAATGGCGCGTGGCGCGACCGAGAATTGGGTGTGCCGGAAGCAGAGCAGTACGTCGGCAAAGGCCTCATTTACCAGAATCCGTTTATCTACTGGTACAACCACAAAAACGAACAGAACTACCTTGGACCACGCTATGAAACGCCGGACGAAGTCGTGGTGGTGGGCGGCGGGCTGGCGTCAATTGACGTGGTCAAAGTGCTCCAGCTCGAAAATTACGAGCGCGCTTTAAGAGCTCGCGGCATTCAGACCAACATGCATGAGTTGGAAAAGGGCATTCCGGAGGTCTGCAGGGCGCACGGCATCAAGGCTGAAGAATTGGGCGTAAAGGGTTGCCTCTTAATTTATCGCCGCCGCGAGCAGGATATGCCTCTGGCGCAGCCACCCGACAACGCCACGCCCGAGCAGATCGCCAAAACGGAACAGATTCGGCAGAAAATGCTGCGCCTGGCGCACGACAAATACCTGTTTCGCTTCCAGGATCGCAGGGTGACGACCGGTATTATCGTGGAAGATGGACGACTCGTCGGGCTGAAAGTAGTCGAAACGAAAATCGAAGGCCGTAAGGCCGAACCGATCCCCGGCTCCGAGCACGAACTCCGCGCACCGCTCGTCGTTTCTTCGATTGGCTCTGTGCCGGAGAAGCTTTCCGGAATCAATATGAACGGTGAATACTACACATTCGCTGGCAAGGATGTGCCGCGGTACACGGCTATGGGCCGCGTATTCGGCGTCGGAAACGTGGTCACAGGACAGGGAAACATTCGGGTATCGCTGGTACATAGCCAGAAAGTTACCAAGCGTGTCGTACATTGCATGAAGGCCGATGATGGAAACACTGCCGCTGACGGCGGCAGTGCTGAACAGCAGGTCGCGAGTGACATGGACGAAATTGGGAGGCAGATCGAGGTGATCCCACAGCTTTCAGACGACCAGATGGCGGCAGTGGAGCACCAAGTTCACACCTTGCAGCAAAACGCGGGCTACACTTCCGACTACGACTCCTGGATCGCGAAGGTAACTCCGCCTGATCTCGAATAGCTCGATTTCGGTCTATCGCTGAAAATCCATGTTCTGGATCTGTTCCAGTCGGAGCGACGGGCGTCGAGGACCTTATGGACTTTCTCGCGCGAGAATGGCAGCGTCGGTGCGGACGTGAACTTTGACGCCTTCGGCTTAGTTGCTGGGTTTGGCCGAAAGGAGAAATGGGCGAAGAGCACTCACATTTGGCGCGCGGCGATATTCCGATTCGCCACGAGGTGCGCCGAAAGGCGCTTTGTCCGCTGAATCCGAAAGTTCCTAGTGCGAGTTGCCTAGTGCCTATCTGCGGGCTGGACGTTTGAGTCCTCCCCGTTAACAAAACTTGTCTCAGCGTTGAGCCGCACTCAGGTCGGGATTCACCAGAGTCAATTCACTCTCAAACATTGAGATACCCGCCCCTCGGGGGATACCGTTCTTGGATTCCCAGCTTTCCCGCACAAGTAGAGAATAACCTCGCTCTAGCGGTCTAGATAACGAAATGAATTCCACTGTGAGTTTATTTCCAACGAAGGTAAGGTTAACGAAACCATTGAATCCTACAAAAGTTCCATCGATGTTGTCATACCTCCGGTTGTCGTAAACGACCAACGGAGCCTTGGTCTTGGGGTTTGGACTACCCAAACGTACCGGAATTCCGCCGTGTCCGACGCATCGGCCGAAGGCAGGAATTCCATGTTTCGATTTGTAACTTCCGTATATAGCCAACCGGTGTTCGTGAGCCCAAAACCAAAGGACACAGCGGTCACCGAAGATCTTCTTTAGCTGAGTCGCCGGGCGGTCATAGGCTCTATCGAAAGCCGAAAAGTACGGGTGATGTCCGATTATTATCACCGCGCCGCGAAATTCTCTGGGTCGTACATACTCTTCTAGCCACACCAGTAAGGCTTTTTCCAACTCGCACTTTGAGAACATCGAAGAATAGCCAGCGGAGTTGTAACCTGTGTCGATGGCGACTAACATCCAATGTTCATTTCTCAAGCAGAAAAAACTTGCCGCCTGGCGTTTGTTGACTTGCCCCTGCGAACTCAAGGTTCCTAGCGTTGGCAGAAACTTCTGAAAATAGCCATTTCCGTTCGCGTGCATTTGGCGATCGCCGTTGAGTGCGAAGCTTCCGAGCGATCCGCGTGGCCATGCAGCTGTCGAGTACGGAATGCTCTCGGCAGGCATATCCATGCACCGACTGTCTATCTCGCTGACGTCACCCACGTAATACACATCACCCAGATGAATGGTAAAGTGCGGGCGAAATGCGAGTATCCCCCGCGCGACGGAGACTGCCTCATTGGTGCCAGTTCCCCAATCGCCTGCGAGACTCACGCGAGCATCTGGGAGCGGGGGAAGTCCTCCGTCCCCTGGCGAGTTCTCCAGTGCGAAGATACCTGATTCTCCAGTTGCGTAGATATAATCCTGGAATCGGCTTCGCCGTGTGACAAGCACTTTCGCAAGTCTGAATCCGCCAACGACGAACTTAGCGTTGAGTAAACTTTTGAATTTCTCATAAACCGATGCCCGCGGACGAATTCGTCGCTGTGCCAGATACGCGCGGTAATGCGAGTATGGAATTGAACTGGGAAGATCAAGGTAATCTCTCAAAGGCGAAAAATTCATAAGAAGGCTTCCCGGCTGTAAAAGTCATACCGGTGACCAAAACCGGGGACAAAAAATACGTCGCAGTGCTCAACTTCGAAGCCACGAGCAAAGCTAAACTGCTTGGCTTGTTGGTTCTCCTACTCCTACGTTGAATCCGCGAATCCAAACGATCGGGCTTGCTCGAGATCTCGCTTCTTTCCGTAGCGAAATGCCGCCCACACACCGAGGGTCATCATGCAAAGCGGTGGAACCAAGAGAACAACCACGCCTCTACTAAGTGCCCGTTGTCCTTCCTGAGGAGTTCCCTTTGCCGTGCTGTAGCACATGGCGCATCCTTGGCTGAATGCCGGAAAGGCAGCGAGGCCAAGAACAACGGCAAGGATGGCGGCTCGGAGTCTCATTTCGCTCCCAGGGAAAGGATGCGGAACGCATCCGGGAAAAAGCTCATCATCAAGACCAGACAAATGATCACCGCAGTCATCGTCAGCCACTTCATGCGCGAAAGTTCATATTTCATGTGCATGAAGAAGGCGATGATTAACGCCGCTTTCACGATCGACAAGCCCATCAAGATGGTCAGCATTCGGAGCGGCTGCAGATTTTCGTAAGTCAGATAGACTTCGACTGCTGTTAACACGAGTAGCACACCCCATACCCAGAAAAAGTTCGACTTGCCGTGATGGCGATGTTGCTCTGCGACGCTCTCCGCAATGGCTTGCTGCAAAGGTTCCATATTTCACCTCAGGGTTTGTAGCTACAAATCCTGCAATTTTGTTTTAGGGATCCTAAAAAATCCTTGCCGACATCAAGTAGACCAGAGGAAAAATAAACATCCACACCAGATCCACAAAGTGCCAGTACAATCCGGCAACCTCCACGTCGGAAGAGTCGTAAACCTTTGGCTTTAGCCACACAATGAAAGCGCAAACCGCAGCCGCCAAAAGGAGGATATGAGCGGCGTGGTGGAAAGGACTGTAGGAGGGCGTGCCTAGCCAAGCGGCCAGCCAGAGCGCGAGGAGGATTGGGACAAACTTTCGCCCCAAGGCGACAACACCTAGATAGACCACTCCCAGGGTCACGTGCAGCATGTGCATTCCAGTTAGGCCAAAGAAGGTTCCAGGAAATTGCGGCACGCTCTGCGCTATGTTGGCCAACTCTCCAGCAGCCGCGTGCCCCGGGGGTTCTGGAAATATCGACAGAGTCAGCCCCTCCGCAATCAACTTGCTCCACTCGCGCCCGTGAAGAATGATGAAAGCCACGCCGCAGGCCATGGTCGCCAGCAGCCAAAGCCGCTGGGATCGGGCGTCTTTGTGAACCGCCGCGCGCACCGCCAACACCATGGTCAGTGAACTGGTGAGGAGAAACGCAGTCATGACAGTGGCGTTCACAATACTTTCGGAATGGAACGGAGTGGGCCAGGCTGGCGTCGAAATGCGGCCGTAGCTGTAGGAATAGAGAAGCGCACCAAAAGTCAAGGAGTCAGAAAGCAGAAAGAGCCACATTCCGATTTTTTTGGAATACGTTCCAAACAAGGAGGGTTCGTAGGCCGGTGGCATGTCGTGCGGCAATGTCGCTTCAGCCATGCGTTTGGTTCTCCTTCCGTTTGATCCTCGAGTATCGCAGCGGGTTCACCGCAAAAACTTGAGCAAACACAAAATGTAAACCCAGAGGACCGCCATTGAGTGCCAATACCAACTGGTGACGTCCAGCACCACCGCCCGTGATTCCGCCGGTCTGTGCAAAACGGCAGCTCCTCCCGCGAACAGCAGTGCCACGATACCGCCCAGCAGATGCACACCATGCATTCCCGTCAACAGGTAAACAAAAGAACTGCTGGGAGTGGCGGCCACGTCGAAACCGCCCGCTGTGAGTTGCCGCCAGGCCACCCACTGCCCGCTCAGAAAACTGAGACCGAGGAACAAAGTGAGCGAGAGCCAGAAGATTCTCACTTCGCCTCCCAGGGAAACTCCGGGAATAGAGCTGACCTGCGCCCGCGCGGAACGCCGACCCAGTTCCATGGTTACGCTACTGATGAGCAAGACGCAGGTGTTTACAAGCAGGATTCCGGGCAATCGCACCGGGAGCCAATCGTGAACCATCGTGTTCGTGCGCGGATCAACGGTTGGCAGGCCCTGGCGTACAATGTAAGCACTGGTAAGAGAAGCAAAGACCATCAAAATGCTCGTAAGACCGATCAGGAGTCCCAGGCGGGCACGCCGCAAGCGCATCTCGAAGTTCGACCAACCGTAGTCGTATTGGTCATCTCCGTCGCCGCCGCGCGGCGGCAGAATACCCGCATCGCCTAGAGTGGTTTTGGGGCTGCTCGTCGAAACGGTTGAAAAAAAGCTTCTCATCGCGTGCCTATACAGTACTCTCTACTTTGGCGGGGTCGGTTTGCATCATGTAATCGCGTGCCGCGCCTGGTACGCTGTATTCGTACGGGCCGTGGTACACAGTGGGCGTGCGCCCGCCAAAATTATCGTGCGGAGGCGGCGTTGCGGTCGTCCATTCAAGCGTCGTCGCTTCCCAGGGATTGTCGCTTGCCTTCTTTCCGCGTTTCATGCTCCAGAAAAGATTGAAGAGAAAGATGAATTGGCCAGCGATGGTGACGAAGGCTGCGTAGGTGATGAATTTCTGCAATGGCAGCAAGTCATGAATGTATGCAACCTCGGTTGACTGGGAGTAGCGCCGCAGCGCCGCAGCCATGCCGTAGTAGTGCATGGGCATGAAGATCGTATAGGTACCAATGAAACTGAACCAGAAATGCCAGCGCCCCAAAGTCTCGTTCATCATCCTTCCAAACATCTTCGGGAACCAGTAGTAGGTTGCGGCGAAGATTCCGAAGATGGACGCCACTCCCATGATCAGATGGAAGTGAGCGATGACAAAATAGGTCTCGTGCAGGTAGATGTCCAACACGGGTTGTGCCAGGAAGGGCCCGCTGATCCCACCTGATACAAACAGAGAGACAAAACCGATCGCAAACAACATCGGCGTCGTAAAACGGATTTTCCCGCCCCACAATGTTCCCAACCAGTTGAACGTTTTTATCGCCGACGGCACACCAATGGCCATGGTCATCACGGACATGGCAAAAGCCGTGTAGGGGCTCATGCCGCTCATGAACATGTGATGTCCCCAGACCATGAATCCGAGCACGCCGATCGAAAGCATGGCGTATACCATCGCCTTGTAGCCGAAGATCGGCTTGCGGGAGAACACCGAAACCAACTGTGAGCACAAACCCATGGCCGGCAAAATCGCGATGTACACTTCCGGATGGCCAAAGAACCAGAACAGGTGTTGCCACAAGATCGGCGAACCGCCTCGGTGCGCAGCGACTTGCCCATTGACGACGACGAGGGGAACAAAAAAGCTCGTCCCTACGTTGCGATCCAGAAGCAGCAGGATGCCGGCGGCAAAGAGCACGCCGAACGCTAATAACCCCAGGATTGCAGTGATAAACCAGGCCCAGCACGTCAGCGGCAAGCGCATTAGGGACATGCCTTTGACGCGCATATCCAGCGTCGTCGTAATGAAGTTCAAGGCGCTCAGCAAGGCACCAAGGCAGAACAGCGCGATGCTGACGACCCACAGATCCGCTCCCCGGCCCTCGCCCGGCCCGGCCGAAGGCAGTGCACTTAGGGGAGGATAGCCGGTCCAACCGTGCAGCGGTGCACCGCCAGCAACAAAAAAAGCCCCTAGGAGCACGATAAACGCCACGAGTGTAATCCAGAAAGAGAGCATGTTCAGTACCGGAAACGCCATATCGGCGGCGCCGATTTGAATCGGCAAGAAGTAGTTCCCAAACCCGCCTTGAGGTGCAGTGGTGAGCACAAAGAACACCATGATGGTGCCGTGCATCGTCAACAGGCTGAGGTACGTTTCGGGCTTGATCTCTCCGAACAGCGGCAGAGAGACGTTGGGCCAGATCAAGTGAATGCGCATCAGCAAGGAAAGGAGCATGCCGACGAATACCGCCGTTAACGCCAGAAAGAAGTATTGAAGGCCGATGACTTTGTGATCGAGACTGAAGACCCACTTACGAATGAAACTCTGGGGCGCCGCATGCGCGTGAGCACCGTGGGCAGTAGATTCCCGGGTAGCCATGTTATTGTTTCTCCGCCTCTCGTGCCGCCAGCCATTTGTCAAATTCCTCCTGGCTGACCACCTTCAGCATGCCGTGCATCTTGTAGTGACCCAGCCCGCATAGCTCTGCGCAGGCGATTTCGTAGTCTCCCGTGGTGATTGGCGTAAAGTGCATACGGATGGCGATGCCAGGCACCGCGTCCTGCTTGAAGCGCATGGCGGGCACGAAGAAACTGTGGATTACGTCGTGAGCTTTCAGGATTACTTCCGCTTCGCGGTTTACCGGGAGGTACATCGTTCCTGTGACGACATCATCCTTGGCTGCGGGATCTGACGTATCCAGACCAACCGCACTCTCGCCGCCTGCCGATGGATCAATGAATTCCGGTTTGGTTGCGCCAAATTTGCCATCTGGGCCTGTATAGCGAAAGTACCAAGCGAACTGCATCCCGGTGACTTCCACTTGCACAGCTCCCGGCTCGGCAGGACGGAAACGCTCGGACGCCCAGATCGAACTGCTCATTAGATTCAAGCCAATGAATAGGATCGCAGTCAGGACGGTCCAAACCATCTCCAAGGTATGATTTCCGTGGAAGTAACGCGCAGTGGAACCCGCGCCGCGATCGCGATACTTCCAGGCAAAGAATCCCAGAATCAATTGCGCCGCAACAAAGACGACACCCATCAGTACGAACGTAACGGCAAAATGGTGGTCGATGACACCCGCGGAGGCAGAAGCTCCCGGTGGCAGCCACCATGTTTTAGCGATGAAGAAATATGTGCTGGCGAAAGTGATCAGCCAGATGACAAGCAGTACAATGAGGCCCATCAACCGAGACCTCCCGAATTGGAACCCTTCCTCCGAAGCAGTGCTAACTGGAGGAATACGAGCTTTCCCTGACCAAACTCCCCAGTTCCAAATCGGCGCGAGTCTATCATACCTCTTTGTGAGCGCAAGCGAGTTCTTGGCCATCTTCGCCATCGCCGAAGTCCCCTGTAACGGACTGCTCTTCTGGCAGGATTTTTGCCCGCAGCAAGTTTCTGCGGCTGGAGCACATACTGCATTGACGAATTTTTTCAATTTGAGTAACATCCACCCAGATTTACGGAGGTCCAGCGGAATGGTAAGGACCTCGCAATGTTTTCGGACGGAATTTTCCCAACTCGACGGGCCTCCGACGCTCGCAGCCGCCGAAGCAATTCCCTACACGCTCGTTTGTTCTGCTTCACTCATTAAGCTTGACCGCGGACTTTACCCCCTCGATTTGTCTCGCCGGCACAAATGGCATTTTCTCGTGTTGAGTTTTCTCTCCGCGTGCATGAAAGTGTGCCAATCCATTTGCCTCGCTCTGCAGTTTCGCCTTTTTCGGCGGCAATGCGCCGCGTCTGAGATCGCTGCAAGGATTTGGAAAGCTGCTGTTCGAGGCAACGCGTGAATCGAAATTCAGGCTCCCATCCAAGGGAGGAAGTCGGCGGCACCGTCCGTGACCGCCAGCTAAGTTCAGGAGTCCGTCATCCAGGAGGTATCGCGTGGCGGCCCAAGAAACCGAATCGGTAAAGCCGAGCCCTGAAGAGGCGAAGGCGCCTGCAGCAGACGGCAAGGACGCGGCCAGCTACGTTGGTACGCCCGCAGTGGGTACCTCCAAGGCCGCGGCCTCTGGTGGTGTGGCATCCGTTGGTCCTCCAGAAACAAAAACCAACGAGCAACGACGGCGTCTGGTCTGGAGTTGCGTCATAGCATTTCTCAGCGCGTGGTTCCTGGCATTTCTCCGTTTCTTCCTGCCCCGCACTCTTTTCGAACCGCCTACCGTCTTCAAGATTGGTTATCCGTCGGACTACGCGTTGGGCGTAGATACCAAGTGGCAGCAGAAATACCGTATTTGGGTGGATCGCACTCCCGATCGTCTTTTTGTCATCTATGCGCGTTGCACGCATCTGGGCTGCACACCAGACTGGAAAGCGAGCGAGAACAAGTTCAAGTGTCCTTGCCACGGAAGCGGCTACGACAACGAAGGCGTGAACTTTGAGGGACCTGCGCCAAGGCCGATGGATCGCGCTCACGTGGAGTTAGCACCCGACGGTCAGATCGTCGTGGATGTTTCACGACTCTATCAATGGCCAAAAGGCCAGGCAAATCATTTCAACGACACAGGATCGCATTTGGAGATTTGATGCGGCCACGTGGCGCACAAAACGGCGAGGAGAACTAGAGAACAAATTTGAACGGCGCGGAGACGGGAGATTACTTAAATGCCCGAAGAGAAAAACTCGAACGGCAAGAATGGCAAATCCGCAGGGCTGCTTGACCGCATCAAATCGGGCGTTAAAGAAGACCTTGACTCTCTGAAGACAGATTTTTCCGCCAAAGCCAAAGACCAAGTCGAGACACTAAAGAAACCGACCAAGACCCAAGTTTATACTTCGATCTTCCGCCACAAGCACGACGACACGCCGCGCAATCGGGCCTTGGGAGTTCTGTCTAACGTCTTCCTGCATCTCCACCCTGCAAAAATCAACCGCGACGCCGTGCGCTACAGTTATACGTGGGGAATGGGCGGAATCACTTTCTATTTGTTTATCGTGCTCACCTTTACCGGCGTCTTGCTGATGTTCTATTACCATCCCAGCAAGGTCCAAGCCTTCCGGGATGTGCTCTATCTCGAACACGACGTACCCTTCGGTAAATTACTTCGCAACATGCACCGCTGGGCCGCGCACCTGATGGTGATCGCTGTCGAATTGCACATGCTGCGAGTCTTCCTCACCGGCTCCTACAAAAAGCCGAGAGAGTTCAATTGGAATGTCGGGGTCATTCTGCTCGTGCTCACTCTGTTGCTATCTTTCACCGGATATCTGCTGCCGGATGATCAACTCGGTTTCTGGGCCGTAACCGTGGGCACGAACATGGCTCGCGCCACTCCTCTGCTCGGCCACGAGGGTCCGCTCGGCGCGGAGTTGGGCATGACTCCTTACAACGACGTTCGCTTCGGACTGCTGGGCGGCTCGATTGTCGATGCGAACGCCTTGCTCCGCTCCTATATCTGGCATTGCATTGGGATTCCAATCATTGCCTCGGTCTTCATGATTGTGCACTTCTGGCGTGTGCGAAAGGACGGCGGGATCTCCGGCCCGGCGCAGGTGGTTCTCGAATCCGAGGTCAAGGAGGCGCAGCGCTAGCCATGGATTGGATGCAATTGTGGCAGATCGTTTCCGCGCCGGACAACGTGCCGATCGTTGCCCTCATTCCTTTGCTCGCCTTCTATCTTTTGCTGGCGTGGCGTCAGGCTAAGGCCAACGACACGCTGATGGCGCAGCTCGCGGGAGACGGGGCGCTAGCCAAGACCCACCACAGAAAGGCCTGGCCATTCCAGCCCGGCTGGCAAAAAGAAGTTCACGTCTGGCCCTTCCTCCTGCGGATGGAATTCCTGGCGGCGATTATCGTGACCATCATTCTCATGGTCTGGTCCATTACCTTGAATGCGCCTCTCGAAGAACCGGCGAACCCCAACCTGACCATGAACCCTGCCAAAGCACCCTGGTACTTTCTCGGCCTGCAAGAGATGTTGGTTTACTTTGACCCATGGATCGCCGGTGTGGTCATGCCCACGCTGATCATTTTCGGTCTCATGGTGATCCCGTATATCGACACCAACCCTTTGGGTTGCGGCTACTACACCTGGAAGCAGCGCAAGTTCGCCATCTCTACATTTCTTTTCGGCTTTGTCATTTTGTGGGTTTCGATGATTTTCATCGGCACCTTTATCCGTGGGCCCGGCTGGCAATGGTTTTGGCCGGGACAGACTTGGGACCACAACCGCCTGATCTACGAGGTGAACCGCGATCTGCCGGATCTATTCGGCATTACTTCCAACACGGCAAAGGGTCTTTTTGGAGCCGTAGTGGTCGGCGGCTACTACGTCGCCTTTGGACTCGTTGTGCACGCTTTGTTCCGCCGCTTCAACACCAAGAATTACCGGCGCATGAGCCTGCTGCAGTATTCGCTGATGATGTTTTTCCTGCTCACGATGTTTGGCTTACCGATCAAAATCCTGCTGCGGCATTCGCTTCACGTGAAATACGTATGGATCACGCCATGGTTCAACATTTAGCGCGAGCCTAGGAGGAGCTGGTGGCCGAAAAGCCTGTGCCTGAAAGCGACCCAATCGTCAGCAGATCGCTGGCGCCGCACTACGTAGTGGCGGCGGTCTTGTTGATTGGCACATTGTTTTGGGCATTATGGGATGAGGACTTCGGGCAGCGCCCTTGGAAGTCCTTCCAGCACGAGTGGAAAGATCGCTATGTGGCATTTCTGATCAGCGCCCGCTCCAAATCAAGCGCTTCGCAGAGTGACGTGGAAAACAATCTGCAGTATCAGACGCTGAAGACAGGGTATGAATCGGCGATGCGCGAGACGTCTTCTCGCATTCGAGAGATCAACGAGAAGCTGCGCGACTTGAGCGCAAAAATTCTGGCCGTGCAAAACGTCTTCACAGACCGACGCGCCTACGTCACCGCTTTGACCTATAGTATCGAAACCGAGTCGAGTGCGCCTTCGCGACAGGGCAAACAAAAGGCACTCAGCCAGTACAAGCAGGAAATCACCAGCGTCACGTTTCCGGACGGCAGCAAGCAAAACTACACCTACGACCAGCTCGAAGAGACCTACAACGATCTGAAAAACGAGCGCACCAAGCTCAGCGCGGAACTCGGCGAAGTGCTCAAGCCGCTCAACGAACAAAAAGAAAAGCTGGACGCCTTTCTTTCCGAACACATGGTGGGCCTGACGCCTGAGCAGACTCGTGCCCTGCAAAACAAGACTGAAGCCTGGGATTCCAAAATCGTCCAGATCAACGTAGCCGAGGCGAACATCGTGGATCGCTGCGAGTCCTGCCACATGGGAGTCCGCGAGCCGGTAAAACTTAGTGCCATTTCGATGTCGATCAAGGGGAAAAAACCCGACGAATACGCGCGTGCGTTCACCAGCCATCCGGAGCCTGATCTTCTGAAGACGCACGATCCCGAAAAATTCGGCTGTTCTCCGTGCCATCAGGGAAATGGCCGCGCCACGACAAGCGTGGAAAAGGCTCACGGAACTTACGAGCACTGGCTGTGGCCACTGTTTCCCAAAGGAAACGCAGAAGCCGGCTGCCAGACTTGTCACGCCGCCGATATGGTGCTGGTCACCAACGAAGTCGGCTGGACGCTCAGCGAAGGCAAGGATCTGTTCCGGCAGCGCGGCTGCGTCGGATGCCACCGCTACGAGGGATACGACAAAGAGCCGGAAAATCTGCTTTTGATCGCACAACAGATCAAGCAACTAGAGCAAGAGAAGAAAGACAGCGTCAAGCAAGCGGCCTATTTGATAAAGCAAGCCGATGCCGCTGCCACCAACGAAGAAGCCAGCCGGCTCAACGAGCGCGCTGTCGCCTTGAAGGTCTCCAACAGCAAGCTCGAACTGCGCCTTGTTCAGCTCGATCGCACGACCAAAAGCTTGCTGCAAGACATGAAGAAGGTCGGCCCAAACCTAAAAGACGTTCGCCTCAAGTTGAACAAAAATTGGATTCCCGTATGGCTGAAAAAACCGAGCGCTTTTCGCGCCACCACCAAGATGCCGGACTTCCGCTTGAACGACGACCAGGTTAAGGCCATCTCGGCCTACTTGTGGCAGTCGGCGCTCACGGATTCTCTGCCCAAACACAAACCGGGAAATGCGGCGCACGGAAAGGAGCTGTTTGAAACGCGCGGCTGCCTGGCGTGCCACTCCATCGGCGAAGGCGATCAATTGCAGGGTGGAACATTCGCCGCCAACCTTACCCGTGTCGGTGAGAAGGACAACTTCGACTACCTCGTGCGCTGGGTTCACAATGCTCGCGAGCGCACGCGCCCGTATTGCTTGTTCGAGAAAAGAGACATCGGCCCCGAAGACTACGCGAAAAAGGGCCTGCCTTTTGTTTTTGATTTGGAGCACAGCCGCTGTCCAAACGATGGTCATGAACTGCAAGTGCAAAACATGACGGTGATGCCCAGTCTTCGTCTCTCCCAGCAGGACGCGGAAGACATCGCCACCTATCTCGTCACTTTGAAAAGGCAGGAGCCTTCCTCTTATTCATCCGCGCCTTTCATGGACGATCTCAATCTCAAGGCCGACGGCAAGAAATGGATTCAGCATTTCGGCTGCGCTGGCTGTCACGAAATCTCTGGCTTGGAGGACGAGGGCCGCATCGGCACTGAGCTGACCGTTGAGGGTAGCAAGCCGATCGAACGTCTCGACTTTGCATTGCTCACGGAAGCAGCGCAGCGCGGCGGTGGCCATGAACCCATCACCGATCCGAACGATCTCGCCCGCCTGCCGGAAGGCCCCGCCAAGGCACCTTGGTACGATAACAAAGGCTTTTTCGAACACAAGCTGGCCGAGCCGGACATTTGGGACCAGGGTAAGATCAAGCCCGAACTGGAAAAACTCCGCATGCCGAATCTGCACCTAACCAAAGAACAGATTCGCTCTCTCACGACCTTTCTCATGGGAAGCCAGGAGAGTTCTTTGCCTGTTAGCTATCAATACCGGCCCTTGGATTACCGGCGCGATATTCAAGAAGGCTGGTGGATCGTGAAGAAGTATAATTGCATGGGCTGCCACCAATTGATCCCGGGCCAAAAGACTTCCTTGATGACCATGTCTCGCTATCAAGGCGCCGACGGTCAGGAACTGCTCCCGCCCAAGCTGTTCACCGAAGGAGCGCGCGTTGACCCCCAATGGCTGCTGCAATTCCTTTCCCATCCAGCGCTGAGCGAGCATGACACCAACCGCAACGGTGTACGCTCCTATTTGCAGGTGCGCATGCCAACCTTCTGGTTTTCAGAAAGCGAACTCGGCAAACTCGTGCGCTTCTTCCAGGCGCTTTCCCGTCAGCCGCTCCCCTACGTGCCCGAGGCAGTCCCGGTTCTGTCTGCAACAGAAACCGAAATGGCGCGCAGTCTCTTCAGCAGTCCGGCAGCGCCTTGCTTGAAATGCCATGCCACAGGCGATCCGGCGCACGATCGGACGGCCACGGCGCCCAATTTTCTACAAGCCAAAGGACGGTTGAAGGCTGATTGGGTCGAACGCTGGATCATTGACCCGCAGGCGATCAGCCCCGGCACGTCCATGCCTTCCGGCTTGTTCAAGCAAGAAAACGGCCGGTGGGTCTTCTCGGGGCCGACGCCCGTATCGTTCCGCGGCTACGAGAAAGATCATACAAAGCTGCTCGTCGATTACATTTTCGCCCTTACGCCCGAGGAACAGCGGCGTGTGAGCTCGGGGATGGGCAAAGCTGCAGTGATTACTGGTGGGGAGCCGTCCATGGTACAAGCTGCCAATAGCGCGGGGCGCCGCGCTCAAGAATAAGGTTTGAGTTTGCCTGAACTCAGAAATTCGAAGAAGGGAACACGAGATGAAAAGAACAATTTGGATGACAAGCTGCATACTACCGGCGCTGTGCTTGCTCTTGTTGTCAGCCGCGTGCAGCAAGAAAGAAACTCCGGAGGAACAACCCGCGGCCTCCAACCCGGCGGCAACCGCAGCTCCGGCCACGCCGATTGATCCCGCAACTGCTGCGACAGTCATCGGTACCGTGAAGTTCGAAGGAACCGCTCCCAAGCCGGCCACAATTGACATGAGCCAAGACCCCAACTGCAAGGGCTCGAACAAAGCCGAAAACGTTGTGGTCGGCGACGGTCATCTCGCTAACGTCTTCGTCTACGTAAAAGAAGGATTGAGCAACCGCACCTTTGAAGCCCCCAAAGACCTGGTAACGCTCGATCAGAGCGGCTGCAGGTATCATCCCCATGTGATAGGAGTGATGGCGGGGCAGACAATCAAGATAGTGAATAGTGATCCGACCACTCACAACATCCATCCCAGCCCGAATCCGGGTAGCGGCAATCGCGAGTGGAACGAATCGCAAGCTCCCCAGGCCGCCGCCTTGGAAAAGACTTTTGGGCGCGAAGAAATCATGCTCCCGGTGAAGTGCAACCAGCATCCTTGGATGAAAATGTTCATCAGCGTGGTCAAGACTCCCTTCTACGCAGTCAGCGGACCGGACGGCAAGTTCGAGCTCAAAGGCTTGCCGCCGGGCGATTACACCTTGGCGTTCGTGCACGAAAAATTCGGTGAGAAAACGCAAAAAGTGACCTTGACCGCCAAGGAAAGCAAAACCGTGGACATCAGCTTCTAACCCTGATAGGTCACTGTTGTGGCGGCCGCTTCATGATGGGGCGCCCGTCTTTAACAAAACTTTCTAGCGACTCGCTCAGCGAGATAGCTAACACAAGGGAACTCTTAGGAGGTTTCTTGCTGGCTTTGCTGCTGCTGCTTACTATCGTGCTGGGAACTATCCCGCTCGCGGGAATCGTCTGGATCGCCCTGAGTGGAGCGATTACCACGGTGGACGGACTCTTTATGAGCCTGATCCTACTGTCCCTCTCCGGCGTTTTCTATCTCAATGCCGTGCTGGAACTTCGCGGCCGCGGCGTGTTCCCGTTCGCCAAAAAAGCCAAGACAAGTCAGCCAAAACAGCAGCCGCCCAAGGCGGATTAGAACCCAACGGAGACATGGTGATTCCATCCTCCTCATTGAAGGCGCCTGTTCCCGCAGCGGAGACGCCACGCGATAACTCTATTGCGCACGCGCATCTATTAGTTAGGAGGGGCCGCAACCGCGTCCTCTTTTTCCTCACCGCTTGGCTCATCGTCCTCATGCCGTTCTTGTTCTGGTGGGGCACGTGGTTTGGACGCTCGCTATCCGACAAACAAATCGGCGAGTACCTGAACGACGAAAAACACCCGCGCCACATCCAGCACGCTCTGGTGTGGCTGGGC
>Ga0247661_1000100_pt1 | contig 15596 bp, 11 predicted proteins | sample CNK02_metaG_FD_182799 | JGI IMG/M metagenome (GOLD analysis project Ga0247661, IMG submission 182799) | Soil microbial communities from Purdue University Martell Research Forest, Indiana, United States - CNK02 | ecosystem: Environmental > Terrestrial > Soil > Temperate forest > Bulk soil...
ACAAAATTTAGCAGGTCGCTTCCGGCCGCTTCGGCGTGACGGCCGACTATCTGGTCCACGCACAGGAGCTCGAAATTAAGATGGCGCAGGGCTCCAAGCCCGGCGAAGGCGGCCAGCTCCCGGCCCGAAAAGTCACTCCGTACATCGCGCGCATCCGCCACGCCACACCGGGTACCCCGCTCATTTCTCCGCCTCCGCATCACGACATTTACAGCATCGAGGATCTCGCGCAGCTTATCCACGACCTCCGCGCTGTCAATCCGCGCGCGCGCATCGGCGTGAAACTCGTCTCAGGAGCGGGTGTTGGCATCATTGCCGCCGGTGTCGCCAAGGCCGGCGCGGACGTCATTACCATCAGCGGCCACAACGGTGGCACGGGCTCCTCACCGCTCACTTCGATAAAAAATACCGCTTTGCCTTGGGAAATCGGTTTGCGCGAAACCCATGAGACTCTGGTTCGCGCGGGCCTCCGTTCACGCCTCTCTCTCCGCGTGGACGGAGGTCTGAAATTCTCGCGCGACATCATCATCGGTGCGATTCTCGGCGCTGACGAATTCGGTTTCGGCACCGCTTCGCTACTTGCAATCGGCTGCGTCATGGCCCGTCAGTGTCATCTCAACACCTGCCCCGTCGGCATTGCCACGCAGGATGAAACGCTGCGCGCGCGCTTCACCGGCAAACCTGAAATGGTCATCTCCTATTTCCGCGCGCTCACCGAAGAAGTACGCAAAAAGCTTGCCGACCTCGGCGCCAATTCACTCAGCGAACTCAAGGGCGCCTACGAAACCCTCCGACCGCGTTCGCCAAACTACGCGGAAACGCCTGCCCTGGCGCTTGAATCCAACATGGCCTTTCGCGTTGCACCTCAGCAGGCCCCTGGCCTGCATGCCTCGCTCAGTGAAGCACCGGCCGCACAACCGGAAAGCTCGGAGGGCGAATCGCAGATCGCACCCATCCGCAACTCCGATCGCAGCATCGGCGCAAATCTCAGCGGCGAACTTGCCCGTTCGCGTGCCGCTGGTCACAGTTCCGCACGCGCGATCTCTCAACGATTCCGCGGCAGCGCCGGGCAGAGTTTCGGTGCGTTCCTCGGCGCCGGCATTGACTTCAGGCTGCACGGCGAAGCCAACGACTACGTTGGCAAAGGTCTCTCGGGAGGGACCATTTCCATCACTGCGGGCTCACACGCTTCCCGCCGTGGTGACGTTCTCGCGGGCAACACCGTTCTCTATGGCGCCACTTCCGGCCATCTTTATGTCGCTGGCCGGGCCGGTGAACGCTTCGCGATCCGCAACAGTGGCGCCCTAGCCGTTGTCGAAGGTGTCGGCCAGCACGGCTGCGAATATATGACCGGTGGTGTTGTCGTCGTTCTCGGACCGCTCGGCCTCAATTTCGGCTCTGGTATGACCGGCGGCCTCGCCTATATCCTCCGCGCCGAAGCCGAAGATGTTCTCCACCGCGATTTTGTTTCGACGGACGAGATTTCGGGCCAGGAAGAGTCCTGGCTCCGCCAGATTTTGCACCAACATGTCGACCGGACCGCCAGCCCGCGCGCGGCGCGCTTGCTTTCTCGCCGTGGACTGTTGCCCATGCTGCGCGTTCAGCCTATCCACCTGCAGAGTACCGTCGAGAATACCTGGCACCCGGTGCTGGGGAAGCTCAGCGCGAATCTTGCTATTCCCATCGAGACGCGCCAAGTCGCCGCTTCGCACGCGGTTTCCGTTTGATTTTTCTCATGCAAGGAGGACTGCTTCGTTTCCTGCCCGCGTTTCCGCTATAATCCGGGCACAATCGCCGCCTATGGACTTCGATCAACTTGCAACTTTTGTTTATGTCGCGAAGCTAAAAAGCTTTTCTCGGGCTGGTCAGAAAGTTTTTCGGTCACAGTCGGCCGTTAGCGCCCAGATCCGCCAGCTCGAACAAGCTTATCGCGCCAAGCTCCTGGATCGCTCCGCCAAGTCCGTCGAACTGACCCCGGCCGGTGAAGTTCTCTTCGACTATGCGGAGCGCCTGCTCCGCCTGCGCGACGAATCCGTCCAGGTAGTTGCCGATCGCGGCAACGTCGTTCAAGGTCCCGTCGTATTTGGCGCCAACGAGGCCACCTGCCTCTACCTGCTTCCGGACATCTTTGCCGAATTCCAGCGCAAGTACCCCCAAGTCCACATCAGCATCTACCGCAATTTCAGCCATAAAATTTTGCAGCGTGTAGAGGACGGTTCAGTGGACGTCGGTATTGTCACCATGCCGCTCAAGTCTCCCAACCTCAAAGTCCATCACATTTACAAAGACCGCATGCGTTTTATGGTCAGCGCCAAAAACCCTCTCGCCAACCGTTCTAAAGTCACTCTGGAAGAAGTCGCTGGCCAGCCGCTGATTTTTCCCCGCACCGGCTACACGCGTCAGGTTCTCGATAAGCTTTTCCGCCCCTACCGTTCCCGCGTTCACGTCGCCATGGAACTTCCCAGCATTGGCATGATCAAGCGCTTTGTCGGCGCCGACGCCGGCGTTTCCTTCATCAGCGAAAGTTTTGCCAAAGATCAGGTGAAAGCCGGGGAAGTTAAACTGCTCAGCGTGGATGGCGTGGACCTGTACCGCGAACTGGGCCTTGTCTACCGCCGCGACCGCAGCCTACCACGCGCCGCACAGGCCCTCATCGGTCTCATCCGCGAACATAAAAATCTCTCCGGCGCCCCCGAATCCGCGTGAATCTTAGGCTTGGTAGCTTAGACTTCAACTTGTCTTGAGCGCACGAAGGTTCTATGAAGGCGTATGCTCTCTGGTGACCATAGCACTAGCCAACTGCCGTCGCGAAGCAAATGAAGTTACCGAAGGATCTCAACCGCATTAACGCACAGGTGCATTCGGGGAGTACCGCCGACTTATTTCTCCGCCGAATACTTCGGCACATCAAAGCTCGTGCTGGCAATCGCTCGCGCAATCACATTTTCCTGTATCTGAATCAAGTCGCTCGCCGCGTACGTCATCCCCAGCATGGTCAACGCCTCTTTCCCGCGCCCAATCACCACCAGTGTTCCGGACCAGTCGTGTTCATCCGCCGTTCCGCGGTATTTGTATTCCGTCGCAGGCGACCCGCCGACCACCGTCTTCCGTTGCGAAATCAGCCGGTAGTTCGAATAAATCTCCTTCAGCCTTTTCTCCACGGAGGCCGCCGTTGCATCCAGCGAATCCTTCAGCTTTTCTTGACCCACTACCATCAATGTAGACTCGTTCGAAGTGCCCATCGCTACAATCGCGTTAGGCAACGCCTGCCGGGCATCCTCGATCAGCGACCAGCTTGGCGCTTTGTACATCCGAAAGCCGTGGGAAAAATTGGTGTACTGCATGCCCTGCACTTCTTCATGATTGGGCAGCAGCTCGGGCTCCTTCGGCGGGGCAGGCGGCTGCGCAATCGTCGTCGCCGAAGTTGCCGGCGTCGCATTAGCTTTGATCTGCGGCGGAGTCACTTTTTCTAAGTTCCCCGATGCGGGAAGGGAAGGCCTGATGGGCGCTTCCGAGATTTTTGTCTCGCCAAAGGTATCCACGGCCGTCTTATCTATAATTGCAGCGTTCGCCGTGCCTTTTTCCTTGGTCTCGGTAGGCTTGCTCGTTCTTGCAGGCGCGGTGGCCGCTGGTTGATTTCCAGCTATGCCCGTCGGCACAATCGAAGCAATCTTGTCCTTTTCCACCAGCACGAACCCGAAGTCCGTCTTCACCCGGAACATGTTGTCTTCATATCCGACGATTACGCCAGAAAGCTTCTTGCCGTCCTTCAGCTTGATCTCATCGCCGAATGCGTAGGACGCTGTGGCGAACAACGCCGCAGCTAGAAGGAATTGCTTGGCGGGAACTTGCATAACTGCAGTATCGCCCCCAAATTCGAGCCCGCGCAAGCATTCGAAATCTAGAGGTGCCCGCCCCGTTAACGAGGCCTGCCTTCGCGGGCATTGCGTTCCGGGTTCGGCCAGTTCACCTTAGTTTCATTCGATCTCGAAGGTTACGTTGTTAGAGTGAGTAACCGTCCCGGTTTCTTCTTGAGGCCGACTCACGGCTACAGAATAAACCCCAGGCGTCGTGATTTTGTAGAGAGCAAGGTCAATCGGCAAATCAAACGGAGACCCAGGAGCGACACAGCTATTACGATCGAACTTCTGCTTTCCACCGCTGGAGTATCCCTAGGGAAGTTGCTTGCCTTTAATCCAGTAACCAAAAGCCGTCGTCCGGACTTCGCGACCACCTTTTGGTTGGCAACACATAAAATGCCTCATCGGCGGTGTTGTTAGCCTCGGTTCTCTAATAGATTTCGTTTTCACTTAATTATCGATGCTCTCCAGAAACAGGAAGTGGAAACGAGGCGCGGCCGAACGTAAGGCGGCCGCTACCGCAAACTCGAAACTAGATACTGTTTTTGGTATGCGTTACAGAATTTTGTCTAAACTTTCGATAGTTTCCTAGACTTTAGATATGTAAGTACAAGCATATAAACGAGTTCTGCCGGGCCAACTCAAACTCCATATGGAATGAAGTTTGCAGTATCTCGCCTTTAGTTGCGGTCGAAGCTTGTTAACAGTAAATCAGGAGCGTAATGGGCATGAGGAACAAATTTTTATCTGGTTTGCTCACTGGCGTGATTGCGATCTTATTGGGGTTAGCGGCAGGTATTTCCAAAGCTCAAACCAACGATGGGTCGCTGCGCGGTGATGTAACCGACAATCAGGGCGCTACTGTTGCCGATGCTAAGGTCAGCGCCACAAACCTAGCGTCGCAAGTCACGTACAATACAACCACGACTTCTTCCGGCGTGTACGTCTTCTCGAATCTGCCTGTCGGGATTTATTCCGTGGCGGTTGAAAAAGAAGGCTTTCAGAAGTACGTTCGCACCTCTGTCCAGGTTTTTTCGAACCAGGTCACAGAAGCGAGCATGCAATTAGCAGTCGGCAGTACTTCCACTACTATCGAAGTCACCGCTGGGGCGGACCTGGTTCAGACCAGTACCTCTCAAATCAGCAACGATTTCAATTCGAAGCAGGTTACCGAGCTTCCGAATACCTCGCTCGACGGGTCGCCTCTCAGTCTGGCTTTGCTGGCACCTGGCACCACAGGCCAGGGCGCTGGTGTATTGGGTGAAGGCGGCTCCATCGGCGGCGCGCGCCCTCGCATGAACAGCTTCAGCATCGACGGCGTGGACGACAATCGCCTTGACGTTACGGGCCATAGCCAGCCGGTTATCGCAGATTCCATCGCGGAATTTAACTTGATAACTAACCAATTCGCAGCCGAGTATGGCCATTCTGCCGGCGGTCAATTCAATGTCATCACCAAATCTGGTGGAAATGCATGGCATGGCGCCGCTTTTGGCTATAACCAGAATCGTCATTACAACTCTCGCGATAATCTGGACAAAGTCGCGGGCCTGGATGAGCCCAGCCGCTTTGATTACAATCGCGTCGGTGGCGACCTGGGCGGACCAATCATCCATAACAAATTTTTCATTTATGGTTCCTACCAGCGTATTTGGGAAGGCTTGGCAACCGCCGCAGTGCAGCAATCGGCACCGACTGCCGATGGTCTCGCTACACTCAAGTCTTTGGCGGCCGATTCTGCGGTCGTTGATGTTTTGAATCAATTTCCTGTTGCGAGCAGCGCGTCGAGCAGCGAAGTAGTAGTCGCTCCTGGATGCCCGGCGGGCGGATGCGTCATTCCATTCGGATCGATTTCGCCTCGCGCTCCGAATTTCCTCAACCAACACGATTTTATCGTGAACGCCGACTACAACCAAGGCAAGCACGCCATTGGTTTTCACGTCCTCTACGACAAGAGTAGACAGCCGAACGTCAACGCGGACACACCGCTGGACCAATTTACCGGTGCCACGGCTAACGACGTACGCAAATATCTGTTCAAGGATACTTGGACGATAAACGACCGCTTTGTGAACGATTTCCGAACCAGCTTGTCGCGCTTTGTTTTGGCTTTCACGGTTCCGACTGAGTTTTCCAATTTTCCGAACGCGGAACTCGACGCCGACGGATTGAACATTGGACCCCAAGGCTGCTCGCCGCAGAGCAATATTATTAATACTTACCAGGTCCTCGATAACGTCAGCTACGTTCGTGGCAAACACACATTCAAAGGGGGCGTCGAATGGCGTCACTGGATCGCTCCGGGCAATTTCTTGCCGCGCGCCCGTGGTGAGTGGGATTATGCGGATATCAATCAGCTCGTAAACGACTTCGTTCCCAACGGTTCAAACGGTGCGCTGCGCGGAGCTGGTTCGGGCTTCTTCGCAGGGAATCAGAACGCCATCTACGGTTTCTTTCAAGACGATTGGAAGGTTACGTCTCGCCTTACCGTCAACCTTGGACTCCGTTATGAGTGGAATGGCGTGCCGCGTGACGACGGATTACAAGCCTTGAACTCTATTTCGACCCTACCCGGCGTTTTTGGCTTCGTTTTCAAAAAGCCGGACAGTGACAAAAATAACATCGGGCCTCGCGTCGGCTTCGCCTACGACCCCTTCGGGAACGCGAAGTGGGCGATTCGCGGCGGTTTCGGGATCTCTTATGACGTAACGCCGCAAAACTTTCCATCGATCAGTTTGCCCCCGCAGCTGCAGACGGAACAAAATCCGATTCTTACTTGTAACCTCGCCGGTGCTCCGGCGTGGTGCGCCAATTTCGATCAGAATGCCTATGCAGCCGGCAAAAATACGGGCCAGGGATTCTTGGCTGGTGGCGGATTGCTGCAAGTCAATGTACCTTGTACAACTCAATTGGATTGCCGGTCGTCGACCGGTTCCACCATCCTCCCGATCGTCGAGCCTAAGATTCTGACCTGGAGTTTGGGCGTTCAGCATCAAATCGGAACCAATTCCAGCATCGAGGTTCGTTACCTCGGTACACGCGGATTGGAACTGCCCATCCAGGGACGCATGAACACTCAGACCGGCTTTAGCGCAGGTCTCGGTGCCCTGCCCACTTTCTTGAGCACGTCGGATATTCCTGCAACGGTAGCCGGCGGTCCACGGCTTTCGGACTGGGATACTTTTGAAGGTAATGCCAACGATTGTCCGACGACTGGACCTTCGCCATTCATTCATGGAGCGGACGGCTTCTGCGGTCTCGTTACGGGGTTCCCACCGCGTGCCACCAGCGCCTATCATGGCGTGTCGGTGGACTTCAATCACCGCGTAGGTCATGGCTTGACCTTGCGTGCCAATTACACATTCTCCAAGAACATCGATACGGCGACGAATGAGTTGTTCAGCACCCGCGTCGACCCCCGTCGCGCACAAGACTGGCAGAATGTGAACCAGGACCGCGGACTTTCATCGCTTGACGTTCCTCACAAACTGGCGCTTTCGTGGGTCTACGAGGTCCCTAAACTTCACAGCGGGCACAGCTTCCTAAATGGGCTAGCCAACGGCTGGCAGTATTCGGGTACCTTCCTCGCCTTCAGCGGCCAACCGATTACAATCATCAATGGTGGCGACGCTAACGGGAATTTCGACAATGCCGGAGACCGGCCTGTCTTCAATCCCGCTGGCGTGGGAAACACAGCCTCTGATATCGGCTTAGTTTGTGCCGACGCGGCAGGAGTTACCTCAACAACGGCAACCAATCCGCTATGTTCCTTTAGCAATCAAATTCTGGATGACACCACTGTGGTCGGCTACTATGCCCTCGATCCGACGGCCAAGTATGTGGTCGCTGGGCTCGGAGCCGTCTCCACCCTCGGTCGCAACACTTTCCGTTCACCTGGCGTAAATGTCTGGGACATGGGCGTTTCCAAATACATTCACTTCACCGAGCGCTATTCTCTGCAGCTGGGAGTTCAGGCTCTGAATATATTCAACCATCGGAACTTTTCCCTGGCTCAGCCGAGCGTATTTGAACCTCTGGTCAACAATGCTCTCAGCACCAGCTATAACAACATCAATGCGTTTTTCGCCTCAGGAAATACACAATTCCTGAACTCGCATCAGTTCAGCGGCGGGGCGCGCAACATGCAGTTAGTAGTGAAGTTCATTTTCTAAACTTCAGCCGTATCCAGTTGTATCAAGGAGGGGCCTGTTTACAGGCCCCTTTTTTGTTTCTTGATCTTTAGAATGGATCGCGTCAACGTTTACGTTCAGGCGCACCTATGGGACGTTCATTTAAAAGCGGTTTCCAGCGGACACTGATTCGATTCGTGTCCTTGATACTTTCTGTCCCTGCCGTCGCAGATCTTGCGATCGCTCAAGATGCGCCTCACTCCAACCACGCTCACATCGGGTGGATATCTGCCGAGATTCTCGTGCGTCCAGTTTCCCTGCGGCGAGGCATTGGACAGATTCACGAACGGGTTTCCACTTCGTCTCGGCAAGCGCAACTTTTCTATGATCAGGGCCTTGCGTATTTACAGTCCTACGTATGGATCGAAGCGGCCCGATCCTTTCATCAGGCATTGCGAAGCGATCCCCGACTGGCAATGGCCTACGTGGGTCTCAGTTACGCATACTCGCCGATGGATTTCGCGGCGGCCACCGACGCCCTTGCCAAGGCACAATCCTTGGCGATCGACGTGTCTGACCGCGAGCGCCGCAGAATACAGATTCGCGGTCAGCAGCTGAAAGCCATGCAGGATTCCAGAAATCCAGGTGCGTTCACCGCATTTAAACAATCACTGGACGATGCTCTCGCTGAATTTCCATCCGACGAACAGTTCCTGCTGCTCCGTGGAAACGCGGAAGAGCCGAACCCTTTCGGAGATGGTCAAGGTTGCGTGATCGGCGCCATCGGCTTCTTTGAACGAGTCCTGCTGACAAGTCCCGATAATTTCGCTGCTAACCACTTCCTGGTTCACTGTTACGAAAACTCAGGCCGCCCCGAACAAGCTCTCCAGTATGCCCGTGCCTATGTGCGGCTCGCTCCGGAAGTACCGCACGCACACCATATGTACGGACACGTGCTTCGCCGTACGGGAGGAATGCTTGAAGCAATTACGCAATTCGAAATCGCCGACAGCTTAGAGCTCTCCTACTTCAAAAGAAATAATTTTGCGCCGGCCATTGACTGGCATCATCCCCACAATCTTGGCTTGCTGGCGTCGTCTTATCACTTTCTCGGAAGGATGAAAATCGCTGAGGGCTATTACCGACGGGCGGGAGCTCTTACCGCGCATTCTGATTTCGACGCCTTCAATCGCAAAGATTTGTGCGAGTTTCTACTCGATCGCGGCCGCTATTCTGAGGCGCTTGACGCTGCGCATACCTTGGCAAACAGTGCCTTTCCGCTGGCCCGAGCGACTGGCCATAGTTTGGCGGGGACCGCCTTGCTGGGGCTGAACAAGCCCGCCGAAGCGGGGGCCGAATTGGAACTCTCCGAGCGGCAAACGGCCGCTCTTCCGGCAGCCGAAACGTCCGCAGCCCTGCTCTATGTGGCCATGCTGCGCGCCCAGATATTGTTGACACAGCACAGCCCGGAAGCCCAGCCTCTGCTACAACGCATCGCGAAACGTATCAGTGCCGAAAATGGTCCGGACGCTTGGATTCAAGGTCTATATGAGCTAGAGCGGCTCAACCGTGCAGCGCGAGCGATCGGCGACTGGCAGGTGGCTGCCCAGTTCGCAAACTTAATGATCGATCGTGCCCCTGAGTATGCTGGTGCGCACTATGCAATGGCACTCTCTGCCGAGCACGACGGCGATACGCAGCGAGCCTTGACTGAGTCTTCTTTGGCCGCAAAGGCCTGGGCGAACGCGGATCCTGATCTGCTCGAGATGCGCGAGCTCCGCAACGCTGGCGTTCGAAATGAGCCTCATCATAGCCGCTAATCAGAAGCTCCAGCATTGCCTCGTCAGCATTGGTGATGTTTGTCTACCAGCGCAACCAGCAGTTCGACGCCGCCGTGCTCTTTCTCGCGCATCCTCGAAAGCAAAATGCTGAGTGCAGGACGACATCTGGCTGGTTAGCTTTATGGATTATGATTTGGGCTACTTCGATCTGGAGACTCGGGTGCTTGAACCATTCGACAATCCGTTCGGCCCGAAAGTGTTGGCGGTCTCAAGCGATCAGCGAAACACCCCGGTTGTAATCTGACGAACAGGGGGTGATGCATGAGAGGAGGCCGCCGTCGGTTATTCACGGACTCCCAGTGTGCCGAGCTCTGGCGCATGTATAAGGCCGGCGAGTCGATTCTTGGCATAGGAAGGGCGCTGGATCGTGGCAGTTCGGCAGTTCGTCGTGTGCTCGAGTCTACTGGAGGGAGGTATCTCACCTCCCATAAGGCGACGCTCTGCGAGGGTACTGAGCTTTGTTGAACGCGAAGAGATCTCCCGTGGCATTGCTGCGGGCCAAGGCATTCGCGCCATCGCGAGAGGGCTGAAGCGGGCGCCTTCCACCGTAAGTCAAGAGGTCCGCCGACATGGGGGACGAAGCCGCTAGCGGGCCGCGAAAGCCGACTCGGAAGCCTGGGACTCGGCGCAGCGCCCAAAGCTCTGCCTGCTCTCCAAAAGCCAACAGTTACAGCAGCTCGTTGCGGGCAAATATCCTAAGAACCCGGAGTTGTGGGTGTCGCACGAGACGATCTATCGAAGCTTGTTCGTGCAAGCTCGCGGGGCCCTGAAAAGGGAGTTGATCGGCCATCTTCGCTCCAAGCGACGGATACGCCGTTCGCGCCACGCCACCTTTCGAGGAGAGGGTCGTGGCGAAATCATCGATGCCGTCTCGATCCGGCAGAGACCGGCGGAGATTGAAGATCGCGCGGTTCCAGGGCACTGGGAAGGGGACTTGGTTGAGGGTTCACGAGGGAGCTATTTCGCGACCCTGGTAGAGCGGCAATCGCGCTTTGTCATTCTCGTCAAACTCGCTGATAAACGAACGGAAACCGTCGTGCCCGCTCTCAGCAAAGCGATCCGCACGCTACCGGTCGCCTTGCGTCGATCACTGACCTGGGACCGCGGGGCTGAACTTGCGAATCATCCGCAATTCACTATCGCGACGGATGTACAGGTCTATTTCTGCGACCCGTCGAGTTCCTGGCAGCGTGGGAGCAATGAGAATATGAACGGACTCCTACGCCAGTACTATCCCAAAGGCAAGGATCTGTCTGCGATAAGCCAAGCTCAGTTAGACACTGTCGCTCGAAAACTGAATACCCGACCCCGAGCAACTCTTCACTGGAGGACACCGGCGTATATACTCGCTGCTAGTGTTTCGCCGACCCCCTGAAGCCGCATCACCCATTTGTCCGGTCTGGACCTTTGAACAGATGGTGGGCGGTGAAGGACTTGAACCTCCGACATCCTGCTTGTAAGGCAGGCCGGGTAAAACACTAACAGCTTTGTCTGGTGTCGCTTACACGGAAAACTGCCGAAATTTCCGCTCTCTCAAATGTCCCGAAGTTGTACCGAATCATAATCAGCGCACATTTGACGTGAAAGTACCGTGAGGATAGGTATACTCACCCGCAAGGTAGTGAGTACGGGGGCGACATGGACGACGATGAAATAAAGGCCAAGTTACGCGCGATGTGGACGCCGGAGTTGTGGGACAAGATCAAGGCCGGGTTGCTAGCTGAATTAGAGGCTTCCCCTCAGTACAAAGATCGGCCGGAGGAACGGAACGCGATGCTGGAATCGATGATGCAGCGGGCGCGGGAAACTTTCGACGAATGGCCGCCAAAAGCGAAGATGCCGTCGCCTGTAATGCTCATGGGACGGGAGGAAATCATTGACGACAAGGAGTTCAAAGACGCCCTCCGCGCCCACGTACTGCACCGGGTCAGCGAGGAAAATATAGAGCGCAAGGTCGGAATGGGAGGAATGACCAGGGAGCAGGTGATCGACAGCCTTCTGGGGCCTTACGCTAACGGCGAATTGGGTCAGCGTCTGAAGGCATATCACGCCGAGCACGGCCACTATCCCGAGCCGTTCGGTTTTTCCAAGGACATACCCAGTGAGATCATCGGCGAACTAAAGGCCAAAGCGTGGCAGATGGCGGAACTACTGTTTGAGCAGCATGGGGCGGCCAAGGTAATTCCCATGCGAGAGTTCCTTCCTGATCTTGAGCAACGTATACGTGACTTCTACGCTGACCACGGCCAGTTGCCGGTCATTAAAAGAGGTCATCCATGGGGATGCGTCATGGGAACGGAGGAGGAGATGGAGAGCGAGTCTAGCTGAGAGAGGAGCGGGCGCGGTGTCTATCGGCCCGGAACGCTCATCCTTCGGTGAGTAAAGCAGCACTCTTGCACCCACGCGCGTCCTCGCAAGCTGAGCAGCATCCCGGTATCGCCTCGTGCGCCACCCTCTCCAGCAGCTTACCTACCCTGTCAGTACTCACTTCTTGTCCCCTTCTCCAAGCGCCCGCATCGCATCCATCCGCGCAACATTCCAGGCTGAGAGCGCAGCGTTGCACCTATCAACCGCAGGTTGGACTATTTCCATTCGCTGAGACAGCGGAAATAGCTCAGCCGACTTAACCATAGACTCAACTGCCACACCCCACCTCCCGATGTTAGTCCGCATCGCACACCCCGCACGGAGCAGGGGGCCAAGTCGGCGTTCCAGCACCTCAGCCTGAAACTTCGCTGCGAAGTGGAGCTTGACGCCATCGAGTTGCTCGTTGGCCATACGCTCAGCTTCCTGCGCCACCCTCCCCAGCAACAGCAATAACTCCGCCTCTTCCACGCCTTCCCACTGCGGGCCGTCCGGGCCGTCATATTCTTTTTCGCTCATAACTTTCCTCCTCCTTCGGAACACTCAACCCGACGCCCCACCCGGGGCGCTAGGCAAAGGGTTCTCAGTCCGACGCTCCCAAGGGCGCGCCTTCACGAGAATCAGCCTCACGTCATCGCCGGAATGCCCGTCTCGTCCGACCAGCATGGTATCCTATCCCATCACTTAACGAGGTTTCTACACTTAACGGCTTTGAAAATGGGAGGACGTGACCGTGGACGTACTCTGGCGTGTGGTAGTCGGTGGAGGATTGACAGTCTTGTTGATCTGGCTGCTGCAAACCATCATACGCGATGCAGTGGTCTCAGCCGTTAAGCCTCTGATCTCAGAGCTACAATCAATCGTCTCAGAATTACAAGACATCAACGAAAAACTGGACCATCCGCGAGGGGAAGAATAGCCTTCGTCCAGGCTAACACACTGAAATCGAGGCGGATTGGACTTTCCGATGTACGAAATGTACACCGACGATAGCGGAACGCATGCGGAGCATCCGCTCGCAATCGCAGCCTGTTATATCTCTACAAAACGGGGTTGGGGACAATTCGTTGACGGTTTCGATTCCATCCGAATCAGTGAGGGCTTTGACGAATTCCATATGGCGGACTTCGTCGCAAAACAGGAGTTTGGGATAAAGCCCTATTGTGAGTGGGATGGAACTAAGCGCGAGCGTGTCTATCGCCGCATCGTCAAAGTCGTGAACGATAACAAGCGCGTCGGATTAGGTATCGGCGTCCCTAAAGAGGTATTCGACAAAGTAGTTCCGACCTTGCCCGAGCCGTTAAGGAAAAAGTGCGGAACAAATCACTACGCGTTTGCAGTCAAAGTCCTTATGACGATGGTCGCGAAATGGCGACTAGAATCGGCAATTACTCTCCCCATGAAGTACGTCTTTGACCGCATGGGCAAAGGGAAGGGCGAGATCGAGGCCATTTGGAAAAACGTGGAGGACTTCGAATGGGAAGGGATGCTCAAGAAGTTGGGGTTAGAGCCTGAGGGATATTCATTTGAAGACAAGAAACTGTTCAAGCCGCTACAGGCCGCGGACATTCTCGCTTATCAAATGAACTGGCATCTTCGGAATGTGATTCTAGCCGACAAGCATGACGTGCGTGACTGTCATTTTAATTTCGCAATACTGCGCCACAACCAAGAGATGCACTTAGGCTTTATGACCGAGGAAAACTTCAAAAATACGCTCGACAGAGAATTGGAGATAATGCAGCAGAGGGGCTTGTTATGAGGCGAACGCGAGGACTGCTACTTCTCACCGGATAAGCCAGCCAATAAATCAGCAAAGTCCTTCGCGCTCATGTAGGGAGTTTGGTCGGGAGTGAACAGAACGGTGCGACCCCACCTCAGCAGCTCCTGCGCTGCGCGTGGATCGCCGCGGCGAGCCAACGAGTCAGCAAATTCCCTTTTCCTGGGCTCAGTTCGGATTGGAACTCCTCATGCCGCATACAGCCGTTCCAGGGCTTCACTTTTCTGATAACGGCGGTGGATTCAATGGGTCGAAGCAACACTGGCTCGAAGTCTAAGCGCGGGAGTTTCAAAGGCTAACCTCGTTTGCGAACGCTGATTCAAAGAAAACACCGCCTTGTTTAGGTCTAATTGAGGACAGCCTGGGAGTTGGTTCTTTTTGGAAACCATTATGGAATCAACCGGTTAGAGGGGTGTTGCGTCGACCGTCTGAACTGGCAGCGCTAATCGGGCATGTGAATACGTCGTGCCCTGCGTAGCGTTTCTACGGCTAACAAAAGCCTCTTTGGGTAATTTCGGCGACGTTGACGCGTCGAGACAATTCATGCGCTTGGGATTGGGCACGCTCAAAAATTCTCCATGAGCCAAACGTTGCTGCTCAGGCTCCAGCCTGTCAGCGCTAATTGCCGCCCATCTGGAGAGGGCATGCCTATCGTCGAGAGGCCGCCTCGCTGGCTCCAAACCACTTTGCTTTTGCCGTTCAGGTCAACATAGAGAAGATTGCAGCCGCCGTTTGTCGGGCTGGCGACATAGAGCCCCTTCCCGTCACTGGCCCAAGTGACGTTTGCGCTTACGTTCCATCCTGAGATAGGCACCGCGTGAATCCCTCCATCGGCCAAGGAGACCACCTCTATAGGAGTCTTTGCGCCGACATGAATCAATAGAATTTTCTTGCCATCTGGAGAGACTTCCCAACCGAAGTGACCGACGGCCGACGAATTGGACTTAAAGACTTCTCGACCGCGCCCTTTGAGGACATCTAAAAGAGAAAAAACTACTTGTCGACGATCATCGCTCCACTCAGCCATGACACAAACGTCGGTCCGAAGCTTTGCGCAGTGAACTCCGCGCAATTCTCCAGAAAGCACCTCTTGCGGGTTCCCGCCGCTGAGTGGTACGCGCACCAGTCTTCGTGTTTCGGTACTGCGGTCATTGTCGGAGCCGTCAACATACAGCAACCATTCTCCATTCAGCGTCACTCGGCGCGGGTGCAACCTATCCTTGATACCGGTCATAAGAGGTTCAGCAACATCCGAGTCCAACGCTTGCCGGTAGATTTCCGACGAGCGCTCTCGCATGGAAACAAAGATCAGTGACTTGTCTTCGGCAATCCACCCGATAGGCCAATTCCAACCATCGACGAGCGTGAGGCGTTTTAGTGTCGCAATGCGTCCTCGGTTTGACAATTGCGCCACATAGATGCTCGCTTGATCGACAGACTCGGTGAACACCAGGTGCTTGCCGTCCGCGGTGAATGAGGTCGAGTCCATGCAAAAGCCTGCCCAACGCGTTATTTTTCGCGGCTCACTCTTCGGTTGGCCCGTGCGCGAATCCACCTGCAATCTCCAATAGTTACAAGCGTTGCCACCGGGTTCATCGGCTCCGTAGATCAAACTGCCGTC
>Ga0247661_1000101_pt1 | contig 15534 bp, 14 predicted proteins | sample CNK02_metaG_FD_182799 | JGI IMG/M metagenome (GOLD analysis project Ga0247661, IMG submission 182799) | Soil microbial communities from Purdue University Martell Research Forest, Indiana, United States - CNK02 | ecosystem: Environmental > Terrestrial > Soil > Temperate forest > Bulk soil...
CCGATCGCAAATTCTTGCCGAGGTGAACACGCAATGCGCGACGGCCCCGTTCGGCGAGCACGGCGAAATCGCCGCGAGCCTGTGCGGCTTTGACGATACCGAAAGTGTATTTCTGGCCGGGCACGGGCAGGTCGGAAGCATCGTCACAGGTGATCTGGAGGAAAACGCCGCTGTTCGGGCCGCCTTTGTAAGCCTGCCCGGTTGAATGGAGGAAGCGCGGGCCGAAGCCGAGACAGGTCGCAACTTTTTTGGAGTCACGTACGACGCCGCGTATGGATTGAAGCGCCGCTTCGTTTTCAGCGTTCATCGGAATGTAGCCTAGGACGGCGAAATAGTCGCCGGAACCTATGCGCGAAAGATGTGCTTTCAGGACTTCGCCGAGAGTCTTTCCGCCGGAAAGCACGGCGGTATTCTTGTCGTCGGCAAAGAGCTGGGCTTCTTTCGTGGTCAAGAAAGGCGATTCAGCAGGAAGATTACCGGCGGACTCGTATTCGCTGGTGAGCTTCTTGGTTTCGATTTTGCTCGCTTCGACGTCGGGCTGGTTGAAAGCATTGATTCCGATGATGGAGCCGGCTACGGCCGTGGCGATTTCCCAGCGGAAAAATTCCTGGCCGAGGGCATAAGTGTTGGGCAGGGTGATGCGGATGACCGGTTGTCCGCCTTTTTCCAGCGCGGCCACCGCAGCGTCCTGGGCTTTGTTCGTTTTACCAGCGAGCGCGAGGTACGCGAAGACGCGATCATTGCCGTAGGCCGCCGGTTTGGCCAGCTTTTCGCGGTCGACGGGAATGATTCCTTTGCCGATTTTGCCGGTGGATTCGGCTATGAGCTGTTCGAGCCATGCGCCAAGGTCGAAAATGCCGGGCGACGTAATGATGGTGATTTTGTCGCGGCCGTGATTGGCAGCGATACCAAGAATGGTGCCGAGCAAAACGCCGGGGTTTTTGTCGGCAGCAGACAAAGCACCGCAGGCTTTGACCATCTCCTGCGTGCTTTTCAGGAATTTGGTTAGATCGAGACCCATCGCGGCGGCGGGGACCATGCCGAAGTTGGAAAGTGCGGAGTAGCGCCCGCCGATGCTCGGAACGCCACCAAAAATTTTCCAGAATTTATCGGCTTCCGCAACCTGCTGCATCTTGGAGCCTGGATCGGTCACCGCGATAAACCGACTGCCAACGAGTTTGTCACCGACTGCTTTTTTCACGCGGTCAAAAAAATACTGCTTAAAAATATTCGGCTCGAGCGTGCTGCCGGATTTGCTGGAGACGATGCAAAGCGTTCGCTTCAAGTCTAACTTTTTCTCGAGCGCCTTGATCTGCGCGGGATCGGTGGAGTCAAGGACGTGTAGCTCGGGAAAGCCAGCGACTTTGCCATAGGTCATGCGCAAGACTTCCGGGCAAAGGCTCGACCCGCCCATGCCCAGCAGAAGTACATGTTTGAATTTGGCCTTTTTCACCTCAGTAGCGAATTGCTTGAAAGCCGGCAGATTGGCAAGCTGCTCCTCGGTGATGGTCAGCCAGCCGAGCCAGCTACCTTCGTCGGTGTTGCTCCACAGCGAAGAGTCTTTCTGCCAGAGACGAGCGACCTTGTTGTTTTTTTGCCAGTCGCCGAGCGACGCGTCGACAGCCGCCTGCAACTCCTTCGGAAGTTTGTAGGTCAGGCGGTTTACGCTCACGCACGCACCCCGGCATGCTTGGTGATGGCGTCGAGAAGTTGTTTGAAAGGATCCTGGAACAATTTCACGGCGTCGGCCAACAGCTTATCGGTTACTTCTTTCATGGAGATTCCCGCTGTTTCCATGTCAGACATCGTTTTATTGGCGCCAGCGACATTTTCCGTAAGGCTGCTACGCAACTTGCCGTGATCGCGAAATGCGTCGAAGGTGGCCGGAGGAATGGTGTCCACGGTGTCCGCGCCGATCAGTTCTTCCACGTAGAGTACGTCGCGGTACTTGGGATTCTTGGTGCTGGTACTGGCCCAAAGCAAACGCTGTGTCTGCGCGCCTTTGGCCGCAAGGGCCTTCCAGCGCGACGTTCCGATTAGCTCCTGGTACTTGGCGTAAGTTCGCCGCGCGTTGGCAATGGCGACTTTGCCGCGCAGCGATTCGAGCAGCGCTTTCTTATCCGAATCCGCTTCGGTTTTCTGCTTAGCATCGATGGTGTTGTCCACCAGGGAATCAATGCGGCTGACGAAAAAGCTGGCTACGCTGGCGATCTGAGATATCTCCTGGCCCTTGGCGGCGCGCGCTTCCAGCGCCGCGAAATACGCTTCAGCTACCTGCTCGTATGCCGACTGCGCAAAGAGCAGCGTAATATTAATGTTGATGCCTTCTTCGAGCGCTTGGCGAATCGCCGGAAGACCCTGCGGCGTCCCGGGAATCTTGATCATGACATTGGGACGGTTGACGGTTTTCCAAAGCCGACGGGCTTCGTCAATAGTGGCTCGTGTGTCAAACGCCAAATTGGGTGAAACCTCGAGGCTTACGTACCCGTCGCGGCCCTTGGTTTCCTGGTGCACTGCGCGGAAGATATCGGCTGCGTCTTGAACGTCACGAATGGCGATCTTTTCGTACAGCGCCATCGCCGTGGACGAGCTCGCATCGGGCGTCTTGACGATGTCGTTGTAGTCGTCGCCAGCGGTGATGGCCTTCTCAAAGATAGCGGGGTTTGAAGTCATGCCGCGCAGGCCGTCGTTATCGATCATTTTCTTCAAATCGCCATTCAGCAAGATATTGCGGCGAATATAATCGAGCCAGGGTGACTGCCCGTAGGCTAGCAAGCCTTTTAGGGGGTTTTCACCCTTCACTCCAGCCAAATTGGGAAGAGTCGTTGTTGTAGTCATGTGGTCCTCCTGAACGTTTGCGGCTCGTTGCTCGCTGATTCTATTCTACGCCCGCCGAGAGCGACGAGGGTTAACCGGATGTGACACCAGCGGACGTTGGAATTCTCCGAACTTAGCGCTTGTCTTCGAGCGCCTTGACCTTGGCCAGGCGGCGTTTGTGCCGCTCTTCGTTGGTGAAAGTGGTACCCACGAAAGCTTTGACCAGATCCTCGGACAGCTTCACGCCGATAACGCGTGAACCCAGAACGAGCACGTTCATGTCGTCGTGCTCGACGCCCTGATGGGCGGAATAGGTGTCGTGGCAAACGGCGGCACGGATGCCAACAAGTTTGTTGGCCGCTACGCTGGCGCCGACGCCGCTGCCGCAGATGAGCACCCCGCGTTCGGCTCTGCCATCCAAAACGGCACGGCCGACGGCTTCGGCGAAATCGGGATAATCGGAGGGATTGGTGTTGAAAGCTCCAACGTCCAGGACGGCGTGCCCCAAGCCGCGCAGCACGTCGCCCATGGCATTTTTCAATTCAAATCCTGCGTGGTCCGATCCGATCACGAGTTTCATTGTTGGTTCACTTCCCGAGCGTTTGCTTGGCCGTGGCGACCACGTTTTCGACAGTGAAGCCGAATTTTTTGAGAAGGTCTTTCAACGGTGCCGATGCGCCAAATGTGCGCATGCCAATGATTCTGCCTTTGGGGCCTGTGTATCGCTCCCAGCCGAACGTCGAGGCCATCTCGACAGAAACACGGGCAGTAGCGGCCGAAGGAAATACGCTTTCTTTGTAAGCGGCGTCCTGCTCTTCAAAAAGTTCCCACGATGGAATGCTGACGACGCGGGCTTTGATGGATTCTGCAGCAAGCTTTTCTTGAGCGGCCACGCACAGGCCGACTTCGCTGCCTGTGCCGATCAAAATGACATCCGGCTTGCCGCCAGCAGCGTCGCTCAGGACGTATGCGCCCTTGGCCACGCCCGACGCCGGCGCAAATTTTGTGCGATCGAAGGTCGGCATGGGCTGACGCGAAAGGACAAGGGCGGTCGGACGATGGCTCTGCAGCAGGGCGAGCTTCCACGCTTCGACCACTTCGTTGGCGTCTCCGGGGCGCAACACCAAGATGTTGGGCATCGCGCGCAAGGACGCAAGCTGTTCAATCGGCTGGTGCGTAGGGCCGTCTTCGCCGAGGCCGATGGAGTCGTGCGTGAACACGTAAATCACCGGCAATTCCATCAGCGCTGCGAGACGTACCGCCGGCTTGACGTAGTCGCAGAAATTGAAAAATGTGCCACCGAAGGGGCGTAGGCGGGTTTCGGCCATACCGCTCATCGCCGCTCCCATGGCGTGTTCGCGCACCCCGTAGTGGACGTTGCGGCCGGCGTAATCACCGGGAAGGTATTCGCCTGCCCCGTCGAGGTTGGTTTTGTTGGATTTAGCCAGGTCCGCCGAACCTCCGACGAGCCAGGGAATATTTTTGGCCAGCGCGTTTACCGTTTTGCCGGAGCTTTCCCGCGTAGCCATGCCTTTGGCGTCGGGGGGGAATGTCGGAAGATTTTTGTCCCAGCCGTCGGGCAGGGCGCGCTTCTGCATCAGTTCAAGCTGCTTCGCTTGCTCGGGAAACTGTTTGACGTAATCGCCCCAAAGCTTCACCCACTGCGCATGGGCTTCCGCGCCGCGTTTGCCGATGCCATTCTTGAAATTCTCGTAGACGCCGTCGGGCACCAGAAATTTGGAATCTTCCGGCCACTCGTAATTTTTCTTGACCAGCTTGACTTCGGCTTCACCAAGCGGCTCGCCGTGGGCTTCGTAGGTATCCTGCTTGTGCGGAGAGCCGTAGCCGATGTGGCTGTCCACAACAATGAGAGTTGGCTTGCCGGGAGTTTTGAGAAAAGTTTCGTAGCCTCGGCCGAGCATCATCAGGTCGTTGGCGTCCGCGACGCGGGTGACGTTCCAGCCGTAGCCTACAAACCGGGTCATCACATCTTCGCTGAATGACCAGCTCGCCGGGCCGTCGAGCGTGACATGATTGTTGTCATAGATCCAGCAGAGATTGTCGAGCCGCAGGTGGCCGGCGAGCGATGCGGCCTCGGCGGCGACGCCTTCCATTAGGTCACCGTCACCACACACTGCGTACACCTTGAAATTGAAAAGTTCGAGCTCCGGTTTGTTGAAGTTTGCCGCCAGCCATTTTCCGGCAATCGCCATGCCTACGCTGTTTCCGGCGCCCTGGCCGAGCGGGCCTGTCGTTGTCTCCACGCCAGTTGTCAGATGCGACTCCGGGTGGCCGGCGGTTTTGCTGTCCAGTTGCCGGAAGCGCTTGATTTCTTCCATCGGAACAGCAAGCGAATCGAGCACTTCGCCCTTTTCGTTCACGGCGTGCACGCCTGAGAGATGGAGCGTGGAATACAACAGCATCGAAGCGTGTCCGGCGGAAAGCACAAAACGGTCGCGATTCGGCCAAACGGGATTTGCTGGATCGTACTTCAGATATCTTTGCCACAGTTCATAAACAACCGGTGCAAGGCCCATTGGCGCACCAGGATGCCCGGAATTCGCCTGCTGCACTGCATCAATGGAAAGAGTCCGAATGGTGTTGATGCACAACTGGTCTGTGACAATCTGTTGGCTCGCGAATGCTTGCTGGCTCACAAAAGCTCCTGTGCGCGCGGGAGGGCCCCCCGCAGTTGAAGTCAGGATTTAGATGCTCCGGGGGTACGCACCGGTAGGGAGATTCTACGTCAAGTGGGTGCGTAATGCAGAACATGGGCAAGACGTCCTGCCATGCGAGCCGTTTATCACGCTATTCAATGGAAATGCGTTCGGCCCAGGGATCGGAAGCAGCTTCACTAGCGCTACCCTGGTTAGTCGGAGAAGCGGGTTGGTCGGAGCCGGATGTAGTTTCGCCATCCGGGGAAGCTGTGGCGCCTGCCGGATGCGCACGAGTCGACGCGGCAAGTCCGGCTATGGCCGTTTGCGGCTTGTCGAGCGGCGGAGCGATGTCGCGGGTGTCAACCGGGAACAGGTGCGCATGCTGTTCGGACCATTTCGCGGCGAGGCCGTTCAGCGGGCTCTTGGTGTTGTATTCCTGGTAGGCGATCATGCGGCCGATTCGAATGATCAGATCATCGAGCCCTTCCGAGGCAGCCCAGAAATCGCCGATGCAAACCGTGGCGTCGTCGAAATTAGGATGGAACACCGGCGTCAACATGCGGCACTGCGGCGCGCGGCGGGGATAGCCCAGCGAGAGATTTACTTCCAGATGGTGGACTGGACGTTCCTGGATTTCGCCATTAGTTGCTACGTACAAACCTTTGACGTGATAAACGAAACGGTAGGCTTCGGGCGGCATTCCTGCCGTTCCGGTAATTTGAATGAGCGGCCAGCCGACGAATCGCTGAACAAGCTGATCGTGATCGAGTTTCAGGCGGCGGATGCGCGGCGAGAGCATGCGGTTCGTTTACCTAATGACGTCAGAGAGTTGTTGGCATAAACATTCGTGTTAATCCGAAAATTGCCATGCTAGCGAACGCAGCCTTCCACGTCCACGCGGGAACGGCCGGCCATGCGATGCGATTCTCTCGCAGCGCTGTCACGTACACAGCTGCAAAATAGCACAGCACGAAAGGAAGTAGCAGCGTCACCGCAGCGTTGAAGCGCAGGGCCTCGGCGGCGTGGCCGTGCAAAACCTCGGCGATGGCGCGAGTGGCGCCGCAACCCGGACAATAATGATGGGTCAGCGCGAAAAAGGGGCAGCGGGGATAAAAAGAATAATCCTGCGGCGAAAAGCGATACAAGAGCCCGGCGCCGGACATCGCTCCGGCCGCAAAAAGATTGGCCTCTGCCCGTGCGGAAATCATACCGGGTAGCCCATTTGCCGTCGCTTCATTTCGTTGATTTTCGTGAAGTGATACTGGAAATACCAAACGTTAAAAAAGAAAGTCATTACGCCGTTCAGGCTTAAGCCTATCGGCTCAGCGGAATTGAAGTGTTCTTCGATGGAGTCGCGCATGCTGAATGCACCCACGATCCACAGGATGGCGTATCCAATTGTGATGATGCCCTGTATGCCTTGCAGCGAGCTGTCAGCATGTCCCGTTCTCGCGGCAGAAACGGTACCGGAGATGCTCAGCACGAAAGACAATACCCACAACCCGATGACGATCGAGAAATAGGTAACGGCCTTGCTCGCAGGCTGGACCTTTTTCACCCAGAAGGCCTCCACCATGATCCACACGACGGAAAAGATCCCGCAGGTGACTATGGATAAAAGCACGCAAATTCCCCAGTGCAAATTCGGAGGAGGCGGGTAAGGCGAAACTGCCGGGGCGGCATACGTTCCGACCGTGCCGGCGACCGGCTGTGGCGCAGCAGGAACCGGAATGTTGCCAATAACTTGGGAAACTGGCACCCAATCCGTAAGTCCTTCGCTGCGGCAGAGGTCGGTCAGCAAAATATTTCCCGACGCAACATACTTTTGTATGTCGGCGAGGGTGTAAGGCCCGTACTCGCTCGTATCACGTTTAATGAAATAATTCATATGCGGCCCCCCGTCGCGGCCATGCTATACGAACTGCGTTCCGTCTGCGTCCCTATTAATCAAACAGATTTCCACTATCGCCCAAAGCCACACCACCGCCCAGAGCCATGCGGCGATCTCGGCGTAAAAGGCAATCAGCACCGTGGCCACCAGCTGCATCGCTCCCTTTTTTGTATAGCCAGCATAGAAATTGTGCACACCGAAAATCCCCAGAAAGACTCCCAGCAGCACGAAAACGACGCGCGTCTTTGGGCGGTCCTGCTGATAATAGTTCACCAGTTGCGCCGGCGCTTGGACCGCTGGGGCTTGCGGCCTCAGCGCTGGCGGAGGTGCCACACCGGTTCCTGCCAGTGGCGGCGGAGGAGGAGCAGGAATTTCAACGCCGGCTGAGGTTCCGCTGCTCGGCCCGGTTGCGGCTCCTGAACCGCCAACTGCCGGAGCGTGGAACGTCGTGTAGCCCGCGCCGAGAGAAGCGCTGGTTCTGGGTGGGTGCGCGACCGCAGGCTGCAGGACCTGGTGGGTTACGAGGTTGCCCATCAAATCCGTCCCGCTCACAGTGACTTTCGCTTCATCGGCCGGAGCGTGCGAACAGCCAAATACCGTGCAGCCTCCGTTTTCCGCGAAACAATCCACGTGATGAGGTGTACCGCAGCCGGGGCAATCCCTACGCTCGCCTTCGGCGTCTCCCACTTGGGTACGGCAGTACGGACAGATCGGATTCAATTCCGTTGCCTTTCCTGGTAGCGAAAGGCGTAGCGCCCGATCTGAACTACCGAGCCGCTTGACAAGACTTGCTGACGCACTGGTTGGCCGCTTACGTAGGTTTGTCCAATAGCTCGCAACATGATGCGCGAACCAGCCAGTTCCACGATGGCATGTTCTTTCAGGATATTTGTGTCTTTAAAGAGATAAATGTCGCAGCTTTGGTCGCTGCCCATAACCGTGCGTGGCTTGTACAAAATGAATTGCTTGCCCGCTAGCGGGCCGGCCGTTACATACAGCCAGCGATCCTTCAGTGCGCTTTCCACCAGCCCTACGGCGATTCCCGTCGCCATTCCCACCAGCCCGAATCCCACAGCCCGGCTTACCGCTCCGCCGTGCGTCGCAATCGCAATCGGATCAAACAATACGCCGCCCAGCCCTGCGCCCAGGACTCCTCCCAGCACTCCATACAGCATTTTCTTGCCAGACATTCCCGCCGTGCCGTATACCACACCGCCCGCGGCTCCAAAAACCATCCACGCGATACCTCTTGCGACCCACAGCGAGGGGTTGTGATTGGTTTGTGCTCCCATCTCCACGCAAATGCTGATCCCAATCGAATAAATTATGTTCGCAATGAATTCAAAAATGACACCGAGCACTGCGCCCAGCGGTAGGCAAATGGCCCCTCGAATCAGGGCCTTCTTGACGGACCGCTCGACAATGCTTTCCGCCACGCCAAATCCCAGGCACAGTAGCCCCACAATCGCCGGGATCATCAGAAAGTCCGCCCAAAAATGGCCGCCGCTGGTGCCGTCCACGAACCACGGCTCGCAAATACCCCAGCCCATCAGCGCTCCGATGAGCCCCGCCAGACCCAGATAGAACCACGCCTGCAGAAGGATGCTGCCCTTCTCTTCGGCCACTTGCGTCGTTGGGTCCGCCGGTTCATTGATCGAGCCGTAGCTCTTGGTACTGCCTCCCTGCGTCGCTGGCCCGATCGTTTCCAATTCCGGCGCGGAGACATTCGCAAGGTCGTCCAGCGTGATCTTGATCGCCTTGTCGTTATTTTCTGGGGACATTTTGGTCCTTCGGATCCTTGCTGTCGGGTTTTGGCGCCGGCTGCTTCGGTGTTTCAGGCGCTGCCGCTGTCGGTGGGGTGGTCCGGCCACTCGCGGGCGGCAACTGGACGTCGGTAACGCCCGGGATGGACAGCGTACCGTCACGGTTGAGATGCGTGCCGGGTGGTGCCTCCTGAATTACACCGCGATGTGTATCAATGAAAAAATAGATTGGGCGCGGAAAGAAAATCCAAGTCGCAGTGATCGCCAGGGCCATTAACAAAACATGCGAACAAATCGTGATGACCCATCCCAACCACGCGGGTGGCCCGACTTCCGAGCTGTGATCGCTGGCTTCCACGACCTCGTCGTCCTCATCGATCCCGCCGACCGGCTCAGGCTTGCCGGTTTCTCCAGCCTCTTCGCCGCCTTTGTCATCTTTCACGCGAATTTCTTCCAGCCGCTCCAACCGCTCGCCCGACCATCCAAAGCAGCCTTCTTCGTCGCTATGGGGGTCGTACACCCACGCTACTTGTAACGGCGCTGAGAAAAAATTCTTGTGGATGAAAGTGTCGTGATCGGAGAGAAAAACACCGAATCCCGGGTGCGAATGATACCAGCCGACAATTCGATCGTCGGGATACTCCTTATCCTTGATCTTGTAGATGTGCTCCCAGGTGTCCTGCGTGAACGTGACGTAGGTTCCCGCCTGCGCGGCATTCAGTCCTGCGATGCGCGCCGTGATATTCATCCCGTTGCCGCTTTCCTCGCCGATCAGCACGCCGCAAACTTCCGTCTTACTGTTCGAACGCGCATGCTGCCGGATCTGGCGCAATACCTCGCCTTCTATGGTCACCCGCGGTTGCTGGTCTGGCTTGCGTTTTCCCATGATCAGTTAGTTTGGGCTCAGTGCGAGAGCTCTTCCCCCAATACCGCAGCCTGGTCTCCAGCGATCAAGTAGGCCTTCTCCGCCTCCGCCGAACGCACGCTGAACACGTCGTACAGCGGCAAGCCAATCTTATCCAACGTCTGTCCGCCAAAACTCTCGTTCCCTGAATAACTGTGAATCGTCTTCACCACGCGCATTTGCCCGTCGTTTGGACAGCGCCCTTGCTCGTACTTGATACTTCCCACCGGCGCAAATCGCGCTTCCTTCCCGCCGCACTGGGGACATTCGAGTTCTTGCACAATGTCCCGGCTGAATTCGACCACTACATCGGAAGCGCGCAAATCCTTCGCGCCGCGCTGCCGCAAATCTTCCAGGGTCAGCTCGCTCGACCTCTGCGGCAACTCCACGACGCCCGCAAAGGTGAAGTGGCTCATGCAGTCCGGATTCGCCGTGTACGCAACCTTGTACGACGTATGATTCAGCCCTTCAAACACGAATCCGCTGCTGGCCAGCGTCGGCATTCCGTGCAGCAGCTTCACCGCCTCCTGCACCTCGATGCCCGCAATTACGGAAGAAATCGTCGGCGTCGTCGCCACTTTACCTTCCGTGTTCGCTTCGCGCAGCAGCAGATTGCAGGACATGCGCTGCTCTAGCAATTTCCAGTCCGTTTCGCCGAGCGTGCACTCATAACAGGGAGGTATTCCCCCCACAAATACACGCGCCACACCGTTAATGCCTTCAATCGCGCCGTCAATCCATGGCCGGTTCATCTTCCAGGCGCAGCGATTGATCCACAGCCGAGCCTCGCGATTGTCCAGGCCCGCGATAATCACGTCACTCCATGCAAACAAACCCAGCCCGCAGTTCTGCACTACGTTCGAGACCAGCGGCCGCACTCGCACTTGCGGCGCAATCTTTCGCAAACTCCGTGCCGCGGCCTCCGCCTTGAATGCGCCCACGTCCTCGCTGCTGAACAAAATGGCCCGCGAAAGATTCGACTCTTCAATACGGTCGAGGTCCACCACCAGGATCCGTTCGAACCCCAACAGTGCCAGGTTTTTCAGAATTTCGTTGCCCAGCGCTCCGGCGCCAACCACCAGCACGCGCGCAGCCTGCAATTTCTTCTGATCCCACCATGGAATCAGCCGGAACCGGCTGAACCGGTCCTCGTGCACCTCATCTTCGCCGATTCGTACCGAAGCCGGCGGTGTCATCCTCACCCTGCTGTAATTTCCGGCTGCAGGCGCAGGATGTCTCCATCCTTCACCCCAGCCTCGCCCAGAGTCTGCGCGTCTTGGATCTGCCGTCCCGAATTCTTGTGATGAAACTTGTAGCTCAGTGGCGCTCCATCCGGCCCATTCGTCGGCAGCCGCAATTTTTGCACCAGCACGACGATGATCTTGTTGCAGGGCGCGTCGTCCGGCAACTCGACCGGGACGCGCTTGTTCTCAGTCGAGTCATACACCGTCACGTTGATGGTCGCCATCGTCTGTTAGTCCTGTTCCGATCCTTCCCGCTTGCGTCCCGGAATATGTTGAAAGCCAAGGAGATCTATGCGGCGCTACTCTTTCTTCGCTTTTTCCTGCTGTTGCGCCAGCTTCTTCAGATAATCCACCAGGTGTTCTTTGCCGTTCTTGGAAAATTCCCAATCGTTCTCTTTCAGCAAGGCCTGTGCTGAAACAGCGAAGTTCAGATTTTCCGCGTTCGGCTGATAACTTTTGTCCAGAGTCGAACTCACAACGCCCAACAAATTGCCTTGCTGGTCGTATACCGGACCTCCGCTGTTCCCCGGGCTTACCGGAGCTGAAATTTGCAGCGTGCTGTTTTCGATTCGCGAAACAATCCCGGTGCTCAGCGTGTATTTCAACCCCTCCGGGTGCCCGATCACAAAAATCGTTTCACCTTCCTTGGGTCGAGCGATTGGTTGCACAAAGTCGGCATGCCCGGAGTGCCTCGGAATCCAGACCAACACTAGGTCCAGGTTGGTGTGCCGCGCGATCACTTCTGCGCCCGCCCAGATTCCCGAACGGAGCGACACCAGCGCCCGATGCTTGTCTTTCAGCCCCCAAGCGCCAATCCCGATCACGTGCCGCGCGGTCGCGAACAAGTAGCCTTGATCGCTCGCCTCCAGCAGCATGCCTGCGCCGAAACTGTTTGATAGCACTTCGCGCTTGCCAAAAAACGTTTGGGCAGTCGGTGAAATCACCGCCACGAGCGGTTTCAAGTCACTCGACGCATCCGCACCGCTCAAATCTTTCGCTGCTGGCAGAGTGGGGAAGTCCGTCCGCTCGTCCAGCTCCGCCAATCCGGTTGCCATGCCAGCGATTGAAGGCAACGGCCCCAGGGAAAATGCCACCACCGCCATCGCCGACGTCAGAAAGCCGCTGATGATGAGCAACGTGGAAAGGAACCCCGTCCATGCATAGCGGATTCGCGGCGTTTGCCCGCGAAATGCCACCCGCAATATGATCGTGATCAGGCACAAGAGTGGCAGGCACAACACCAGCACTCCCACGGAAATCCGCGCCCACCAAGGAATCGCCGTCGGCAACTTCGGCTCTACCCGTGGCAGTTGCTCCGGTGTTTCCTTTATCTCCGTGATTTCATTGGGACTTATGACAATCTTATCCATCCGGTCTCCAGCCGCCCGTTCATCATTTCGAGGCCACTTCCTTGCTAAGGCCACTTCTCCGGCCGGGCCCCTGAATGCCGCTTTGGGACAGACTTTCCCTGTAGAAAATGGTGCAAGAGTAGGGGTTATATACAGGTTCGCCGCGCAAAGCGCAAGGGCGCCGAAGTCCCAGTGTGCCGTCTCTCTGGAGCCGCCTCGCTTGAGTCCTTTACTACGCAAAAGCTTGGCCGAGGGACAAAATTAGAGCTCTGCTTGTCAGCTATTGCTGCGGGAGATAAATTCCTGCGGTTACAGGCGGCTTGCGAAACGTAAATGGGGACTCGAGCTTGAACTCGACCCGGCTGCCGGGCTTTACCTGCACCTTTGCCGCGGCAAAAGCGGCGATTACTGGAAGCGCGGCGCCCACCGGTTCCCCGACAACTGAACTCGCTGCTCCCGGAGCCTTCTTCACGGCCGCTTCGCCCTTGGTTTCGGCCGCGCCTTTCTTCTTCGTAAGCTCGTTGGACTCAACTTCGAGCCTCCGACCATTGATGATCAGACTCACCAATTCCAGACTCACCTTGGCATTGCCGTGGACGTGTCCACCCTTTTTAAGATAACTCATCCGGATGTGCGCTTCCGTTCCGCGCGGGATCACCACCACATCGTTGACTAACACCGATGGATCAACACTTCCGGAATACATCTCGCCGGTATGTGCGTGTTTGGAATTGATCTCATCGGTTATGCGAACCGGAATCGTATACCCCTCTGGTAACGTAATTACTTCCATCTGTTCAGTTGGATTTGTGTCACTTCCAACGACTTGGCGCATGGGCGCTTGCACCGGGCGTTCTGGCGGGCGCTGTTGCACGGCCTGGTGAGAGCTGCCGCCACAGCCAACTAGCGCCGAGTATCCGCAAAGTCCTGCTATGAAAGCGCGTGTTAAACCTCGGCTCCGTTTCCGACTGGCTGTTCGCATGGGAGCAAATGACAACACCGGCGCCGGTTGCCGCACATACGGCGAACCATACAGTTCACCGGATTTGTTTCCTTAACTCGTATACCGTGAAGCTGGTAGGTTGTGAGGCCCAGGTTCGAGTCTGCCTCAGCCCATTCTAAAACCATGAAATGATTGAGCAGCGTCAATCGGCAAACGCGAATTTGTGGAATCGTTGTTGATCACTACCGGCAGTAAGGCGGCGTGCAGGACCACGTTAAGGACGAAGCGCGTGATTACCGGATTTTACCGTCATCAACGAGACTTTTTCGCTCTTTCTCACGTACTACCCGGCGCCGACGTGCACCACTGCGCAGCGATTCACCGCACCAACCGACACCGGTTGTTCGCTTGAAATAGAGTTAGCGCGAATCACATTGATAGCATCCTGATGCGCCTTCGTTTCGATTAGCAGAACTTAACCAGCAGCGGCTCTGGGAAAGCCACGCCGCCGCGATCAACATCATGCGGCCGAAGTCAAAAAAGAAACAAAATCCGCCAGTGACGCGAAAGCAACCGCAACTTCCGATCCGTGAAACTGACGTGTAAATTCACTTAGCCTGCTCTATGATAAGAAACTGCAAATGACCAGCCGCGCGGGCGTGGCGGAATGGCAGACGCTGAGGACTTGAGCGAAACTTGAGTGCTCGCCGGGAAACCGTCGATGCAGAACTGCTCAAATTCGGGGAAACCTGCAATGGCAATCCCGAGCCAAGCCCGGAGGGAAACTTTCTCCGGGAAGGTGTAGAGACTAGACGGGCAGCACCTAAGCCCCGGATATTCCGGGGGAGGGTGAAGGGATAGTCCAGACCGCAAACCTGACGTGAGCACTTCAAAGGCTCCGTCCGGGCGGCGAAAGCCGTAGCCGGCATGAAAATCCTCCGGGGATTTTTCCTCATGTGGGTTCGACTCCCACCGCCCGCACCACTGTTCTTCGATCTCCCGCGCGCGCGAAGGCGCGGATCGATATCAGAGTCGAAAATAACTACGCCTGGGCTTGGCTGGCTTTAGGATTCGGCAATTCGATCCGATAGGCCAGGTTCCGGAGCTGCCGAATCATTCTCCACGTGCGCTGATACCTGCATCGTATAGTGACGGCTGGGCCTCGTTCTTCGTAACGAGTTCCTTGATGCAGAATCAGCCAGATCAGACGACACTGTCGATGCGCAATGACCCCGACGGCTTGATTATGTCCGAGGCGCGGGACGCAACGGCGATAGATAATCTCGAAGATGCTCCCTTTGACTTTTACGGCGGCGTTAGCAGCCTGATTGAGTAAGCGCCGCATCTGGCGGTTGCCCTTCGGAGAGCGGTGGCTGTAGTTCACACCGGCGCTCTCTTCTTCGCCGGGGCAGGCACCGACCCACGAAGAGAGACATTTCTCGGAAGGAAACGTCGCTGCGGTAGGGCCGATCTCGGCAATGATCTGTTGCGCGGAGTCCACTCCGAAACCCGGCACCTCCGCTAGCCGCTGGACCGCATCCTGGTGCGGATGGAGCAAAGTGGCTAGCTCTTGGTCCAGTTGAGCGATCTGCTGCTCGAGGAGTTGCAACTGCTCTAGGGTCATTTTCAGCAGCCGTCGATACACGGGCTTGAGCTCCGTGCACGCACCGAGTGCATCACACAATTGTTCCGGTGTGGCGCGCAACCTCTCATGGGCTAAGACGGCCAGAGCTGCGGGATTGGTTTCTCCGTCAGCCAGCGCCTTCAACATGCGCCTGGCACTGACGCCAAGCAAATCGGAGGCCAGGCTGGACAACTTAATATGGGCTTCTTCCAGAAGTGACTCCAGTTGGTCGCGCGCCGTCCAGATCGACGTACATCATAGCCTCTCTGTCCATCACTTTCCTTTCGGCGGCTTTTGCTAGCGCGCGCGAATCCGTTGCGGCAGGTTTTCCTCTTCACGCCG
>Ga0247661_1000102_pt1 | contig 15394 bp, 20 predicted proteins | sample CNK02_metaG_FD_182799 | JGI IMG/M metagenome (GOLD analysis project Ga0247661, IMG submission 182799) | Soil microbial communities from Purdue University Martell Research Forest, Indiana, United States - CNK02 | ecosystem: Environmental > Terrestrial > Soil > Temperate forest > Bulk soil...
CCGCTGGCGTCCGCGCGCTCGCCAGCCCGATGTCCGCGTCTGGAATGGCGTGGAATGGCGCGACGAAGGGGTTGCGCATGCCGCGTAGCCGACCCATAACCAACGCAGCGGCTCGAAAGACCAAGGGAAAACGGAGAGCCGCCCGAAAGGAGGCTCCCGTCATGAGCCCGACGACCGAGCAGATCAAGATCCCCGACGGCTTCCGACTCGAGCGGCAGCCCACCTGTCAGCCCCAGGCCGAGACGCCGACCGCAGTGCGTGACCGGGACGGCCGCGTCCTCGCGCAGCTCCAGGCTTGGACGCCTTCCGGCGCGCTGAACTGACCTCGGCGGCGTCCGGGGGCGAAACGCGGTCCTAGGTGCCTTTGCGGCCTGGCAATCGGTGGCTCACATTGGGCCAGCGAAATTAGGCATGACAAAGAATGTCCGGCCTGATAGAAGGATTGTGTCGGCACGGTAGCCGCCCCAGCCAGCGAGAGCCCATGACGCAGTCGTGAGCGGATGGAAGATCCGTCGCAGCATGCCCGAGGACGAGGGCTGCCTCGCGTCGATGTGGCTCAAGAGCTACCGGCATAGCCGGGACGTGCGCGAGAGCGGCCTCGTCAACGCCTGCGTCGATGGGCACGCCGATGAGATCCGGTTCTGGAAGCTGCATCAGCCCATCGTGACGTGGCTCCTCCGGAACGCCGCGGTCTATGTCGCCTGCGATCCGGACCGGGTGGACTACTCCCGCGGTCCAGCCGTCATCCTCGGCTGGCTCTGCGCCTCGCCGGGGCGGGTGCACTGGGTCGGCATCAAGCGAAGCTTCGCGGCGATGGGCGGCGGATGGGCCGTGGATGAAGTGGTTGGCGAGCTTCGGGAACTGGCGGAGGTGAAGACAGTCGACGTCTCGACATTCGACCTGATGGACCTACGCAAGTCGCAGCAGCACCGCTGGCGGTATGACCGCGGATGGCTGTCGGCGCTTCGGTCCACGTCGTCGCGGGTGCTTGGCGCGGATGCCGAATTTGTGAAGCTCGTGTGGCACTTGACCGATGAGAGGCGCCCCGAATGGCGGCCGGAAAGCGAGAGGGCGGCATGACGCGCACCCAGCAGCGGGCGAAGCACCTCGGGCTGATGGCTCCGGATGGAAACGTGAAGGCCTACCTCGCATGGCGCGCGGAGCTTCGGCGCGACTACGCAGTCATGACGGATTGGGACTACAAGCCGGCGACGGCGCTCGGCTTCGGCTGGCTCGCGGCCGCGGTGCTCGACGGCCAGCGGGTGCCCTTCGGCCAGAGCTGGGAGTGGTATGAGCGCATGAAGCAGGAAGCCGAGGCGCGCGCATGAGGCTCAAGTCGCTCTGCTTCGACGACATCGTGGTCATCGACGGCCCGATCACGGTCGCCGGTGGCCCTCCTGGCATCCGCGAGCAGCGGTTCCACATCGACGACGGATGGGACATCCGCGAGACGCTGCCTGGCATCTTCACGCTCTGCCGCGACGACATGACCGAGCCGGTGACCATCGGCGGCTACGGCTACAGCTACGTCCGCATGCCGGGCGAAGAGATTCAGCACGACGCGCTGGTGCAGCAGGCACCGAAGAAAGGCAAGAGGCACTGACATGCCGTATAAGAGCAAGGCCCAGGAACGAGCGTTCCATGCGAAGGAGCGGGCGGGCGAGATCAGCCCGGGCGTGGTCGCCGAGTTCGACCGCGCGTCGAAAGGGAAGAGGCTCCCCGCTCGCGTGAAGCCGAAGCGCAAGGGGCGCTGATGGGCACCGATCCGGATCGCGCAGCGAAGCGAACGGAGTTGCGCAATGCGACTCATGATGCGGTAGCGAAGATTGATGCCGCGAGGGCGGGGAGCGTCTTCGGAAAGCAGAAATTCTGATGGATCTCGGCATATATCCGAAGTCCGCGCCGCCGATGGGCTGGCTCATCTCGCGGGCCGACCTGGCGGCGTGGGCGCGCGATGTCGTCGCGATGTACCCGAAGGCCGTCATCGACGCGTACATCGTGCTGCTGACGCTGGAGGTGAAGGGCTGATGGCCCCGCGTCCGAAGCTTGAGGACCCCGAGGTCCGGAAGGCCATCCTCGACGCCATCGACGCGGGCAACTACCGCCAGACCGCCGCGGCCGCCGCGGGCGTGCACCGCAACAGTCTCTATGTCTGGGAGCGCAAGGCCGAGGCCGGCGAGGAGCCCTACGCCAGCTTCATGCACGACCTGATGAAGGCCGAGGCGCAGGCCGAGATCAAGCTGCTGGCCGAGATCCGGAACGCGCAGCCGGCCGTCACCGGGCAGACCGGCGCCGATGTCTGGACCGCGAAGGCGTGGATCCTGGAGCGGCGCTTCCCGGCGCGGTTCTGCGCGCGCGTCAAGCGGGAGGTTACCGAGCAGATCGACCTCATCACCTCGAAGATCCGTGCGAAGCCGGAGCTGCACCGGCAGGTCCTCGATGCCATCGATTCTGAAGGACCTACGCCGCCAGGCGCCACGCACTGAATCCGATGTCCCGCGGACCTTTCTCGGGTTCTGTGAGTGGGTTGGCGTGTGCCTTACACCCGGACAAGCCGAGCTATGTCGCGTGGCCTATGATGGCGCTGAGCCCGTGGATCGAGGTCTCGCGTCCGCTCTTTTCCCCGCGTCGGATCTGCCGCTGGGGAGCAGTCGCGCCCCCGTTGTCGCCGCTGTCTGCGGAGCCCGAGCTGGCAAGAGCTACGTACTTGTGGCTCTACGCCTGGTGTGGGGCATGCTCATGCGCGACGTGTCGGCGCTACCGCCGGGACAACGGGCTGTCGCGATGATCATCGCCCCGCGGGACGACATGCGGATGGAAGTATTCCGCTACGCCCTCGGCGCGGTCATGAACAGCCCGCTGCGGAATCTGCTCGACGACGCGCCCAGGGTCGACAAGTTCACGCTGCGGCGCGCGGATGGCGCGCTCGTGAGCTTCGAGACCGGCGTCGCGACGATGGGCGGAACGGCGGCGCGCGGGCGGTGGTTCACGGACTTCGCGCTCGACGAGTGCGCGTTCTTCCGGGACAGCACCTACAAGGTGAACGACGAGGAGATTTTTCGCTCGGCGACGGCGCGCGTGCTGCCTGGCGGCCAGGTCATCGTCGCATCCACGCCATGGGCCCAGACCGGGCTGCTGTACAACCTCTGGAAGGACAAGCCGGCCGGCACGCTCGTCGTGCACGCGCCCACGCTGACGCTCCACGACTCCGAACTGACGCGCGACATCGTCGCTCGCGAGGAGGCGCGCGATCCCGACAATGCGGCGCGGGAATACGGCGCGAAGTTCATGACGTCGGGCACGACGGTGTTCTTCGAGCCCGCGAGCATCGACGCGGCGCTGACCGATGATCCATTCGAGCTCGAGCCGGGCGACATCCCGGGGGCGGGCGCAGACTTCGGCTTCCTCGCCGACAGCTCGGCGCTGATCCTCGTGGCGCTTCGCGGCGATACCATCCATGTCTTCGACGGCGCCGAGGAGCGGCCGACCGATGACAAGCCGCTGAAGCCGAGCCAGACCGTGGCGAGCTTCGCTGACAAGGTGAAGGCGGCGCAGGCGCTCTATGTCATGGCGGACGGCCATGCGCGCGCGAGCATCGAGGAGCACCTGGCCGAGCACGACCTCATTTTCGCCCAGGCGCCGATGACGCCCAGCGAGAGCTACGGCCGGGCCCGCATGCTCCTCCGCCAGGAACGGATCAAGATTCACCGCGGCGCGCTCCCGTTCCTCGACCGCTTCGTCCAGCAGCTCCGCGAGGTGCACGGCCGGCCGACCAGCGGCGGCAGCATCAGCATCTCGCACCCGCGCTGGGCGAAGGGCGGTCACGGCGACATCGCGGCGGCCTTCGTTCTAGCGGTGTGGCAGGTGAGCGGCGACGCCATTCCGGAGGAGAAGCCGGTGCACGGGACTGCGGAATGGCTAGAGCGTGGCAGGGAGCGGCGGCGCATGGCGCTGGTGAACGCGCAGGAGCGGCCAGCGTGGATGGCGAAGACAAGGAGCAGGTGGACGGGATGAAAACAACGCAGAAGCTGGCAAGGGCGGCAGAACTGAAGCGGATCAGCGACCTGGAGGCCGAGGTCGCAGACTTTCGACTCCACGGCGCCGAGAAGGATGTGGAGATCGCGACGCTCAAGCGGCAGGTGACGAACCTGCTCCGCGACCGCGAGAACCAGGACCGGCGCATTCAGTGGATCGCGAAGCTCACGAACTACAGCAATCGACCGCGCGATCTGCATGATCCGGAGCCGCCGAAGTGAGCAAGTCGGCATTCGCGCAGCTTCTCGAGGAAGCGCAGCACCTCCTCCACCGCCGCGCGCGCCGGCCCGTTCGCCTCGACTTCGCCTGGAATGGCACCGAGCAGCCCGGGGCCTGGAGCTGCTGGTACGAGGAGGTAACGCAGCTGCCGACGCCGAAGGTCTACTTCGGCATGTCGGGGGAGCAGGCGCTGCGGAACATGGTGGAGGCGCTTCGTGGGTGATATCGGACCGCCGGGACTGCGATGCATGTGGCTCGAGGCAGGCGTTCGATGCAGCCGAGCGGCCGCCTATCGATGGCTGGCGAACGGCAAGCGAGGTCCGGCATGCGAGCGACACTGCGGATCGAGTGCCGGCAGCGATTGCCCACCATCCAGATTTCAGCTAGATTCCACACCAGTGGATTCCGAGATGTCCCTCGATGTCTTCAAGGCCCGCTGCGCAGCCATGCGCGATGAGCGGTGCACGAAGGCGTGGGGCATCGAGATCGAGCTGCCCACCGCGGATAGCGGACAGAGCGAAGAGCCAACCCAGCGATTGACTCCTGCCGAGCTGGAGCGACGCGCGCGCGAAGAGCGCCGACGTGTCGCCTCTGCCTCGAGCGGGGGGCCATTGCTGAAGCTTGATCGCGAGTGATCCCACCGCACAAGCTGGCGTAAGCGCCAAGTGGTACGCGGAGCCGAAGGGCGACGCGCACACCACGCTCGTGCCCGTCTTCCGGATGGTGCGCGAGGAGTCGGAATGGCGCGTCGACGCCGACGAGTACCACGCGGGCCTCTACTGCTCGAGCGACAAGCCGGGCATTCGCGGTCGCTCGCAGCGCGGGTGCGAGTACGGCCCGGCGACGATGCCGTACAACGTCACGCGGCAAGCCGTCGACACGCTGACGGCCAAGATCGGGCAGCACCGGAACCTGCCCGAGGTGCTGACGAACCGCGGCTCCTGGAAGGACCAGAAGCGCGCGAAGAAACAGACGCAGTTCATCGAGGGCGAGTTCTACCGCCAGCGCATCTTCGAGAAGCACGCGAAAACCATCCTGCGCGATGCGCAAATCTTCGGCCGCGGCGCGCTGAAGGTCTGGACCGAGGGCCGGCGCATCAAGACCGAGCGCACCTTCCCCTGGGAGCTCTACGCCGACGAGTGGGACGCGCGCTATGGCTCACCGCGGAACCTCTACCACTGCCGCAGCGTCGACAAGGGCGTCCTCCTCGAGCAGTACGCGCGCACCGAGAGCGGCGGCTGGAAGGGCAAGGTGCGCGACGCCATCGACGGCGCTGGCCGCTTCGACCTGCACTACGACATGGTCAACAGCGGCAGCGGCTGCACCGTGGACCGCGTCGACATCATCGAGGCATGGCACCTCTGCGATCGCCCCGAGGAGCACGAGCAAGCCGAAGACCTCGACCGCGAGCCCGAGGAAGAGGGCGCGCGCGACGAGGAAGAGCAGCCAACCGAGGCGCCTGTCGACCAGGGCGACCAGCCGCGGAAGCACAAGTGCACCGGCCGCCACGTCGTCGTCACGACCGCCGGGACGCTCATCGACGAGCCATGGGAGTACGACTATTTCCCATATGTGGTGTTGTCGTACAATGACGCTCTAGTTGGAACATGGGGTCACGGTTTGGTAGAGCAATTGGAAGGCTACCAATACGAGATCAACATGGCGACCGAGCGGCTGTCGGAGATGTATCGACTCTCCGGCGTCATGGTCGCCACGCCGGATGGCGCGAAGGTCCACGACTCGCAATTCGTGAACGGCATCCACGTGATGCGGCACGCGAACGGCGGCGTCCCGCAGGTCCTCCAGCTCGACCTCGTCAACGAGCACGTCCGGCAGCGCCCGCGCGAGCTGACGCAGGACGCCCTGAACGAGTCGGGCATGTCGCAGATGTCGGTCCAGAGCCAGAAGCCGGCCGGCATCACCGCGGGCATCGCACTCCAGACGCTCGATGACATCGAGACCGAGCGGTTCATGATCTTCGGCCGCGCCTACGAGGATTGGTGCCTAGAGCTGGGCCGCCGCTTCCTCGACTGCGCGAAGCAGATCGCCGCGGCCTATGGCGACTACGCCGTGAGCGTCCCGATGAAGGGCGGCCTCGTCAAGCTGCGATGGTCCGACGTGTGGATCGATGGCGTCGAGCTGCGGATGGAGTCGACATCGCTGCTCTCGAAGCAGATCGGCGGCAAGCTCGACAAGCTGATGATGCTCTGGGAGTCGGGCAAGATCACCGACTTCACCTTCTACCGGCTGCTTGACGACCCCGACCTCCAGGCCGAGCTCGACCTCGAGACTGCGGACAAGCTGGTCGTCGATGAGATCCTCCAGCGCATGCTCGACGCCGAGGAGGAGGAGGGCGAAGCCGCCTACTTCGCGCCGAGCGCCTACCAGGACTATGCGTGGGCCGCCAAGCGCGCCCAGCAGCGGTACAACCGCGGATTCCTCGACGGCGCCCCCGAATTCAACCTCGAGCTGCTGCAACGCTACATGAAGCAGTGTCAGCAGGAGATGGAGAAGCTGGCTCCCCCGGCCGCTCCCGGCGCGCCGCAGGTGCCCGCCGGCTCCAACGCGCAGGCCGCGCCGCTCGCGCCCGCGCCCCAAGCTACCCCGCTTCCCCCGATCCCCGGCCTGATGCAGGCCGCATGACAGCGAGAAATCCAGCGATGCCCTAGTTGAACCAGCCCCAGCAATTGAACGGCGCAGCACCCGCCGCGGCTCCCGCGACCGAGCAGGCCGGAAGTCCGGTCCCTTCCTTCGACGAACGCGCCGAGAGCGTGTTCTCTTCCGAGTCTGCGGCCGACCCCTCGTCCCCTGCACCCGCCGCCTCTGACGGGTCGACCGCAGATTCGGGGGATCCTTCCGCCGCGGCCCGCGCCGAGCGGCGCCGCCAGCTCGATGCCGTGCTCGCCCAGGAGCGCGCGCGCGTCGACGCCCAGGCCCGGCAGCGCGAGGCCGCCGAGGCGACCCGGCGCGCCGAGCAGGCCGAACGCAAGGCGGCCGAACTCGAGGCGCGACTCAACGGCCACGTCGATCCATCGAAGCTCGATGCGCAGGGGTTCTTCGCGCTCGCCAAGCGGCTCCAGATCCCGCCGGCCGACCTCGGCAAATGGCTGAAGGACCAGGAGCAGAATCCGGAGCTCATCGCCCAGCACGTGGCGAGGCAGACGATCGACCCGAAGATCGCCGAACTCGAGCGGCGCCTCGCCGAACAGGACGCCCAGCTCGCCCAGTTCAACCAGCGGCACTCCGAGGAGCAGCAGCGCGCGATCGCGATTCAGCGCGGATCCGCCATGCTGTCGTTCACGGAGCAGGCCGCGACCCAGGCGCCACACTCGGCGGCGTTCCTGAAGAAGTTCGGCCCCGAAGAGTTCCTCAAGCTGGCGAACAGCGCATCGCCGGTCGTTCCGAATGGCTCGGGTTGGGAGCAACACGTCCTCGACAGCGTGGAGGACATGCTCACCCACCTCGGAAGCATCTACGGCCAGCCCCAGGCGGCCCCACCTCAGCAAAGGCAAGCACCCCCCTCACCTCACCCCGGCGCAGCGAAGCCGATGACCACCGTTTCCAACACGCTCGCGCAGACTCGCGCGTCGGTTGTCGAAGAGGCGGATCTGGCGAAGCTGCCCTTTGAGGAGCGCTCCCGGATCGTCTTTAGCGACTGACGTTTGAGCACGCGCGGGCCGGGAGGCTCGCATGCCTGCTGCTCAAATCTCAACGTACAAACTGATTCGTAACCTGTGGCCGCGAGAGGCCTTCATGGAGCAAATCCTGAAGGCCTCCCCGGCCCTCGGGATGATCCCGAAGGACACCTCCTTCGGCGAAAAGATCCGCTTCGTCACCGTCGGCACGAGCCCCCCGCAGGGCCTCGGCGACTTCGGCAATGCGAAGCAGTTCAAGACCGCCTCCACCGCGGAGGAGTTTCAGGTCCAGCTCGCCAGCTACTTCGGCAACTTCAGCATCGGCGGCGACCTCTACCGCCGGGCGAAGTTCACCGGAAACAAGGGCCTGCTCCGCGACCCGATGGAGCGCGACTCCAAGGGCCTGATCAACCAGGCGCGGAACGACTTCTCGTCCTTCATCCACGGCAACGGCGGCGGCGCTCTCGGGCGCATTCTGTCGTCGTCGAACCTCGCGACCCAGACCGTCACCCTCGACAAGGGCGCCGATGCGCGACGTCTCGTCAAGGGCATGACGCTCTGGGCGTCGACCACGGACGGAACGACGGGAACGCCGCTCAACGGCTTCGTGACCGTGGCGAGCGTCCAGGGCACGGCGACCGCGCCGACGGTCACCATCACGCAATCGTCCTGGTCGGCGGCCATCTCTGGCCTCACCACGACGAGCTTCCTGTTCCGCGCGGGCGCCTTCGGCACCAGCGTGGTGCACTTCGGCTTCGACGCGTGGAACCCGGACTGGCTCACGGGCGGCACGCCTTCGGCCTTCCTCGGCGTCACGCGCGCGAACGCCCCGGCCCAGCTCGCGGGCGTGAACCTCACGCTGACGAACAAGACGCCGCGCCAGCGCATCATGCTCGCTGCGCAGGCAGGCGCCGACACCGGCCAGCAGAATGACGGGCGGCTCGTCTACCTGCTCAACACCACGGCCTGGACGGATCTCTACTTCGAGCTCTCATCCGCGAACATGCTCCAGATGACGAAGGCGCCCGCGGCGCCGATCGGGAGCATTCAGCTCGGCCTCAACTACGACGCGATCAAGATGATGGGCCCGGCTGGCTCCATCGAGGTCGTGGCGGATCCGTGGATGCCTTCCGGCGTCGAACGGCTCCTCAACATGGACACCTGGAAGATGGCGTCCTGCGGCGACTGGTTCCACTGGGACGACGACGCCACTCCGGACAATCCGATGCTCGAGGACGCCGCGGACAGCCGCGAGATCCGGGCGGTCGGCGACCAGCAACTCTACTGCACCAACCCGTGGGCAAACGTCCGCGTGAAGACGGCCTGAGGAGGAAACCATGGCTACCGATCGCGCTGCACTCAAGATTCAGGAAGCTGGGGCCCTCGGGACCTTCATCACCGGTGGAACGGCCGTCACCACGGCACCGGCCACCGTCTCGCACGCTCACTCGGACACCTTCATCTCGGTCGCGAAAGCAGCCGACGATGGCATGGCGTCCACGACGACCTCGGAAACGTCGCTCGGACTCGTCATCCCGGCGCCGATTCCGAACGCCTCCGGCTCGCCGACCCGCGCGTTCCAGGTGAATCAGCTCATCTATACGCCGGTCACGGGCAGCATCACCAACGACAATACCAACAACTTCACGCTGACCGTCAGCTACCGCCTCGCATCGACGGGCGGCACGCTGACGACGATCGCAACGCTCACCAACACCGTCACGACCTTCGGGGCGACGACGGCGCAGTGGGCGGCATACGTGGTCCCGGTGAACCTCGTCATCCCGTCCGGCGGCGCCACGCTGACCTTCAGCATCGCCAAGGGTGGCACCGGCGTCGTCGTCCGCGGCGGCATCATCGCCCTCGACGGAGAGTGGGTGTGAGCCATGGCTGAGCCGGTCATGGATCAGTACGCCAAAGTCTCGGCGTACGACGTTCACACCTTCAACATCCGCTGCACCTTCGGGGCCGGCACCGCGATGACCTATCGGTCGCGCGACGCCATCCCCGTCCGCGGCTCGTCCACGACGGTCACCGTCACGTTCCCCAAGACGTACACGGAAATCGTCGACTTCAACTGGTCCCGCTTCGCCGCCACCGGCGTCGCGGGGCTCGAATGGATCGTCACCTCGATCACGACCGACTCCAACGGCGGCGTGACGGGGTGTGTCCTCACCTCGATCGTGACCAACGGGACCGCGACCGCGTCGGCGAACGGAGACGTCGCCTACTTCACGCTGTCGCTGTCTTGCGACATCCTGAACGATCGATTCACCGGGTCCAACGCCTGATGGCGACGGGAATCCTCGCGATGCTGGCGCCGAAGTCGAAAGGCTCGGCGTCAGCGGACGAGCCCGACGAGGGTATGGGGTCGGCCGACGAGATGGAGCCGGAGGGCAACGTCCGAAAGCTCCTTCGCGTCGCCGTGGAGGCCATCGCCGATGGCGACACGGACGCCGCGGTCGATGCCCTGGAGGGGGCGCTGGAGACCTGCATGAAGGACTCGAGCTCCCAGCCCGCCTACTCGAAGTATTCGAGCGGCGGGGGCTGAGGTGACGGGATGGCGCTGAATCAGAGTCTCGCCCAGCTCCGCGCTTCGGTGCGGAAGTTTGCCAATGTGCAGGGCACGACCGCGGCTCTGCGCCATCCCGACGCCGACATCAACGACTATATCCTGCGGGCCATCGGCTCGCTCTACCGCCGGCTGACCGAGGCCGTCCCGGACCAGCGCTATCTCAGCACGACGACGATCACCATGTCGTCCGGCGTCAGCACCTACAGCCTGCCCAGCGACTTCTCGAGCCTGATCAGCGTCGACATGACGGCGCTGGGGATGAAGGTCTGGCTGAACGCCTATGAAATGCCGGAGCGGCCGGGGCTGACCGATCCGGCGACGACCTTCACCGGCGTGCCCTACGGCTACCGCCTCCGCGGCCAGTCGAACATCGAGTATCTGCCGGTCCCCTCGAGCAACTACACCTCCACGCTCTGGTACGTCCCGGACGCGCAGCAGCCGGTCGAGGGCCAGGACTACGACACCATCTCGCGGCTCGACGACTACCTTGTGGCCTACGCCTCGCGCATCATCGCGACGAAGGACAAGAGCTGGGACCTCGTCGGCGAGTGCCGCAATGTCTGCACCGAGCTCGCCGAGGACATCGCCAACATCGGCCGCAGTCGCGACCAGAACAGCCCGGCCCGCATCACCGACGTCTACGCATACAACCGCTATGGGCGCCGCAGCTGGGGCCCGAGGCGCTTCCGATGAGCGCCGTCATTCCGCCGGTGGGCAAGATGCGGGTGCTCGACCGCCCGCTGCCGGCGAATGAGCAGGTCACGCCGGATGATGCCAAGGATCCGAATCGGCTCTCACGCGCATTCACTAGCCTGATGCACGACGTCGCGGCCCTGAAGCGGCGATGGTCTCCGCAGCGGATCGACTTCGAGGATGTCGTCGTCGACGCGACCGGGACGAAGCTTTTCAGCTTCGAGCACAAGTTCAATGGCCGCGTGCGGTGGTGGGCGGTGGACTGGAGCGGCTCCGCAGCCCCGGCGCTCCTGAAGCACGCGAGCACGACGAACAGCACGCTGGTGCTCGTCAGCAAGACGGCGGGGACCGTGACGGTGCGCGTGGAGGAAGCCGGCTGATGGAAGCGCCGACCCTCATGCAGATCGCCTTCGCAGGCGGCATCGACGAGAGCAAGCCGGCCGAGGTGCTGGATCCGACGACCGCGTTCACGGTGCTGGAGAATGGCCGCGCGAAACAGGAGGGCGGCTACGTCAAGCGCCTGGGCTTCGCCGCAGTGAGCAATTCCCGGACGGATGGGACGACGCGCACGACCGCGCTGCGGTGCTTCGCTGCCGGCGTGGACGGCAAACAAACATGCGTCATCGATTCGACGCCGCAGCTCGATGTACTCAGCTCCGCCGGGTGGGTGCCCAAGGGCGTCGTCCCCGAGTGCACGCAACAGCCCTTTCCAGTGCCGTCGCTGAACCTCGGAACATCGGCGATCAGCGATACTGCGGTCCTGAACGGCTACATGGTTCTGGCCTGGAATTCCGTCGTCCAGAACGACGGGGCCGCCACCGTGTTGAGCTCGTCGGTGGCCGTTGTCGACGCGGCATCTGGCGCAATCATCCGCGCGCCGCAGATCCTCAGCGCGACCGGCTTTCTCCCGGCGCTGGCGACTTACGGCAACATCGTCATGGCGTTCGTGTCCATGGGGCTGCCGAACGTGGACGCCTTCTACCTGGACACGACGTCTCCAGCGACGGTCGCAGCGGGTTGGGTATCGGTCGGGCATGTCGCCACCGACATGAGTGCCTGGTGGAGCAGGGCCGTATCGCTCTCGGGCGGCGCTGCAGTAGCCATCGTCTACCAGAACAACAGCGGTGGCACCTCTCGGCTCACCGTGAAGCTGGTCACGACGGCGGGCGCGGGCACTTCGGTGCAGCTCAACACGTCCAGCTTGTTCACGGCGGGCGCTGACATGTCGGAGGGCGGCTCGACCCTTTGGGTTGCCTGGATCGAGAATCAGCTCGTCAAGGCGCAAGGCCTGAATCCGGCCACGCTGGCGACGACCGCGGCCAAGGCGACCGTGATCAACGTCGGGACCGGGTCGCTCTATGACCTCCGCGTGGCGCAGATGCCATCCGCGGGCGCGGCTGTCTACGTGCAGCATTCACTTGGACTCTGGTGCCAAGCCGTCACGACGAGCGGCGGTAACGCGGCGACGAATGGATCGCTCGGCAAGCTCAGGGCCGCCAGGTTGCTTGGACGGCCGACGTTGGTCGGGACGAAGCTCTACGCCCACGTTACCTCTGTGGGCGCTGGGGCCGCGAACATCTACACGGACCTTTCCCTTTGCGAGGTGACGCCCGACCTCACGAACGTGGCGTTGGTGGCGCAGTATTTCCGGCCGGTTGCGGTGCCCGTTGTCCGGGGCCTGTTCTACTTTGCAGACGCTGCGTTGGGAACGACGCCCAACGGCCGACTGGCGCAGTTCAGCTCGACCCAGTTGATTGGGACCTACCTCGTCAGCAAGAGCGGCAGTTCGCAGGGGTCCGCGGCGACGGTCTACGACTTCGCCAGTCCGTATCGATGGCGTGCGGCCACCGTCAACGGGAGCTCCACCTATCTTTCCGGCGGCTGCACATCTGTCTTCGACGGACAGCGCGTCTTCGAGTCGGCCTTCATCACGGCGCCCACGGTCCCCTTTCCTGCGCTGGGTGCGGCAGGGGCCATCCTGCTTGTCACCGGAAGGTCGTATGTCACGACGTATGCCCACACCGACGCGAACGGGGACATCCACATGTCCGGCGTTTCGCCGCCGGTCATGTCCGCAAATACTGGCGGGGCCTCGAAGAAGATCAATGTGGGCGTCGCGGCGCTGTGCATCACGAGCCGTGCGACCGAGAACAACTCCGCGCTGCTTTACGCCGCTGGCACGTCCTCGCTGCGGATCATCGTCTGGGCCACGACCGACGGAGGGCAGCCGCCCTACTACTACGTCGGGGAGATCGCGAACGACCCGACCGGCACCGCGAGCACGTTCGTCGACAACATCCCGGATGCGACGCTCATCACCGGCGCACTCCTCTATGGCACCGGCAACCTGCCGGGCACCAACGGCGCCAGTCAGGACCATCGCGCGCCGCCGGGGTTGACGCACCTCGTCGCCTACAACGGCACGCTGGTCGGCGCTGCTGGCTCGACCCTCTGGCAGTCCAGCCAGCCCATCGACGGCGAGGGGCAATGGTGGAATCCGATTTTCACGACGCCGCTGGACGACACGGTGACCGGTCTCGAAGTCATGGACGGGACGGTCTACGCCTTCACGCGCCGCCACATCTTCGCGGTGAGCGGCGACGCTCCGAGCGACAACGGGAGCGCGGGCGGCCTCGGCACACCGCGCCGCATCGCGAGCCAGGATGGCTGCATCGACGCGAACAGCATCCGCTCGACGGCGCTCGGCATCGTGTTCCAGAGCCAGCGCGGGGTCGAGCTCCTGAACCGCGGCGCCGCGGTCGACTACTGGGGCTCGCAGGTCCGACAGACGCTCTCGATCTACCCTACCATCCAAGCCGTCGTCGCCGACCGGCAGAATGCCCTCGTGCGAATCTCGCTCGGCCAGTCTCGCAACAGCTCCGGCGTCGTCAGCGGCACCGGTCGAGATCTCGTCTTCGACACGACGACGGGCGGATGGGTATCGGTGGACCGCCGCTTCGGCACGTCGCCCGATCAGCCGGCGCAAGACGCCTGCATCGTCTACTCCGGCGGCGCCTACCGCTACGCGTGGCTGGCCACCGACGGGACGCTCTACGTCGAGCGCGCGGCTACGGATGGGAGCGCCTACCTTGACGGCTCGACCTGGATCACTCGAGCGGCCGAGACGGCGAAGTTCAAGGCCGGCGGCATCCAGGGGCGCCAGTTCTTCCGGCGCGCGCTCATGCTCGAACGGTACGCGACGGACCACGACCTCTCCATGGCCCTCGCTTACAACTACGAGACGTCCTACCGCACGCCGCAGGTCTGGACGGCGGCCTCGATCAACAGCCTTCTGAGCGCCGGCTGGCCGGTGACGCAGCTCCAGCATGATGCGCACAACGACGCGGAATCGCAGGCGGTCGGCATCCGGCTCGTGGATGTGACGCCATCGTCGGGCAGCGTCGGTAACGGCGCAGCGTCGACATGGCTGGCGCTGACGCTCGATGTGACGCCTGAGCCGGGCACCTTCGAGGTGCCAGAGGGAGCTACCTGATGGGCATCGGCGATTTCATCTCCGGCATCTTCGGCTCGAAGAACAACTACCAGGCGCCCGCGCAGGGGGCATATCAGCCCGATCAGAGCCTCTACCAGTATGGCGGACGGCCCGGCGGGGCAGCAGATCAGGCCGGGTACTACGCCACAGTGGCGGCCAATGCTCACAATCGAGCCGCACCGCAGGCGAATTTCCAGTATGCCCAGCCGGACTACTCGCAGCAGGGCGCCTACTCGGGCAACGCCGAGGCTGCGCGCGGGTGGCAGAACAACGTCGCGAACCTGATGTATCAGCGCGCGACGGGCGCGGTCCCGAGCATCGCCGGCCAGCAGGCCGCGGTCGATCGCGCCGCCCTCCAGCGCCAGGCGCAGGAGCAGAATCGCCTTGCGGTAGCCGGCCAATCGGCACTGTCCGCCTCGGCCCGCGGCTCGGCGGCGACGGCGCTCGCGCAGCAGAACGCCGCGAACAACGTCGCCAACGCCCAGGGCGCCATCGGCACGAGCGAGGCGAATGCCGAGCAGGGCATCGCCCAGCAAGCCCAGGTCAACGCCGCGCAGGAGCGGCTGGCCGCGGAGGGCGCGGCCGAGAACACCTTCTCGGGCATTCGGAATCAGGACCTCGCGGCCGCCGACTCGGCCTCGCAGCGGGCCCAGGCGGATGCCGCCCTCCGTACCGGCCAGGCAGAGTTCAATCCGCAGCTACAGGACACGACCACCGGCCAGAACGACGCCGCGGCACTTGGGT
>Ga0247661_1000103_pt1 | contig 15374 bp, 15 predicted proteins | sample CNK02_metaG_FD_182799 | JGI IMG/M metagenome (GOLD analysis project Ga0247661, IMG submission 182799) | Soil microbial communities from Purdue University Martell Research Forest, Indiana, United States - CNK02 | ecosystem: Environmental > Terrestrial > Soil > Temperate forest > Bulk soil...
GCACATCCAGTCCGATGTAATACATAGTCTCCATGGGGAGCCTCCTTGGTGTCTCTGAATCAGCGGGGTCGCTGAGTTCAGCTTTTGTACACCAAGCGCTCCTCCTTCGACCTATGCATTCAAACTTACCAAGACTTACGAGCATTTGGTGATGGTGATCAATGGCACGGGCTCCGGAACGTCCACATTTAATGCCGCCGGGACTTTGAGGTCCGGCATGGGAGGAGCTGCGAATAACCGCTGGCACGGCTTTGCCAACCATCGCGCCCAACGCGCCGACCGTGAAACTCGTGCGCTGTCCGTGGCAATTCCAGTATCGGCATACATCTGCCGATAAATTTTCGAGATCAACACGAATGCCAGGCGGGCACGCAGGGATTTTATGAAACGAGAGCGCATCCAGATCGACTTCAGACTGTAAAACGTGTCCCAGACCGATTGCGTGTGCCCGCGAATTTCCTCTGCGGACATAGTCGGATGAGGCCAATAGAGCTTGGGGCGCAGGGCGCGCGGAATGAGCCAACGCCGCGTAATGGGAATGCCGGCAACCATGACTGGGGAAGCCTCCATGGTCTTCTCCCACCGCACGAAGTCGACGGTGCCGGGATACGGAGTCAACCCGACAAACTGCGCGAACGCAACTTCCGACTTGACAGCAGCAGCGACAGTGGCATCGAATGTTTCCGGACGATCACTGGGCAAGCCAAAGATAAATGAGGCGAGCACGTACACTCCGCGCCGCCGGAAGGTTCTCAGCCGCTCGATTAGTTCTTCCCCAGCTGCATTGAATTCCTTGTAAACATCCTTCAGACCTTCGGGAGTCACTGCCTCCACCCCGACGAGCGCGCCTTTGATGTTCGCCGCCTTCATGGCATCGAGAAAATCCGTGTCTTCCGCCGCTTCCATTGTGATCTGAGTGAAGAAAATCATATCCTGAGGGAGCTCTGCCAGTCGTGCCATGAGTTCAAAACGCTCTGCTCGGATCGCCTTGAGCTCATTAAGCCGGTTGGTGTTATGTTGCGCTTCAGCCAGGCGGAGGTCGGTAAGCGTCACGGGATAAAAATTGTCGTCAGCGAGTGCGATGAAGCGAAAGCCGAGTCGCCTCAGTTTCACGATTTCTTCAATCACCACGTCTGAAGCGCGCTGACGAGGACGCTGGCCGTCGGTCCGCCACACCGAGCAGAAGGAACAATGCTTGGGACAGCCTCGGACCGTCTGCACGGACGCCCACATGTAACTTTGCCGCGGTACCAAGTCCCACCGCGCCGGCAGGAACTCCGTGGCTTCAATTCGGCCCCCCTCGTACACTGGCTGCGGAGTCTGGCGAGAGCAATCCAACAATACCCTTGCCCAGACGACGTCTCCATCACCTTTAACGACGGCGTGGGCTCCACCGAGCTCATGCGCTTCGTTTGGGTAGAGGGTCGCATGAATGCCCCCGAACACCACCTTGGCGCCGCGCTCGCGCGCCATTTTGCCAATCTCGTAGCCCCGCAGCGCATTCGCCGTGTGGATTCCGATGCCAACGATATCCCCAGGCTTAATGTTGTCAGGGTCCACCTCGGCTAGAGTTTCATCGACTAGGGAAGGAATGCCGAAATTCTCCGGCGTTGCCGCCGCTAGCACATACAACCAGCGAGGAGTAATGACTGCCGTACCAAAAGAAACTTCACTCGGATTGATGATGTGAACACGCACGCTGTGTCGCCCTCCTTGGGGTGGCGCTGCAGGGATGGGACTTGCGTTATTGATTCCCAGGACGGCTGTTGGCTGGGCTTGCCAATTTTAGAATCACAGCGGAAGCTTCGCCGTAGAATTTGCCCCCCCAGATTGCAGAGGCGCATGGAGGCGCTCTGAGTTTTGGCGCTGTAATGCGCGGCGACCAAGGCGCCTAGACGTTGCCCGTCCCGAGCTTGACAAGCAGGGCGAAGTTTAGAAGATCAATTTCTGGCCGTATGGTCAATTTTGACCACTCCGGCAAAATCGTGTTTCGGGATTGGAAAGAGCGCGAAACGTTGGTATAAATTAGGGAAGTCTTCCCGGAGGGCCGATGGCTAAGACAAAATCTTCAGCGAATCGGTCGTTTGACGTAGGTCAATACCTTACAACCTCTGGTGTCAAAAAGACCCTTGTGAGCTATCGGAAGGCTCAGACCATTTTTTCCCAAGGTGAAAAATCAGGCTCGGTCTACTATCTCCAGACTGGCGCAATTAAGATTGCCGTCATCTCTGAGACTGGGAAAGAGGCGGTCGTTGCTCTTTTGCGTCCCGGAGATTTCTTCGGCGAGGGATGCATTGCGGGTCAGCCCTTGCGAGTCTCCACAGCAACGGCGATGGAGCCCTCGTCGGCATTAAAGATTGAAAAGCAAGAGCTGATTCGGGTGCTTCACGAAGAACACGAGTTCTCTGACCGTTTTGTTGCGCATATGTTGAAACGTAACGTTCGCATAGAAGAGGACTTGGTGGACCAACTTTTCAATTCCAGCGAAAAGCGGTTAGCCCGTGCTCTATTGCTAGTGGCCAGGTACGGGAACAATGAAAAGCCGCAGAAAATTATTCCCCAAATTTCGCAAGCAACGTTGGCTGAAATGGTAGGCACAACGCGCAGCCGGGTTAGCTACTTCATGAACAAGTTTCGGAAACTCGGATTTATCAAGTACAACGGCGGAATACACGTGCACGATTCCCTCCTGCGCGTTATTCTTCGCGACTGAGCCGTAGGCGGTGCTATACTCCTGGCGAGGTGTTCTAACCTCTCCTCATTCAGGTTCTCTGACCTAAGCAGATCGTCTGAAGTAGTTCCCGCTTAGCCCGACAGAAATGGGCGTGGATATGGCCTACCAAGAGATTCTCGACGAAGTCGAGCTCCTCCATGGTGTAGGTGGGCGTCTCGAAGGACTTGCGGAACAACACCCGCGAGCTACAGAAGCGCTCCTGACCATTGCTGGAAACGTTCGCAGCGTTGCCACCCTTTTGGCTGTGCTAGTCGCGACAAAGCTGCATGGCAGCGATGGGAGTGGTTCGTCTGACTAGCGGCTCTGCATCCTTCATCCTTACGTTAGACTTACTTCCGAAGAAGAAATTCAGGAAGTCGAGCGCATCAGACGTTTGCCCGATAAATTGGTTTACGGAACGGGAGTGGCGGGTTTCGACGATATTCGCGAGGCGACCAGGCAACTACAGGAACTTGCGAAGTCCGAAGTCCGATAGCAATGCACACCTAGCAGCGATTCAATTCGTGTTTTCACCCTAGAAGTCGATGAGGATAGGAGAACCAAAATGCCATTCAGTGGAAACCGCCATTCATTCGATTCTTCGAATTTGAAAGTGCTCAATAATATCGGGGCTGTCTACGGGTTGTTTAAGAGAGACCTCCCGTTCCGCTCGCATCACTTTGTCTGTCTATATGTTGGACAAACAAACGACCTGAGAGCTCGCATGCTGGAGCATTACGATAGGCCTCCGATCTCTGGCGTCACAGACTTCTTTGCAGAAGCAATTGTGATCAGAGAACAACGAATAGAGCGCGAAAAAGAGCTAATCTGTGAATTCAACCCTACTGGAAACCAGACTAGCGAATTAGCCACGACCCACCAGAAGTCCTCTGGTGTTCAACTCCTGACTAACCTACCGGACGGCTCATCGTGCGTGACATGACTTTATCTTCGGCAGGCATCTCACAAGTCGGTTTCGTAACGCCAAGGAACAGCCCAGCTTTTTAATGCTTCGCTTCCCATTTTTGAGCTTGACCATCCACATTCCTTCACGCAGTGAAGAGGCAGAACGTGTTTCTCAGCTTCCTCTAGCGTGCCCGGTTTTGGCGTGCGTGACCATGCCGTGATTGGTTTGTGGCATTTCTCACAGCGGAACAGAAAAAGGAACAAGGTTTCACTCACGCTGGATTTGGTCATGCCTTGATGATACGACGGGGCTAAAGATCGGGGAAGTGGGTTGCGCCGTGGAATACGCAGAGGAAAGTAATCAGGATAGCCCTACTGTCTTCAGATGGCGGGGCTGCCACAAGGAGTGCCCCGCCGTCGTAACTCGGCAGAAATGCGGCGATACCCATAGCGTCGACGGTGTTCGATAGCGATCTGCTGGATCGCAGAGCGCACTTCCAGCTCTTCCGCAACAGGCTGTTGCTTGTGAAAGGATCGGTAAAAGCTGGCTCGGCTGACTCTCGCCAGCTCGCACATTCGCTCGATACTTAAGTTGCCTTGCAGTGGCATCACTTCTCGGATTTGGTCGTAGATGCCATCTCGCCAGAATCGCCGCTCTTCTGGCGTCGAGCCTTGACTTTTTGCAAGGCACCTTTGAAAAAATCCACTTCCAGAGTTTTCTCGGCTAGCAGACGCTTCAGCCGATGGACTTGTTGCCGATAAGACGATTCATGTGAGTTCGTCCGTGGTGCTTCTTCTCCCGGCTCGAGGTGATCGAGCTTGGCTTGCCACTTGTACAGACATCGCCGGCCTACGCCCAATTCCTTCGCTAGGTCGCCAATGTTGTCGCTACTCCGCATGCGCTCAACGGTCATTCGCTGAAACTTCCGCGAGTATCGCTTCCGTTTCACTTTGCAGTCCTTTCCCTGCAAAGTGTGCCCATCCCAGCTGTCTCATTTCAAGGGTGCAGTTCAGGAGTTGTCCGTAATAGGAGGCCGCCGGGGCGGGGACAAGCCTGCGAGTGCGGCTAGCATTTTTTTTATTAAAACAGAACGATAAACGGAGACCATTTTCTGCGTTTGGTCAGCAACTCGCGGTAATTGGGTTTCGACGCCGCCAGAGCAGACTTAGTTTGAATCTGGAGGCAGGGGATTTTCCCCTTCACAAGGTCCGCCCTTGACGGTCAGCGCCTCGAGCAGTTGCTGTGTGATCGGATGCGACCACTTCTCTGGATGATCCTTGTAGCGTTTGTCTATCACGTCCTTCATGGCACTTGCTCCTTCTAAGCTGTTGCCGCTCCGTCTGGGACGGAGACAACAATAAGGACTTGACGTTAGGATAGCAATAGGAGAACATACTCCTAATGAACCCTCCCAAAGACAAACTGCCCTACGCTCTAGCGACTTTGGTGGAACTGGCAAACCTGAGTGACAGTGACGCGGCCATTTCACGATTTCATAAGGCGCACCTCGGCTACCTGAATGAAGACTTATTTGGTAATGCGCCGGACGAAGTGGTGCGGGAGCACGTATTTGGGTTGCGTGGCAGTATTCGCAAACTTTGGCGGGGAGGAGAGGTGGCCAATCAGATTGCGCGGGAATTTCTACTCGCCAAGGAAGTCTTCGATTGGGGTGGCGACGATAAGGAACCCTTGGAAGTCTCCCCTGACGCGGTCAAAGTGGACTGGGATGGCGGCAAGTTGATTCTGGAGTATGAGGCGCTTAACGATTTCCAGGAGTCCATCTATGAATTGCTCCGGGTTTCGCGGTTCGCAAAAGTATGCGCCCGTCCCGGTTGTTTAACCCCCTACTTCATAGCAAAGGATCTGAGGACGAGGCACTGCTCCACAGATTGCGCCGACGCGATGCAAGATGAGTGGCGCAAGGTATGGTGGAGAACAAAGGGCAAGGAATGGCTTAAGCAGCGGAAGGCTAAGGATAAAGCGAAAGGAAAACGAGGGAAGCACTAATGGCCATATTCAAACGCGGAAAAATCTACTGGTACCACTTTCTTTTTAGCGGCCAGCACATCCAGGAAAGCACAAAACAGGGCAATCCCCGAACGGCGCGTCAGATGGAAGCCGCGCACCGTACTTCGCTTGCCAAAGGCGAAGTCGGTATTCGTGAGAAAAGGCCCGTACCCACCCTGGCGCACTTTATGACTGAGGAGTTTATGCCTTGGGTCGAGGCCACATTCAAGGCCAAGCGCAACACTTTTGTTTGGTATCGCGGTGGGACACGGCGTCTCTCCGAATTTGAGGCTATTGCGGCAGCTCGTCTTGACCAGGTCACTGGGGAGAAGGTAGCAGCCTATGTTGCACATCGGCAGTCAGAAGGTTTGAATACAACAGCGGTCAACCGAGAATTGCAGATACTCCGGCGGATATTGCATGTGGCCGTCGAATGGGGGCGGACAGAGAAGGCGGTCAAAATCAAGATGCTTCCTGGGGAACCTCGCCGCGAGCGGGTCCTTACAGTGGAGGAGTCGGCACGGTATCTCGCCGTAGCATCGGAACCTCTGGCTTCAATCGCTACGGTGCTGATTGATAGCGGCCTGAGGCCAGAGGAGTGCTTCAGGCTGCGATGGGAGTTTGTCAATTTCGTGAATGGCCGCCACGGAACGATTCTAGTTCCCCACGGCAAGACACCCTCCTCCCGCCGGGTGGTGCCTATGACTCCGCGTGTCAGGTCCATTTTGGAGACGCGCTGGTTGAACATGGGTAGGCCGGACGAGGGTTGGGTATTTCCGTCTGAGACGCAGAGCGGCCACGTCGAACCTTCTACCCTGCGCACGCAGCAGCACAACGCACTCAGAGCCTCTGGAGTACGCCCATTTGTCCTCTACACGCTTCGTCACACGTTCCTGACTCGTTTGGGTGAGTCCGGTTGCGATGTTTGGACTCTGGCGCGAATTGCTGGCCATAGCACAATTGGCATCTCAGCCCGTTATGTCCACCCGTCCGAGGACGCAGTTCTGTCTGCCATGTTGCGGATGGGCAAGAATCTGCCGGAGCCAGCCGTGCCCAAGATGCTGCCTCAGTGACAGAAACCTCAGGGAAGCCACTGTAGCGGATAATGTAGCGACTACCGGCTTAGACGGAATGGTATGGATTGAGCATTCTACCCGCTAACTCGTTGGGTACAATCACTGCCCATTCAGTCCAAAGATCATGAGAACGGCTGTTAACCGAAGGGTTGCTAGTTCGAATCTAGCCCGGGGAGCCAACTCTTTCAATCAGTTAGGAAGCATCCGCCCGCGTGCCTTTTGAGTGACCTGCCCCGCATTTTGAGACAGCTGCGAAGTTGAATCCGAGAAAAAGGACTGCAAAGTGAAGCGGAAGCGATACTCTCGGAAGTTTCAACGCATGGCTGTTGAGCGCATGCGGAGTAGCGACAATATTGGCGACCTAGCGAAAAAGAATCGGGAGTAGGCCGACGGTGTCTCTACAAGTGGCAAGCCAAACTCGATCACCTCGAGCCAGGAGAAGAAGCACCACGGACGAACTCTCATGAATCGTCTTATCGGCAGCAAGTCCATCGGCTGAAGCGTCTGCTGGCCGAGAAAACCCTGGAAGTGGATTTTTTCAAGGGTGCCTTGCAAAAAGTCAAGGCCCGACGCAAGAAGAGCGGCGACTCTGGCGAGATGGCATCTAAGACCAAATCCGAGAAGGGATGCCACTGCAAGGCAACTTAAGTATCGAGCGAATGTGCGAGCTGACGAGAGTCAGCCGGGCAAGCTTTTATCGATCCTTTCACAAGCAACAGCCTGTTGAGGAAGAGCTGGAACTGCGAGCTCCCCGCAAACAACGTGGACGAACGCAGGGTTACATCGCAGAACACTTGGGAATGGACCGGAGTTTCATTTCGGATTTGGAGAACGGCAGGAAGGTGCAGGTGGGAAGAAACTGGACCATGGAGCAGGTGAGCCAGAAAGCCGGCGCGAACGATGACTCGGGAAGAAAGATTCTGATGACTACCGCAGAGACGGAGACGAGAACCACAGAGGTCACGGAGAACCGCAAAGACCAAGGCACGGGTCTTAAAGACCGCCACGACGAGAAAAGTGGACACAAAAGCAGAACGGGCTGGCAGATGAGCGCCAGCCCGTTGCATTTAGCGGAGCGGTGAGGCTCCGGAAGAATTTAGAACGTAAAGCGAGCACCGAACTCGCCCACAAACGCGCGTGGCGTAAACGAGCTGCTCGGGTTGATGAAGCCTTCGGGTGTCAAGAAGGTTCCCGCGGTATTCGTATTGTGGAAGTTGCTTCCGTAGTTCGTTCTGTTGGTTAGGTTGAAGCCCTGGAACATGAGCTGCAAGTTCCAACCTTCGCGCAGGCGGATGTTCTTGGCGACGCGCATGCTGCTCAAGCTTGCAGTCGAGAGGAATTTTTCAACAAACTGCTAGAAGTCGCGCAGCTAGCGTTGCCGGTATAGCTCTACTTATTCAAGACGCCGTAGACATCCAGGTAGCCCTGCGTTCCAAAATAAACTTTTCCGTTCGCGACCGTGGGCACTGCAAACTTTACTGCTATGTCGGCCTCATCTTTGTTTTGTGCTCCTTCGCTACTGTCATAAAGAAGGTTGCTGACGTCATTTGCATCATAGGCTCGCAAAATGGCAGGTCGGTTCCGCGCCTCCGGTGTCCGCCTCGGCAAAAGTGTTTTCAAGAACTCCCAGAAAATCGATGGACTATGGAAAAGCAGCTTCACTCGTCGTTCGACTTTCCGTGTGAATTCTCCCGGTTTACGGTAAATGCTTCGACTCGAGACGTCGATTCGATGAAAATACGCGCCGATGACAGTCCGCGTGTCCGGTTCTTCCGTCCCCACGACCCAGACGATGCCGTTGTCCTTTCCATTAGCAGAAATGGACGGCGTGGAACCAGGGTAGCCAAACAGCTCCTCCGATTGACTCACGGGTCGTGCGGAGAGTTTTCCTTCGTCTACGGAATATTGCTGCAGAGGCCCGCCAACCCCGCTGATGTAAATCCATCGTCCTGAGGTGCCTTCCCAATACGCGGCGGTCGAATCGATTTTGGGTTGAGCGTTCCGAACTGTCTGTACGATCTGGGCATCATCGGGGAGTCCGAAATGGCCCATATTGTCCCGGTCGACCACATAGATCGTGCCGTTCTTTCCAGCACTCACCAGAAGATGTGGATGCGCCCCTGCTTGGTCGGGCAAGAGCACGGCTCCGCTCGATCCCAGGTCTTCATTAATTTCGTCCAACCGTTCTTGATCAAACGGAGTGAAATAGTCGACGACTTCCCCCCGCGCGCTCCGGATCAGGTCGAGCTTTAGAACGCTGTCGCCGTAATCGGAGCCTCCCGACGCCGCATTGAATGTACCATCCCCGGTGACGATGTATACGTTGCCCTCGGCGTCGATCCCTGGAGCAGCGCCGGACTGCCATATCCCGCCACGAGCTGCATTTGGCGTCGATACGAATACAGAGGATTGGTGGAGGGTCGAAGCATCATAAGCCATTAGCCATCCATGGTAATCTCCATAATCGCAACTCGATCCAAATCCCACATAGATTTTGCCGTGCGCTAACGCAACGCCGGATCTCTGCAGCTGTAGAGTGGGGTCAAATGCAAGCTTTCCGCTGCGATTTCCCTTTCCTTTTGCTTCCACCTCCGCCGCAACCACAACAGGACTTCCAGGGCGTTCCCTGCCCGATGAAATATCTATTGCATGCAACTTGAACCCACGTCGGGCATCCACGAAAGTGCGCGATACAACATAAAGCGTTCGAGTGGAAATATCGATCACTGGTGTCCCCGTCACTCCCATGAGGGGTGCGCCGCAGGTGCCGAGATCCGAGAAAGAGAGTGCCGGTCCAAGATGCGTACTCCAAAGAACTATGCCTTTCTGATCATCTGCATCTATTGCATAAATCGTATTATTCTCAGTTGCCACATAGACGACGTTTCTGACTCCCTTCGACCCAAGATCGACACTTGGTACATACAGCGGCTGAGCATAAACATCCCCGTCCACAGGCACCGTAAATAGCTTGCCGAAATGTTCCGCGTCCACGTTGGCAGGCGACAAGATTGTTTCGTGCGGGTTGGCTCCTGATCTTGCATTGTCGGCATGATAGGTTAAAACTCCCTCAAATCCTTGTGTGACGGGTCGAATACTCGGATCCGCAGAAGAGTGTAAACCTGGCAGAGACGAACCGGAAAACCGGACCGAGGACTCTCGAGCGGAGAAACTCGGTGGAGCAGCCTCCTTCAAAAGGGATCGCGCGCGATAGACGATCTGTGCCATAAAAACGAGCAAGGTTAAAGAAATGAGGAACGGCACTCCGTGTTTCCGTAACAATTGTCGCTTAATGGGTGTCGATGCGGTGTGCATAATGCGGTCGGCCCTTCACTTACAAATAAAAAGTGGGGCACTCACTGCCCTAAAATCGTTTATTGACATTTTTAAACATTTTTCGTTGGGCGGGCGCGCTGAGGATACTGCGCTCCTTACGCTGGCTCGCCCTACCGCACCGATAGGTGAGTGGAAACACGCTCGAGATTACAATCGACGTACTCCGGACGATCTTCTTTGGAGTAAACCTCCGGCCCCGGATAATTTTGCAGGCCGCTGTATCCGGAATTCAGACCGCGGTCTGCGTTCGGAGTCAATCAAGCCCGGATGTTTCGTCGGGGGACGGGGTTGCCTTTTTTGAAGTTCGTAACCTTGACATTGTTGAGGTAGACGTTTCGCCAACTCCCCTACCCTAGTTCCCTGTCCAAGTCGTGTAGACCAAGTCGCTGACGCTAGGTCCTCCTACCACAACAACTTTAGCCCCAGCTGTACCTGTCGGGAAGTAGTAGCAGTGGACGTGATGACGCCGGCCGTTGGCGAAGGCCCGCCCGTTGCTGCTGCGTAGACCACTGGATTCGGCGTGTTGAAGTTGGTGTGATTCAAGAGATTAAAGAACTCCGCGCGGAATTGCAGAGCCCAGCGCTCATGAAACGAGAATCTCTTTGCTAACGCCAGATCCGTTTCATAAAGGGCTGGTCCCTGCAGGGTGTTGCGTCCCACATTGCCATACGTTCCCGGCAACGGCTGAATAAATGCGCTTGGATTAAAGTACTGGCTCGGTCCGCCCAGAATCACAGGCCCAGTAAAAGTCGGATTGAGCGACGGGCGCACTGGATTCCGCGTATCGCCGTCATTTGACGGGTTATAGGAAAGCTGCGGAGTAAAAGGCAATCCGGACTGGAATGTCTGTATGCTGCTGACCTGCCAATCGCTCATCAGGTGATTCAGCCACGGCTTTCTAGTCGGCCGAAAGGGAACGTTGTAGACCACGTTGAGCACCGCTGCATGGCGGACGTCGAAGGAAGCGCGGCCATAGTCGGCCTTCGGATCCAGAGGGTTCGAGACGAAGGCGGGAGAGTTTGTAGCGACGCTGGTGTTCATGTTGTCGCCGTCGTCGAGTGCCTTTGCAAACGTGTAGGTTGCCCGGAATTGGAGGCGCTTACCGGCACGCCGATTCACGTCGATCTCTAAGCCGTTATAGGAACTTACGCCTTCCGATAGCCAATGCGTGGTGTTCCAGACCGCGCTGCTCGCCAGCGGCGCGTTTGGCGGGTAATAGATCGCTCCAGCGGGGTAGCCCGCCGGGCATGGCGAGGCAGGGCAAATGGTTCGAGCGGGTAGGTTCACATCCGCGGAAAGCAAAGCATGATAGCCGTGCGAGCCAATGTAGCCGAGGCCCAATGAGGTGTTTGAGAATATTTCGCGCTCGATTTTCAGAGACCACGATTCCACAGTTGGCGTCGCCAGATCAGGCTGAACGCCGCTGGGAATCACCTTGGCGCCCGCATAAGTTGCGTCAGGCGCGATTGTTGAAAACGAGATGTTCTTTACCGCATAGACGGGATTGAAAGGGCCGTTCTGGTCGAGGCGATAGCTCAAATTGTCCAGCAATGCGTAATACATCCCGAATCCGCCGCGGATGACCGTTTTTTTCGAGCCGAACGGAGAAAAGGCCAAACTAACGCGAGGAGACGGAAGGAATTTCGCGCGATTTTTGGTAAACGCGGAGCCTCCAACAGCCGGTTGCGTGAGAATCACGCCGTTCGAATCTGCGAGATAGTTCGATGCCCGGCCCTGGGCCTCATTCCACCCATTGGTGAACTCCCCGCGGAATCCTACGCGCAATTCAAATGGGGGCCTCACGCGGATCGTATCCTCCGCAAAAACCGCGCTCTCGAGGGAACGCCACGAGAGGGGCGTCTGACCGGGAGCAAACGTGTATGTGCTTGCCTTCCCTTCGAGAAACGTCTGCAGGTTGCTGAACGAGATCTGCCCGTACTGGTCCTGAACCAGAGAATCGTTGGCCTGAATTCTTTGGAACCAGGCACCCAGGCTAAAAACGTGAGCGCCGCGGCTGAATGTGAGCTGGTCCGTCAGTGTAAAGAGATTTCGCACAGCCGTCAGATTGCTGCCTGCGTTGGTTCCACCGTTGGTGATTTGAGAGGCACCGTTCAGCGTTGTGCCGCCGCCAACGACGATTGCGCCAACCGGTTGTCCCACGTGGATCCATCCGGGCAAGTCCACGGTCGTCCTGGTGTTGAAGTAAAAGGCACCTCGCGAAAATCCCAAAGTTGCCTTGTTCAGAAGATCCGACGAGAAAATATGAGTTTGACTCAGACTGATCACCTGTTCGCGCAAATCAATGTCTGCGATCGTGAGAGGATTGCTCGTCGGCGAGTGCGCGTCACTATCATCAGCCGTGTAGATCGCAGCGAATGAATCTTTTGGTGAAAGAATCTGGTCGAAGCGCGCGGTTGCGAAGTCTTCGCGAATGGCCTGCAACGGATTGGTGAAGGCTTCTGCGATTCCGCTTGGATCGCCCTTGGAAGTAAGCAGCTCTCTCCCATTCGCGACCGGCCACAAGGCAAGAAGAGGTTGAATGCTCACTACGGCGGCAGCGCGCGAGGCGTCATCGGGAACCAGCGAGAGATTGCTCAGGCCAAGACTCTGCCGCAACCCTTCATAATTTACGAACACGAATGCTTTGTCCGCGCGGAGCGGCCCGCCCAAAGAAGCGCCAAAGTTATTCCGCTGGTATTCCGGAATATCGCCACGGTCGAAAAAGTTGCGCGCATCGAGAGCATTGTTGCGCGCAAATTCATAAAGGGAACCGTGCAGCTGATTCGTTCCAGATGTAGTCACGATCCCGACCTGCGCACCGGGCCGTTTTCCGTACTCGGCGCCGTAAGCATCTTTCACCACCGCAAATTCGCGCACGGCATCAACGCCAAGCAATTGTCCGCTGACTCCGCCTGGAGTGTTGTTGATCTCCGATGCGCTCGTGAACTCGACGCCGTTCAGAAGGAAAAGATTCTCCTGCGGACGCCGCCCGGACACAGCAAACATGTTCCCCACCACGGAGTTTGACGTGCCGGTGCTGCCTGCGCGCTGCGAAGTGTAGTTGACAACACCAGGGTTCAAGGTCAGCAATTGGTCGTAGCTTCGGCCATTCAAAGGAAGATCTTTAACCTGTCGTTCACTGACCAGGCCAGAAGTGTCCTCGGTTGAAACAGCGACGGCCCCTAGGTTGGCCGACACTTGTTCAGTCTGGTGAACCTCTCCGAGCTGCAAAATGAAGGTGAGCTCTTCCCTTTGCCCGAGCACCAAGGCCACTCCCGTTCGAGACCTGCTGCTGAAGCCCGGCTTTTCGACTTTGATTTCGTACGTCCCCACGGGAAGTAATGAGGCATTGAATCGGCCAGACGCGTCGGTCGATAGAGTCCGGCCTGCGCCGGTTTCGACGTTACGGATAGTGATCGCTGCTTCGGGAACTGCTCCTCCGCTCGGGTCGCGTACGGAACCCGAAATCGAGGCATCGGATTGGGCTCGTACAACGCCTGCAATGGCAATCACGAACAAGAGTAAGGCTATTGCCGAAGCACGGATGATTCTTTGCGCGAAAACAGCAGAGTTCTTACGAAAATCCACGGACTACACCCTTTGCATCGAATTTTTTCTGCTCACCAGCCAAAATCGGGATGACGCAAGAATAGGGATCAACAACAGCAGGAGGAAAGACGACAGCAGGAGGAAACCACATGAAGAGACCTCTGGAAAAGAATTCCGACCTTCACCGGTCCGAACCGAGCTCCACGATTGGCGCTGCAGAATCATGGCTGGGCACGTTCCTGCGCGTTTGTAGCGATGGGCGCCGAACCAGATGCTTGCCTTGCTGCCAACGACCGCGATCCCGACAATACCAGTTGGAGACCAGCACAAATGGCTATCGCAGCGATGACGGCTTTGAGCTTCTGCGCCGGAAAAGTGCGAGCTAGCAGGCAGCCCAGCACGACCCCGGGTATGCCGCCGGCCAAAAGCTGCAATAGCAACGGAATGTTGATCGAACCGAGGCTCCAGTGCACCGCGCTCCCGACGATGGCCAGAACGAGCCCGAACAAAATGTCCGTGCCGATCACTTCAACTGGCGCCATCTCCGAATAATTCAGCAAAAGCATCGTGCCGAGGGCACCGGCTCCCGCCGAGGAGAATCCGGATTCCACTCCAATAGGAAAAGCGAGCCATGGCAGCCACCGGGAATTTTTCACAGCGAATCGCGGATTTTGCACCCGCGGGAAGAAAGTCACGCTGGACGAAGCAGCTAGCACTACACCAAGAAGCAAAGTTACGAATCCGGTGTTCTCACTTCGCGCGACGGAGCGGAGCGCGAGCATTCCAATCACGAGCCCGGGCAAGGCACCTATGAGCAAGAGCTGCAGATAACGCGAATGCACGTGCCGTCCGAGCAGATAAAATGGCGCCGCGATCAATCGCAAAAAGCCAGCAAAAACAAACGCTGTCCCCACGGCTTCACCTGCCGGCAAACCTATCAGCAGCAAGAGCGCGGGGACGGTGAAGCTCCCGCCGCCGATTCCGGTCAACCCGACGCCAAGAGCAATCAAAAATCCGAGGACGGGACCAGTCATTGCATCCGCTCCGAGAATGTGTAGATTCCGCACTCCAACCGCTTGCCGCACCGGCGCACCGATTGCGGATCGTCGGGATCGTCCGGTAGCGCAGTGCAAGGCTCACATGGTCGGTCTGGTTCTTGTTCGTCACCGGTCCTTGTGCACCGTATTTGTGCAAATTCATTCTCTTGGCCCTGCCTGGAGGACCGCGCAAAGCTACTGGCGAGGCGTAGAAGCTTACGCGCTAGAAGAAATGGATTCAGCTCTCTCATTTTTAACTTCAGGAATTGTTTAGCGGTGTGTTCCCGGCGCTCGGATCTCCAAATCGGATTGGCAGCCGCGTCAACCCGCGCAAACCCAAATTGGTCCGCCATACGAGGGGTTTTGGTTCGAGAATCCAATTGGGCAAACGACGAAGCATCTCTTCAAAAGCGATCTCGCCTTCGATGTGTGCCAGAGGTGCACCAAAACAGAAGTGAACGGCCCAGCCGAAGGCGAGATGACGGGGCTCTTTGGAGAGATGACCACATTCACGATTTCCGATTCCAGTTAGGCTCAGAGTTTACGGGCTGTCCGGAGCATTCTGACCGCGAGTGCCTGCGCGCCAACCGCGGTGCTGAACAGGAGCAGGAGACTCCCGACGAGAATTAAAGGGCTATGCCAAGTCTCAGCATGGTCTGCGAGGATCCAGCTGACTGTGTCATTGGCAACTCCTGTCGCATGTTAGGAAGCGATCACACCAGCATGGAGTCCTTTTGGTCGGCGCCGGT
>Ga0247661_1000104_pt1 | contig 15336 bp, 11 predicted proteins | sample CNK02_metaG_FD_182799 | JGI IMG/M metagenome (GOLD analysis project Ga0247661, IMG submission 182799) | Soil microbial communities from Purdue University Martell Research Forest, Indiana, United States - CNK02 | ecosystem: Environmental > Terrestrial > Soil > Temperate forest > Bulk soil...
AGCCCAGATGCCGTGAGGTTTCAGCGCGTCGCAGAGCTGCACAGCATCGAAGCCGGTCTGCTGGCAATCGAAGATGACGATGTTGGTCTCGACCTTCGCGGGATCAATCCTCAACGCGGGAATTTCCGCGATGCCTTGTGCGAGGCGGCGGGCGTTCTGGTGGTCGACGGACAGGCGCTTGGGGGATTCTTCAAGCGCGATGCGACCGGCTGCCGCGAGAACACCGGCCTGGCGCATCCCTCCGCCCAACATTTTGCGGTAGATGCGGGCCTTCTCGATGAATTCGCGGGAGCCAACGATCATGGAGCCGACGGGCGCGCCCAGCCCCTTGGATAAGCAGAACATGACCGAGTCAAGATTGTCCGCGATTGCCGAGACGCTGACGTCAAGTGCAGCTGCGGCGTTGAAAACTCTCGCGCCATCGAGATGCACCCTGAGTCCGGCGGCATGCGCTTGCCCGCAGATTTCGTTGATGCGATCGACGGCATAGGTTGTGCCGCCCGCCATGTTGTGCGTGTTTTCGAGGCACACCAGCGCGCTTTGTGAGTCGTAGTAGATTTTTGGACGGATGACAGTTTCGATTTGCGCCCAGGTGAGGATGCCATCATCACCACGCGCGACGCGCGGCATGCAGCCCGCTATCGCCGACATGGATGCGAGTTCGTAAAGATTGACGTGGCTGCGCTCTTCGCAAATGACCTCGTCACCGTGGTGGGTCCAGGCTTTTATCGCGATGAGGTTGCCCATGCAGCCTGAAGGAACAAACAGGGCAGCTTCCTTGGCAAAGATTTCCGCGGCGCGGCGTTCGAGTGCATTGACGGTCGGGTCTTCGAGGTAGACGTCGTCGCCGACTTCAGCTTCGGCCATGGCGCGGCGCATGGCGGGCGTGGGGCGGGTAACGGTGTCGCTGCGAAGGTCAACAATGTTTGTGCTTGCAGCCGCAGATCGCAGTTCTCGTTCTGGATCCGTCACCGATGATGTCGTCATACTGCGGGCTCCCCCCTGTTGATTCCGTCTTTTTTTTAGCGCATCAGCTCGACAAAAGCTTCGGTCGAAATGCTCAGGCGCTCGGCTACCAGGCGAACGACAGGACCGGAGCGTTCAATAAGACCCGCCGCCTGCAAGCGGGCGAAGCGCGATTCAAGCAGCGTTCCGTATTGGCGTTCGAGACGAGACAAGTCGATTCCTTCCAGCTGGCGCAAGCCGAGAAAAAGCTCCTCTTCGAGTGCTTGCTTTGCGGAAATGCTCTCCAAATCCCGGACGGGAATGCTTCCCGTAGCGATCGTCTGGACGTAGGCAGCGGCATCATGCGCATTGGCCCAGCGTTGCGTGCCCGAAAAAGAATGGGCGCCTGCGCCAAAGCCGAGGTAAGGCTCGCGGCACCAGTATTTGCGATTGTGCCGCGATGCGAAACCGGGCTTCGCGAAGTTCGAGATTTCATATTGCTCGAAGCCTGCCCTGCGGAGCTGTACGCGCCCCAGATCGTAGCATTCCGCCATCACATCGTCGGATGGAACCGCTGAAGCGGAGTATTTTGCTCCGCCGCGCAGGAGCTCGCTCCCGAGCCGACTGTCCTCGTCGACTTCGAGCAAGTAGACAGAGACGTGCTCTGGCCCAAGCTGAATAAGTTCGTCGAGTGAATTTTGCCAGGTCTCCGGCGTCTGACGAGGCAACCCTGCGATCAGGTCGAAACTGATATTGGAGATACCCGCACCACGCAGGATTGGCACGGCGCGGTAAACATCAGCGCGGCGGTGTATGCGCCCAGCTGCCGTGAGTTCCACGTCAGAAAAAGACTGAACCCCCAAGCTGACCCGGTTGATGCCCGCGCGGGACCAAGCCTCGGCCTTCGACGGCTCGACCGTTTCGGGGTCAGCTTCCAGTGTGGCTTCCAAAAAATCGGTCCGCAAAGTGCTGCGCATCGTTTCAAGAATCGCGGCCAAGTGGGCCGGATCGAGCAAGCTCGGAGTGCCGCCGCCAAAGTAAACCGTGTCTACTGTTAGCGCGGCGAAAGACTCGGGCAAGGCAATACCACCGGCGGCAAGCCGCTGTCGATGCTCACGGATCTCCGTTTGCACGGCCGACGCGTACGGGGCGAATCGCGCCGGGGAGACAACGCCGGTGTGAAAATTGCAATAGGTGCACTTTGTCTGGCAAAAAGGCACCTGAATGTAGATACCGAGGCTCATGGGTTGCACAAAAACTCTAGCATATCGGGGTCTATGCGCTGCTTACGCGAATACGCCTACGAAGGATCACCCAAAATCTTCACGAACACGGTTCGCTGCCGTGGCCCATCGAATTCGCAGAGGAAGATTCCCTGCCAGGCGCCGAGCGCAAGCTTTCCATTCTCGACGAAAACAGTTTGGCTGGCGCCGGTGAAGATGGCCTTCATGTGGGAATCTGTGTTGCCTTCCGCATGGCGGTACGGCCCTTCATGCGGCACCAGGCGATCGAAAATACCTTCCACATCACGCGCCACGTCGGGATCAGCATGCTCGTTAATCGTGACGCCAGCCGTGGTGTGCGGCACGTATACATAGCAGAGCCCATCGGCAACGCCGGAGTCGCGGACGGCGTGCTCGACCTCGCGCGTGATGTCCAGGAATTGCGTCCGCTTGCTGGTTCTGATGCGAAACGTCGTCATGCCAGAAACGAGCTCATGAAATAGGAATGATGAAGTGAGTGCCGGCATTCTTAATTCCTGAATGCCGTTCGATCTCCTCGAAAGCCGCCCGGCCCCAGCGCGCTGCGAAAGGAAGAAAGCAAAGCTCACGCGATTGCAAAGACTTGTGGGGGTAAATCAGATTCGACAGAAATTCCTGATGAGCAGCGACAGTCCCAGACTTGCGATCTAGCGCGCGGCCAATCATCTGCTGAAGTTTTTCCGCCTGATATTCAATTTTGTTCTGCGCGGTTTCGACGGCGGTCTTCAACGTTGGGTCCAGCACCGACACGGCATCTGACCACTGCCGCAGCCGTTTCTGGATTTCTGCTCCATTCTCCTGCAGCAGCGTTGACAGATTTTCGGGAATGCTCGCGGCACTCATTCGCTTGCCGAGCTCTTGCGGGCCCTCCCAGACTTGCTCCACGTCGATGCCGTATTGCTTCAATAGGCGTTGCGCCTTCGCATCCATCAGCGTAAAGCCGGGCCTCGGCAACATGACCGGCATGCGGCCAAGCAATAGCCGGTACAGCACTTCGGACTGCGCGAAATAGGAAATTTCGGAAGGACCGCCAATATATGCAACCGTGGGGAGCAGAAAATCCTGTACGACCGGCCGAAACAATGCGTTGGGACTGAAATTCTCCGGCTCGCTGCGCACGGCATCCAGCAGTTCCTGTTTATTCCAAGCCCGCTCGCCCGACTGAAACTGCCCTTCGCCATCACGAATCACTTGACGGCCGCTACGCGAAATATGGAACAGTATCGTGCTGCGCGAAGTGACCCTCACCTGGGGAGCATAGCCGGCTTGTTCCAACTGCTGGTCCCGCTGCAGCAGGGCCTCGTCGATTGCGTCGCGTTCCTCAACGGCGCGAGCGAAAAGAGGCTGCGCCAGGCGATGCAAGCGCAAATCAAGCGGGTCGAGCAAAATCAGGCCAGCATGTTTCAGCAGTCGCGCAAAAAGTTTGCCAAACGCGCTGCCGTAGGTTTCCTCAGCCCGATAGCACTCCGCCAGAATCGTTGCGAATTCCCCGCCCTGATCGCTTCCCAGCACGGCATTGGCTGCGCTCCGCAGGACTTCAATTTCGTTTCCGAGAGTGACCCTGCCAACTGGCGCACTGTGCCCGGCGTCCTGCGGCAATTCGAACTCAACCAACTTGCCGTCATTGAAAAAGGTAGTTCGGCGAACTTCATCGAGATCATGATCCTCGGTGGCCATCCAAAATACTGGAACCGCATCCACGCCTTGATCGGTCAGATCTTTGGCGATGCGAACGGCGGCGATAGCTTTGTAGACGGCGTACGCCGGACCGCTAAAAAGTCCGACCTGTTGCCCTGATACAACGGCGACCGCGCCTTTTTCGAAGCGGCCAAGATTGGCAAATGTCGCGGAACCCGCTCCGAGAAGTTCATTCTGCTGGCGCAAAATCGCCGCAACTTCGGCGCGCCGCGCGGCCGGATAGTCCAGCGGGCGAGCTAAGTTGAGAATATTTTCCAGGTCCGGCTTGTGTCGAAAAAAAGTGCTTACCCTCTCGTAAGATTGCAGGTAGTCACGCAACAGTTTGGGCTGATGCGGCAGCACTTCTATCGGCAAGGCGCGACAATGCATGGACTTTAGATGATAGCTGGCCGATTCGGTCACAATCAATGGACGCCCGAAAGGCCCAAAAGAAAGCTGGCGCTGTTTTGCTGCTCAGGCGGTAACGGCGGCAGGCTCAAGCTCGGTCATGAGTTTGTGAATTTGTTGTTTCTTTTCGTCGGAAAGGGGCAACAGAGGCAGTCTCGGAACGCCGCCAAAGTAGCCGCGTAAGTCCATGGCATGCTTTAAACCCGCAATTCCGTTCTCACTCGCAATGGTCTTCGATGCTTCGGCCAGTTGCTGCTGTTGCGCCAACGCTTCCGCGTAGCGGCCTTTTTTCCAATCCTCGTAAATGGCTACACAGCGCTCAGGCAGCACCGAAGCGAGGGCAAGAATAGCCCCCTTGGCACCGGCTGTCAGGGCCGGATAGACCACACCGGCGCCTCCGGTCAGGACATGGAAGCTCTTGCGCGCCTGAGCCACGACTTCGACCACCCGCTGAATCACGCCAGAGCTGTCTTTGATACCGGCAATGTTGGGGTGCTCAGCCAGCGCCAGAATTTCGCGTGTTTCCAGCGTGACGCCGGTAAAAATCGGCACGGAATAGAGCAACACCGGAATCGGAGAGGCGTCCGCTACGCTGCGATAGTGGCGCAGGAATACTTCAGCTTTATAGGCAGGTTTGTAGTAATAGGGCGTCTTGACCAACGCCGCATGATAACCCAACGCCGCCGCCCGTTTGCAACGAACAATGGTTTCCGCCGTAGATTCCGCCCCGGCACCCGCGAGCAGGAGCTTGCCGCCGTCGGCCGCTTCTTTCGCCGCCGCAAGGAGCGATTCGCCCTCGGCGCTCGAAAGCAGCACGGACTCACCCGTCGAGCCGAGGACTACATACCCGGCTAAGCCAACGCGGTTGTAGCGCGCAATGTTTTCCTTGAAGCGTTCCGTGGCTACAGAGCCGTCTCCGCGGTAGGGTGTGGTGAGCGCAGGCAATATTCCGGAAATTTCCACTATCAATCTCCCGAAGCGATTGAGCCGGAGGCTGCGACCTGACCGCGATGCAGGTCCTGCAACGCCGCGACCTCGGTTCCCTGCTCGATCAGCGCTCGAATACCTCGCGCTGCAGCTTGGGCGGCCGCCAGCGTGGTGATGCATGGAATGTTGTAGCGAATCGCCGCACGCCGAATGGATTTTTCGTCGTAAAACGACTCGCGGCCGAGAGGCGTGTTGATAACCAAGTCGATTTTGCCCGTTTTGATCAAGTCCACGATGTTTGGGCGCCCCTCATTGACCTTGAAGACCGCTTCAGCCTCGATACCCGCCGCGCGCAACGCCGCCGCGGTCCCGCGCGTAGCCGTCAACTGAAAACCCAGCGAAGTCAACTCCTTGCCGATGGTGGGGAGTTGCCTTTTATCACGGTCATTCACGCTGAGGAACACCGTGCCCTTGCGCGGCAAACGTTGACCCGCGGCCAGTTGGGCCTTGGCGAACGCCTGCCCGTAGGAGTTGGAAATGCCCATTACCTCACCAGTTGAGCGCATTTCGGGCCCAAGGATAGTGTCCACGCCGCGGAACTTGTTAAACGGAAAGACCGGCGACTTCACCGAGTAAAATTCGCGGACCGCGATTTCGGCGACACCACTGTGATGCACCAGCGGCAGGTCCATGTCGGCCAGCTTTTTGCCGGCCATCAAGCGTGCAGCAACTTTCGCCAGCGGTACTCCGGTAGCCTTACTGACATAAGGCACGGTACGCGACGCGCGCGGGTTTACCTCGAGCACATAGACCGTGTCGCGCTGAATTGCATACTGCACGTTCATCAAGCCGACTACTTTCAGTGCCAGTGCGAGCCGTTTGGTGTAGTCGCGAATCGTCTCGATGACCGCCGGCGGCAAGCTTACCGGAGGCAGCACACACGAAGAATCGCCGGAGTGCACGCCGGCTTCTTCGATGTGTTCCATGATCCCGCCGATAATCACGTTGTTTCCGTCGGCCAGCGCATCCACGTCCACTTCCGTGGCTTCTTCCAGGAACTGGTCAATCAGCACCGGTCGCGCCGGCCCCATGAGCGCCGCTTGTGCCACGTAGTCTTGCACGGTGTTCGCGTCATAGGCGATCACCATTGCGCGGCCACCAAGCACATAGCTCGGCCTCACCAGAACCGGTAATCCAAGTTCACCGGCCAAGCGAGCCGCTTCTTCCGGCACCAGCGCCGTAGCATTGCGTGGCTGCGGAATTTTCAGCTCTTCCAGCAAACGCCCGAACCGTCGGCGATCTTCGGCTAGGTCAATGGACTCCGGCGCCGTGCCGATGATGGGCACGCCGTTGCGCTTCAGCTCCAGGGCCAGATTCAGCGGCGTCTGCCCGCCAAACTGGACAATCACACCCTGCGGCTTTTCCCGCTCGACAATCGCGAGAACGTCCTCCAGCGTTAACGGCTCGAAGTACAAGCGATCCGAAGTGTCGTAGTCCGTCGAGACCGTCTCCGGATTGCAGTTCACCATGATGGTTTCGAAGCCGTCTTCGCGCAGGGCGAACGATGCGTGGCAGCAGCAATAGTCGAATTCGATTCCCTGCCCGATGCGGTTCGGCCCGCTCCCAAGGATCATGATCTTTGGCTTGGTCGTGGCCTCGGACTCATCTTCGTCCTCGTACGTCGAATACATGTACGGCGTGTAGGACTCAAATTCAGCGGCGCAGGTGTCGACGCGCTTAAACACCGGCGCAACACCATAACGCGCGCGCTGCAAGCGCACTGCGGCGGGAGTGGTTTTCCACATCTGCGCCAGCTGCTCATCGCTGGTGCCGTGACGCTTCACTTCGCGCAGCAACTCTTTGGAAGCCGTCTCGACGGTCACGCCGGCGGCGCGCTTGTTCATTGCCACCAGTTCTTCCACCTGCTTGAGGAACCACGGATCAATTTTTGTCAGTTCAGCGATTTCTTCGGCGTGCAATCCCCGTTCGACCGCCGTCAGCAGCCAGTGGATGCGATCAGGCCGCGGCGTAGCCAGTTTTTCGCGAAGCAAGGAATCCGGCGTGTCCGAAGGCGCACGCCACGGGGTGTGCGGCTCCAGCGAACGAATCGCTTTCTGCAGTGACTCTTTGAATGTGCGCCCGATGGCCATCACTTCGCCGACCGACTTCATCTGCGTGCCCAGGGTGCTGTCTGAGCCGGGGAATTTTTCAAACTGCCATTTAGGAATTTTTGTCACCACATAGTCAATCGTCGGTTCAAAAGAAGCTGGCGTCTTTTTGGTGATGTCGTTGGGAATTTCATCTAGCGACATTCCCACCGCCAGCCGCGCGGCGATCTTGGCGATCGGGAAGCCTGTGGCTTTGCTGGCTAGTGCCGAACTGCGCGAAACGCGCGGGTTCATCTCGATCACCACCATGCGGCCGTTTTCAGGGTTCACGGCGAACTGTACATTGGACCCGCCGGTTTCCACGCCGACTTCGCGCAGAATCGCCGACGCGGCGTCGCGCATCCGCTGATACTCTTTGTCCGTTAGCGTCTGCGCGGGCGCCACGGTAATGGAATCCCCGGTGTGCACGCCCATGGGGTCAAAATTTTCGATCGTGCAGATCACCACGAAGTTGTCGCGGTAATCGCGCATCACCTCGAGTTCGAACTCCTTCCAGCCGAGCACGGATTCTTCCACAAGGGCTTCATGCACCGGACTCATGTCCAACGCATGCTGAATGGCCTCGCCGAATTCTTCACGGTTGTAGGCGATCGCGCCACCCGTTCCGCCCAGTGTGAAAGACGGCCGGATGACGAGTGGAAATCCCAGTTGCTCGCAAAGGCGCATGGCGTCTTGCGCGTTGTTGATGAGAGCCGATGCGGGCACTTCGAGGCCGATTTTTCTACAAGCGTCCTTGAACCACAGACGATCTTCAGCGACCTTGATCGCGCGCAGCGACGCGCCGATCATCTCCACTTTGTACTTTTCGAGGATGCCGCCTTCAGCCAATTCAACGGCCAAATTCAGCGCTGTCTGCCCGCCGACGGTCGGCAGCAGTGCGTCCGGCCGCTCCTTCGCAATGATGGACTCAAGATATTCTTTTGACAGCGGCTCTATATAAGTGCGATCCGCCATTTCCGGGTCGGTCATAATCGTCGCCGGATTCGAGTTAACCAGTATGGTTTCGTAACCTTCTGCGCGCAGCGCTTTGCACGCCTGTGCTCCCGAATAGTCGAACTCGCAGGCCTGGCCGATGATGATCGGCCCCGAGCCGATAATCAGGATCTTCTTGATGTCTTTCCGTTTCGGCATTTCACCCCTTCGAAACTTGGCGGTTCAAGGCGCGCTTGTTACCGCCGCGAACTCCCTGGCTGCTTCCATTCCTTCATCAAATCCGTGAACTGCGTAAACAAATAATGCGAATCGTGCGGCCCGGGTGAGGCCTCCGGATGGTACTGTACGCTGAACAACGGCAAGTTCTTGTGCCGCATTCCTTCGTTCGTGTGGTCGTTCAGATTCAAGTGCGTCACTTCCACGTCGCTCGACGGCAACGATTCTGGATCCACGCAGAATCCGTGATTTTGCGCGGTAATCTCGACCTGATTGGTCAGCAGATTTTTGACCGGATGATTCGAGCCGTGATGCCCAAATTTCAACTTAAACGTTTTCCCGCCGAGCGCCAGCCCGCATACCTGATGCCCCAAACAGATCCCGAACACCGGCACCTTGCCGACAAATTTGCGGACATTCTCAACTGCGTACTCCATCGGTTCCGGATCGCCCGGTCCATTTGACAAGAACACGCCATCCGGCTTAATCGCCAGCACATCTTCCGCCAAAGTCATGGCGGGAACCACGCTCACTTCGCAATGATGGTCGGTCAAGAGACGCAAAATGTTTTGCTTGATGCCGAAATCGTAGGCCACGACGCGCAGCTTTTGCGCATCTTCGTTCGAAGCGGCCTCGCCCATCTCTTCCGACCACGGCGAAGTGGCCAACTCGATCGAGCCTTTTGCCCAGTCGTACGCCTTCGCGCAGCTCACGCGGCTTGCCAACTCCTGGCCCGCCATGGTTGGCAGGTTCTTCGCTTCGTAGATCAATTGATCGGAAGGAGTTCCGTCGGTAGAGACAATGCCACGCAAAGCACCGACTTTCCTGATGTGCCGCACCAGTGCGCGCGTATCAATATCCCAGATGACCGGGATTTTGTACCGGTTCAAGTACAGCTGGGCCGTCTCGGTCGAACGCCAGTTCGAAGCGACCTGCGAAAATTCGCGCACCACCAGCGATTCAATGTACGGCTTCGCCGCCTCTTCGTCGTCAAGGTTCGCGCCAACATTCCCAATGTGGGGATAGGTCAGGCAAACGATCTGTCCGGCATAACTGGGATCGGTGAAAACTTCCTGATAACCGGTAAGGCTGGTGTTGAAAACGACTTCGCCGCCGCGGCGCGTGATTGCGCCCGCCGCCCGGCCGTTAAATACGCGCCCGTCCTCGAGCGCCAGAGTTGCGGGACGATGCAGAACTTCGGTCAGTGTGCCCTCCGCTGATCATTTTTCTTTAGCTTCTGTGGTTGTGCCGCCCAGCGAACCGAAATGGTCTACGGGCCAATAGGCGAATACCGCTCGCCCGTAGATAAACCGGCTGGGTACCGGGCCAAACACTCGTGAATCATTGGAACTGATGCGATGGTCACCCATCACAAAATACATGCTGGGTGGAACGCGCACAGGGCCGTAATCGCTCAAGTCCTCATACTGCGGCGGGACGTACGGCTCCTTAATTTCCAGCCCGTCCACGTAAACCATTCCCTGCCGGATTTCCACGCTCTCTCCGGGCAGAGCGATCACTCGTTTGATAAACGACTTCGTACGGTCCAGCGGATACCAGAACACCACCACGTCACCCCGCTGGATGGGCTCAAAGCGGTACACAAACTTGTTGATGAAAATGCGTTCCTGGTCGGACAGCAGCGGCGCCATGCTGGTGCCTTCTACTTTCACCGGCTGGTAAAGGAAAATAATGATAACCAACGCCAAACCGATGGCGATCAGCAGATCGCGTGTCCACACCCGCACTTCATGTCGTAAATGACGATGCCGCCTGTGGTCTTTTGCTTGTGTGGAATGGACTGCCGATTCCGCCGCGTCATCCGTAAGGTTCGCGGGAGACTCCTGTGAGCGCTCGTCCGGGTTCGGCATCGTTGCTGACTGCTTTTATTTATAGCACGCGAACCGCATAGTTTCTAGGTTGAATCTGTGGGAGCAGGCATCACGATTGTCGAATAGCTCTCGCTCAGTCAAGAGCGTAGTTCACCGCCGCCAAACCGGCCGTTACGGCCGTCTCGGTCCTCAAAATCAGCGTCCCCAGTGTCGCTTCCTCAAACCCATAAGCCCCAGCGTCCGCAAATTCCGTATTCGTCCAGCCGCCTTCCGGGCCGATCGCCAGCGTCACATGCCTCGCCGACTTTCCTTCCAAAACGTGGCGCAGGGAACATGAATCTTTCCTTTCCGATAGCATTACCTTGAGCCCCGCACCGGTTCTCTCAAAGGCAGTCTTTGGTTTTGCTGCATCCTCGATGGTCGGCAGCCTCACCCGTCGCGATTGCTGCGAAGCCTCGAAAGCGATCTTCCTCCAGCGCCCGGCTCGCTTTTCCACCGCGGCAAGCAAGCCTTTCTCGCTCCGCTCAGCTGCCAGCGGCACGATGCGGTCCACGCCCAGTTCGGTCGCCTTTTCAATCGCCCATTCGAATGCATCGAATTTCACGACGGCCAGCAAGAGTGTTTTGTTCAGAGAAGAAATACGAGCCGGAATCGGTTCCAGAAGAGAAAACTCCACGCGGTCCCGTCCGGACAATTCGATCTTTCCCAGGCGCACCGAAGTGCCATCACTCAACTCGTATAGCTGTCCAGGCTCCGCGCGGAGCACGCGCCCCAAATGATGTGCCGCTTCGCCGGTCAGAACTGCACGGTCCGCGTCGAATGTATCCACAAAGAATCGCCTTCGCACTCGCGCTCCGCGCCTTTCGGCCCGCAACTATCCGAAGATGTCTTTCACCTTGTCAAAAATCGACGACCCGCGCTCCGCCGGCTTGTTCTCCACTTTCAACGTGGCGCCCAATTGCTCCATCAGCTTGCGCTGGTCGCGATTCAGCTTCGATGGCGTCACCACCCGCACGTGGTAATACAAATCTCCCTTCCCGCCGCCGCGCGGGTCGGGCAACCCATGTCCCTTGACTCGAAACACGGCGCCACTCTGCGTTCCTTCCGGAATCCTTAATTTCTCCTCGCCGCTCAAACCGGGCACCGACAATTCCGCCCCCAGCGCGGCTTGTGCGATGCTCACTGGAATCGTGCAGTACAAATCCGCTCCGCGCCGCTCAAAGAAAGTGTGTTCTTTGACTTCCAGCACGACATAAAGGTCGCCGGTTGCCCCGCCGTTCGCTCCCGCCTCCCCTTCGCCCGGCACACGCAGCCGCGTTCCCGTGTCCACACCAGCCGGAACGCGCAACTCAATGGTTTTCTCTTTCTCGAGGCGACCCTGTCCACGGCATTCCGCGCAGCGCTCCTTGATCACTTGGCCGGCGCCCTGGCATGCCGGGCAGGTTCGCGTAATGGTAAAAAATCCTTGCTGGTACGCCAACTGCCCTCGACCGCCGCAGGCCTGGCACGACGTCGCACCAGTCCCAGCCTTCGCTCCCGTTCCATGGCATGCGCCACACAATTCCTGTTTCGGCAGCTTGATCTTCGTCGAAACGCCAGCTGCAGCTTCTTCAAAGGTCAGCGTCATGTCGTAACGCAAATCCGAACCGCGCTGTGCCCGCGTGCGACTCCGTCTGCCTCCCGAGCCGAACAAATCCTCAAATCCAAAAAAGTCACCAAAAATGTCGTGGAAGTCCTGAAACACCGTTCCATTAAAATCCACGCTGCCGCCCGCGTTGCTCAAGCCCGCGTGGCCGTAGGTATCGTAGATCTGCCGCTTTTCCTGATCGCTTAGCACGCTATATGCTTCCGTGCACTCGCGGAATTTTGCCTCAGCTTCCTGCTTGTGTTCTGGATTCCGATCCGGATGCCACTTCAGCGCAGCCTTCCGGTACGAGGACTTGATCTCCTCAACCGAAGCCGTCCGCTCGACCCCCAGCACTTCATAAAAATCGCGTTGATTGGTTCTTGCCATGTCCCTGCTTCCTCTTGTGCATGTTCCGACGAACTAATTCGCTTTGGATGCCGCAGCCGGACGCACCGCTACACGCACCATCGCCGGCCGCAAAACACGGCCATGAAAAACATAACCTGGCTGAAAAACCTGCAACACCGTACCGTCCTCATATTCGACGCTTTCTGTCCTGTCCATCGCCTGGTGCAAATGCGGATCAAACGGTTTGCCCACTGGTTCCAGCCGCTCTGCGCCCAACTTCGTCACATTCTCCACCAGCTGTTTGTAGATCAACTCAAATCCGCGCCGGTAATTTTCATACTCGGCCTCGCGGTGAGCAGCCAGCGCATGTTCAAATCCATCGATCACTGGGATCAGCCCTTCAATCACTCGGGCCGTCGCCCGCTTGTGATCTTCGCCCCGCTCTCGTTCAATGCGCTTCTTGTAGTTGTCAAAATCCGCTTGCCGCCGCAGCAGCGTTTGCCGCAGGTCCTCCAAATCCGCTGCCAGTTTCGCTACGTCCGCTTCGGCGCGAGTATTGTCTGCCTCCAGGCTGCCCTCAGCGACGTCGCCGCGCTGACTTGTTGGAAACCGCGTCTCTTTCTCGTTCACCACGTCCTCGTTTCTAGCCAGGAAATTCCCTTGCTTCCGTTCAGGAAATCTTATTCAACGTCTCGCTGAAAAGCTGCGCAACGTACGCCACCGCGTTGACCGCCCGCTCATAGTGCATGCGCGTCGGCCCCAACACGCCCAGCGATCCTTGCACGCCATCGACTCGCGTATACGCCGCGCTGATCAAAGCCAGATTGTCCCCAGCCGGAGAAATCTCTTTCACACCAATCTGCACCAGGACTGGCTCCGGCGCTTCAATGCACGCATTTAACACCGTCACCAGACGGTGCTTCTCCTCGATCGCCGCCAGCAACTCCCGCAACTGCACCTGATTCGCAAACTCCGGCACGCCCACAATGTGCGAAGTCCCTTCGACGTGCAGCTGCGATGCCGTCTCTTCACCCAGCACCACCGGATCGCACAGCGTCAGCGCGCTCCGCAGCAATCCTTCATACTGCTCCCGCTCGGTCGCCAGTTTCGCCAGCAAATCCGCTCGAATCGCTTCCAGCGTCCATCCCGAATACTGGCGATTCAGAAACTCCGCCGTGACATCCAGTTCTTGCTGCGTGAAGGCCCGCGGAGGCCGCAGCACTTTGTCCCGCGTCACTCCGCCAGGCGAAATCAGCACCACCACCACGCGCCCGTCCGGCAGCAGCCACAGCCGAGCATGTTCCAGAACCGTCTTACTCAGCGGCGGAGAAACCACGATGCCCAGCCCGCTGGAAACCTCCGCCAGTACATGCCCCGCGCGCTCCGTTACTTCAGCCCGATTATTCGCCGCCGCAAACTCCCGCCGAATCCACGCCTTGTCCTCCACGCTCAACGTTGCCTGCGAAGCAATCTCCTGCGCAAAAAACCGATACGCCGCCGCCGTTGGCACTCGCCCCGCTGAAGTATGCGGCTGGTACAGATACCCGCCGTCCTCGAGATCCGCCATCACATTGCGAATCGTTGCCGAACTCAACGTCTCTTCATATCTCTTGGAAATGGCACGCGACGACACCGGCTCCCCCGTCTCGATATACGTGCGGACTAGGTCAGCCAGGATCTGCCGGTTGCGGCGTTCCTGAAGTGGCGCGTTTCTCATAGCAGCACTCGGGCTGTAGCCGCGGCCTTTAAGCTGCGGACATTTAGAGTGCCACCTTCTATTTTAGAAACCCTGTCAAGCCCTGGTCAATCACACCCGGCCGCCGTGTGCTTTCAATCCGCGTTATCAATCTGCGCCCGCTGCAGCCGGTCCGAATAATCAATGTATAGCGTCTTCCACTCGGTATAAAAATCAATCGCCGCAATCGCCGCCTCGCGATGGCCATTCCCCGTCTGCTTGGTTCCGCCAAATGGCAAATGCGTTTCCGCGCCAATCGTCGGCGCATTCACATACACGATGCCGGTGTAAATATCCCGCATCGCCGCAAAAGCCTGGTTCACATTCTTCGTATAAATCGAAGCCGACAATCCATAGGCCACGCCGTTGGCAATTTCAATCGCTTCGTCAAAACTCTCAAACGGAATCAGCGCCACCACCGGCCCAAAAATCTCTTCCTGCGCCACCCGCATCTTTGCCGAGCAGTCTCCAAACACCGTCGGCTCGTGAAACCATCCCTTGGCGTGTGCGTCGCTGTCCAAGCGCTTGCCGCCCGTCAGCATCTTCGCGCCTTCATTCTTTCCGATCTCCACGTACGACTGTACCGTCTGCAGCTGCTGCTCGTTGACGCATGGCCCCATCTCCACGCCCGCATCCAACCCGTTTCCAACTTTCAGCTTCTTCACGCGTTCCACCAGCCGCTTGGCAAACTCTCCGTAGACGGTCTTGTGTACCGCAATCCGGCTCGCCGCTGTGCAGCGTTGTCCCGTCGTTCCAAATCCGCCCCACACCGCTCCATCCACCGCCAAGTCCAGGTTCGCATCATCCATCACAATGATGATGTTCTTCCCGCCCATCTCCAGCGAAACATGCTTAAAATCCTGCGCGCATGCCTGGGCGATGATCCGCCCGACCGCGGTCGAGCCGGTAAAACTTATCACAGGCACTTCTTTGTGTTGCGAAAGCGGCGCCCCCGCGCCAGGTCCGTCACCGCTCACCAGGTTCACCACGCCCTTTGGCAGTCCCGCTTCCACCAGCGTCTGAATTAGGTGATATGACGACAACGGCGTATCCTCGGCCGGTTTTAGCACCACTGTATTCCCCGCCACCAGCGCCGGCATCATCTTCCAGGACGGAATCGCCATCGGAAAATTCCACGGAGTAATCATCCCGCATACGCCGATGGACTGCCGCGTACTCATTGCAAATTTATTCGGCAGCTCCGACGGCGTCGTCTGCCCAAACAGCCGCCGCCCTTCGCCTGCCATGAAGTACGTCA
>Ga0247661_1000106_pt1 | contig 15274 bp, 20 predicted proteins | sample CNK02_metaG_FD_182799 | JGI IMG/M metagenome (GOLD analysis project Ga0247661, IMG submission 182799) | Soil microbial communities from Purdue University Martell Research Forest, Indiana, United States - CNK02 | ecosystem: Environmental > Terrestrial > Soil > Temperate forest > Bulk soil...
AGCAAACGTATTGGTGTTCGGAACCGCGGTGTGCGAAGTCCATCAACAAGTGGGCGGCATTCTCAATTATCAACGCGTCAATTCTGTCTCAGTCGATTATGGGTGCTTGAGTGTCTCAACAATTGATGCTGCCGATCAATTCATTGCTTGGTTGGGTGTCAATGAATTCAATTCCCCGGTTATCATGGTCTACAGCGGTCAAGGGGCGACCAGTATAACGACGGACGGTATCGCCTATGAGATGGGCAAGATTACAGTACCAACGGATTCGACCGCCGCATTTATCCGGGTCGACGGCCATTTAATCTACCAACTGACCTTTTTTAACAGTGCCGACAATGTCACGTACATGTACGACTTTAATACCCAAAAGTTCTTCAATTTAAGTGACCAGTACCTTAATTACCACCCGGCGAGGCAATATGCGTACATCAACCAACAAAATTACTTTGTTTCGCTTAATAATGGTCGGCTTTACCGAATTAATTCTGATATTACGGTTATCGATGAAAATATTGTCGGATTCTCAGCAGACAACATATACGACATGCAGCGAATTCGGATTACCGAAAATTATGCCCAGGATGATTCCGATCGATTCATTGCCAACCGCCTGACCTTAACCATCGAGCAGGGAACCGACCCGGAATATCAAAATTCTGGTATCGGATATATTGTGACGGAACAAACGAATAACCCCTCAGAGGCGTTTGTGGTGGCAGAGGACGGGCAAACATATATCGTCATTGAAGGTACTACCACCACGATTCCATACCTGCCACGGGTCGATTTAAGCATATCCACAGACGGGGCCGTCACATGGAGTAATACCGTCACCTATCCCATGAACCCCTTGGGTTACCGTAAAAACATCATGAATTGGAATAGGTTAGGTGCGTGCAATATAATTACGTTTAAGTTCCGGTTTTGGGGACACCATCAATTTGTGGTTAACAATGCGTATTTGGAGATCAAATAATGAATATACCGGTCTTCACAAAGGGTGGCGAGACGACCCAGGAAAATTACCAACGGGAACTGAATCAGGTTTTATTAAATGGTGCCGGCCCAAATGGGAACGTCATTTCGTCGGTAACCAACGCACAATTGACCACAAACGTCGTTGTGGCCCCGGATGGGTCATTGACAAGCCTACTGAATTTAATGCCAGATGGTACAATATGGTACGTGTCTGACGCAGCCCCCAGCCCCGTTTTTGTGGGAAAGATTAATGGCGCATTAAGGCAGTTCACGACAACAGCTTATCCATAGAGGGAATTATGGGATTTTTCAAAAGTATTGGACAGAAATTAGAACATGGATTGTTTGGCCGGCCAGGGAAGAACCCAGCCGAAGCCGCAATGCCTTATTTAAATCAGATCCCCGGATTTGGCCGTGAAGGTTATCAGCCATTTATCGACCAGGGTCAGCAAGCGCAACAACAATTAAATCCCTTGTATGAGCGCATGTCCCAAGACCCCACCGCATACATTAATGCCTTGATGCAGAATTACAGCCCATCCGAAGGTTACAAATTCAAAGAAAGGCAGATGTTACGCGGTGCCCAGAACTCGGCAGCATCAGGCGGTTTTGCCGGCACACAAAATGATCAAATGGGTCAGGCGCAGATGATCCAAGGTCTATTGGGTGGCGACATGCAACAATTCTTGCAAAACGTCATGGGTGCCCAGGGTCAAGGTATGCAAGGATTGGAAAATCAGGTTGGCCGAGGATACGAGTCCGCCGGCAATCTGGCCGGATATTTGGGTAATGCGCTAGGTGCCCAAGGGGGTGCCGCATTCCAAGGCCAGCAACAAAAGAATGAAAATAGCATGGGTAAACGAAATTCCTTCCTTAATTTTCTGGGAAATCTTGCCGGTGCCGGCAGTGGTGCATACCAGGCGAATAAGATGTATGGAGGTTAAGTCGTGCCAATTCCATTAAACTTACCCAATTTTTTGAATGCTCCCATTCAGAAATACGACAATTCGGGACTTGAAAATCTTCCGATGAAGTTGCTCGCGGCGTACCAAATGCCCATGAAAATGGAACGTGAAAAAGAAATGCACGATCTGAAAAAGATGCTGGGTGAGGCGGAAGTAAAATACAAGGGTCAAATGGGTGATTACTATGCCGGAAAGGGTGGTGAGCCGGGCAGTCCTGAAGGCAAATTGTTAAAAGATTTCAATGTATCCATGGCCGAAAATGGCGAAAATGACCCCAGAACGCAAGCATTACGGGCCGCGTTGGAAAGAAAAGCCCAGGGCCAAGGTGCCCAGGTTCCGGCACAGGTTAAGGGTAAACAAATGAATGCCATGATCGCCCGTGACCAACGAAATTATATCGCCCAGAACTTGGAACAACCTTATATTGGTTCGGGTTCAAACGTAAAATTGATGAATGACTACAATCGATACAAGGCTACCCAAGACCCTCAAGAGAAAAAGGCACTTGCTTACAAATTGGCGCTCGCAGTCAATGCGAAAAAGCTGTTGCCAGAATACTCAGCCTTGCAGTTAACAAGCCAAGGGCAAACGGGTACAGTGTCGGCCAAGAAAGCCCAGGAAAAGGCCATTCAACAAGGTTGGCCAGAATCATTGTTATGGTTTGAAAATAACATGCCGAAAGAAATTCAGGAATTGGCCAATGAAATCCATGCAGATTCTTTGGAGAAATTGGGCAAAATCGGTCTTGAATCATACCAAAAGCTGATTGGTTCAAAAGATGCCGGCATATTTAATGGGTACGGCGAAGAAATGGTGCCACAATCATCCTTGCAACTTGGCAACTATAATCCTGACGAGGTTGAATATGCCTATTGATTTAAACGACTACCAGTCTGCATATAAAAGCTATGGGAAACCACAGCAAGAACCGGCGCAGCCAGGGCAGCCCGGGATGCAGCAAGGTGCGCCCCAAAAAATGAGCATGGAACAGATCATGCAAGCCGCCGGTCGTGTTCAAGAAAATTATCCCAAGCAATTATGGGAGGGTGCAAAGGCAATCGGATTGGGTTCAGCGCAAGGATTAGCCGATTTAGGTGTGTCGGCATTGAACTTGCCCGCACAATTATTGGGTTCAGACAAACGAATTCCCCACCCCAATTTAGAGCAATACATTGACCCCGAAATGTCTCTTCCCTTTATGGCAGGACAATTTGTTGGGCCAGGATTGGGTAAGTTCGCCGGCATCCAAAAATTAAATAAGATTGCCCGTCCATTGGGGAAAATGGGTGTCGGCTCTGACATTGCGCGTGGTGCTGCCGTCGGATATGCCTTGGGTGAAACCGGGGACGAGGGTGAAGGTCGGGCGTTGGGTGCCGTATTACAGGGTGCCGGATCGGGTCTTGGTGGTTTGCGTTCCAAGAATCTCGTTAACAATGTGCTGGCCGATAAAAAGAAAATCAACGAGACGTATCGCAAGGGATACAAGGAAGTGTTCGATCAGGCCCAGCAAAGTGGTGCCCAGCACACAGTTCGTCAAAAAATTTCACCGATATTGGGTCGGGAAATGAAGTATTCACGTTCTTCGTTAAAGAAATATCGCCAAGACCCCAGTTTAGAGAACGCCCATTGGTTACAAAGTGATTTGGGCAAAGACATTCGCGCCCTTGAAGGACAGCCCGTATTATCGAGTGAGAAATTACGAGCCCTTGATGTGGCCAGGAAGACCCAAGAAAGAATGAAGTCAGCAATTGATCGGTCATTCAATACCCGCGCACGTCCCGATTTGACGCAGCGGTATCATGAATTAACCAAAGGATATGGTGAAGAAGCCGTTCCATATTTAAGTCCCAAGGTCAAAAAGGCATTAAACCGATACGAGTCTGGGAAAGCAGACGCCAAACAAACCCTTAAAAAGTTAAGGGGAAGTTCGGTTTTCGACGAAGAGTTATCCGCAAAGTTTCCAGAAATCGGATTACAAAATGCGTTGAAGAAGGCCGGAAAGGTTGGTTTATATTTGGGATCGTCCGCTGCCGGATTGGGATATGCCGGCAAGAAGGGTATCCAATACGCAACCCAAGATTAATTTTGTTATTATCCTAAGAAGATTAAGAGGGCCGCACTTACAAACGAAACGGTTAGGCATAAGGGAATGAATGACATTGTTTTGATCCTCTAGGTTGTTAGTTAAGTTTCTTTCTTATGGATGATAACGCAAAGAAAGACAGTTTTCAATAGTTTGTTGTATAAGGGAATATACACATGTCATTAAATCCACTATACATTGTGCCTCTTAATCTTGAAGAGGTCTTCGTAAATCACGGCGATGGAACCCTTTTAGCAAACGGAACAATCGAATTTTACAAAGATGACGACCGATTGGTATCGAAATCTGTCTATGAGTTAACGGGTGCGCCCCCAAATTATACCTATGCCGCATTGCCCAATCCATTAAACCTAAGTTCTGTGGGTACGCCGGTCGATAATTCTGGCAACCCGGTCAGTATTTATTATTATCCCTATGATGTTAATGGCGACATCGAATTGTATTATATTGTGGTACGAGATTCATCCGGCACAATTCAATTCACACGCCAGGCTTGGCCAAACACAACGTCTTCATCGTCCCCCACACCCTCTGAAGTGAACCCCAACATCACCAATGAATTAAGTAATCCGCAATTTGTGGACATCAATTTTTCATTGACCAACCCATTTACGATCAGTTTTTCGGGTTCATCGACCACCACGGTAGCAATTGCCCCCCGCTGGAATCTGGTTATCGGGCACAGTGGCACGGGAACGGTTGCGGTACAACGCAATGCGGTGGTGGGAACATCGGCTTATCCGTACAATCCGCCGTACACATTGACGGTCACCCCTGGTCTTAATGTCACCTCACTTACCTTAGTACAGCGATTAAATAACAATCCCGATGTATTTGCGCCGGCCCCAGCGGGAACCAATGGATGGTTATCGGCCTCGGTTCTATTGGCCCCAAGCAGCGGTGTCACGATTCAGTACCAACCAAATGGACAGTCTGCCCAAACCATTCTGACAGCCACAAATAGCACGGGTTCATATCAGCAATTCGACCAGACAGTGCAATTAACGGCAGCCAACAACACCAATGACGGCGACAGTGGATATGTGGACATCATTGTGGGCCTATCCATTGCCGGTGCCACGACCTTAAGTAATATCCAAATTCTGGGTTTAGATGCCGATGCCACGACCGTCAATTATGACCAGAACACGGCCAATCGTCAGAAAGATCAGTTGTTCAATTATTACAATCCACTGCTGCAATACAAACCCATCGAGTCCTATTTGGTTGGCTGGGATTTTCCCCTTAATCCCGCTCAACCCCTAGGGCCGACCGTTGCGGCAAGTAGTGCCGGTGCCAATACCTCGGCATACAAATGGGATCAAACCATTGTGTTCCAAAGTGCCAACAGTGGCCCCGCAATCAGTCGTTCATCAACCGGAAACGGCGCATTACGTGTGACGGCCACCAATTCCACACAATTTGCCCTGGTTCAATATCTACCCCAGGCAGTGGCACGACGCATGTTACAGGAAAATTTATCAGCGAATGTGGCGGCCATTACTGCAAAGGTCGGCGGATTAACGGGCGTCATATCCATTTGGTACACCACGGACGGCTCGTTACCCAGCACCGGATCGAATAATTCCCTTATTCTGACCCTGGATGCCAACGGTAAACCCGCCACATTTAACGGAAACTGGACAGAGGTAACCCGAAATGGTTTGGGCGATGCAAAATTCAACGTTACTAATGCTAATGGCTTGTTGTTCAATGACTATAGTTTTTCGGGATGGTCGTTAAACGGGGCAGCAGCCGTTAATACCGCGACATTCGTGGCCGTGGTCGTCGGGTTCGCCAGTTTAACAGCAGCCGGCACCATTGATATTGGTTCCATTTCAGTTGTGCCGGGTTCGATTGCCACACGTCCGGCCCCTCAAACCCCTTCGGAAGTCATTTCGGATTGCTGTTACTACTACCAAAAGAGCTTTGAGCAAGCGACGGTACCTGCCAATAATGTTGGCCTCAATACAGGTGAATATCGCTGGCCAGCATTAATCACGGGGACAGCAGCCAATGGAGAGCAAGCCACAAGTATTCCATTTGGTTATGGGATGATTTCTGTACCCACCGTTACACTTTATAACCCGGCACTCGCGGGAACAGCAGGTCAGGGATATAACGTACTACGAAGTGAAAATTTAACCAACACACTAGTAAACGTTATTTCTGCAAAATCGATGCAGATTTCGGCGAATGGATCTGCTTCTACCTCTCAAAGCGACGCATTGGCAGTCCATTGGTCAGCGGACTCACGTCTCGGACTATAAATGGTTTATACTATTAACGAAAATCAAGGATGATTTAAATGGCCACACAATACAATATCGATGACCAGTCTCATGGTGTTAACGGATGGGGACTTCATTTCTGCGATTCCTCGTACACCGTTACCCTGGGCGCTGCCTCTGAACAGTCTTTAACGGTTCCCGTCAATATATCTATGGGGACACCGCCGGCCATTTCTCACAATAAATTTCTGGCTGTCATCACTGTCGAGCAAGCCAAAAAGGTTTACATGGCGTTAAATGCGACGGCTGCCGTTCCAGCGGGCGGCACATTTGCGGCCAGCACCTCATGTCTTTTGCCGGTTCAGTCCTGTCGATTCGTCCAAGCCGGGGACATTATGCACTTTGTCAGTGCCGCCACCGCCGATGTTTCAGTGGAGTTTTACGCCATACAAAACGGATAAGGATGTCCAAAAATGGCTTTGATTGAATTTAGTCAGTTTACCAATGGCAGCGCTCTCCAAATCGGAGACACCGTTGTTGGTTTGCGTGGCGGCGTAAATACCAAGTTCACGTTTTCGGCGGTCTTGTCGATTACCGGCACACCCAATGAGATTACCGTATCGGGTACAACAGCTTCTGTTATCGCAATAGCCAATAATGCCATTCTCCCAGGGAGTGCCGGCATAACACTTCCTGGTGGGAACACGGCGGCAAGAGCAGGCGGCGCGGGCACAATCCGATTTAACTCTCAAACCACAGAATTGGAAGCTTCATTGGATGGGGTAACGTGGGTTACTCTGGCCACGACTGGCGGTACCGTATTAAGTGTGTCGGGTACTGCAAATCGCATCACTTCAACCGGTGGGGTAAATCCGGTTATCGATATTGCGGCCACGTATGTTGGGCAAACTTCAATCGTGACCCTTGGGGTTGTGACAACGGGGTCATGGAACGCAAGCGTTATTCCAGGTCAATACGGTGGAACTGGCGTCGCAAATACCGGAAAAACCATCACCATTGGCGGCAACTTCGCCATGTCTGGGGCGTTTACCTTTACTGGAACTGTGACGGGTAATACTGCTGTGACGTTCCCTACATCTGGGACACTGGCCACGACTGGCGGGGCAAACATCCCCTCATTGGTTCAGGGTGACATGTTGTATGCCTCTGCCACTAATGTTCTGAGCGCATTAAATAAAGACACGAATGCCACCCGTTATCTATCAAATACCGGCACATCCAATAATCCCGCCTGGGCACAAATCGCATTAACCACCGGCGTTACGGGTATTCTTCCGGGTACAAACGGGGGTACTGGCGTTAACAATGGCGCATCTTTAATTACGATTGGCGCAAATTTCACCATGTCGGGCGCATTTACTTTTGTGGGAACCTTAACTGGGGCCACAACGGTCACATTTCCTACTTCGGGAACCCTTGCTACTACGGGCGGCGCATCCATTCCAACCATCGCCCAGGGTGATTTATTGTATGGGTCGGCTGCGAACGTTTTATCCGCGCTAGCCAAAGATACGAATGCCACACGGTACCTATCGAACACAGGTGCGTCAAATAACCCTTCCTGGGCACAAGTGGATTTGTCGAACGGTGTGACCGGAACATTGCCTTCCGCCAATGGCGGTTCTGGGGTTTCATCCCCTACGGCACATGGCGTTTTAATTGCTGAAGGCGCAAGTGCATTCACCTCAATCGTATTGGGTGCCGGCCAAATATTGATTGGTACGACAGCAAGCGATCCAGTTGCAGCCGCCATTGGTAGCGGATCGGGTATCCTTGTTGGCAATTCATCAGGTGCAATCACAGTTAGCAACACCGGCGTTCTTTCCAATGTGGCCACGGCAAATCAAACCACCGTTTCAGGCGCTACAGGGAACGTTACAATCGGTCTTGCATCCAATGCCATTCTTCCCGGAACAGGTGGGGTAACTTTGCCATCAGGCAATACCGCCGCCCGTGCAGGTGGTGCCGGCACAATTCGATTTAATTCCCAGACAACGGTGTTCGAAATAACAACCGATGGTGCTGCTTGGTCGACTTTGTCAACGTCATCTGGAACTGTCACATCTGTATCGGGCACAGCTAATCGCATTACTTCAACGGGCGGTACCACACCGGTCATCGACATTTCGGCCAGTTATGTTGGTCAATCAAGCATCACCACGGTCGGGGCTTTGTCTAGCGGCTCACTCGCAGCAGGATTTACCGTTGTTACTGGCGCATTGGGCGGTACTGGCGTTGCCAATACAGGCAGCACCATCACTGTGGGTGGAAATTTCACAATGTCTGGGGCTTTTGCGTTTACCGGAACAATAACCAATACCACCACGGTTACCTTTCCTACTTCAGGAACTTTGGCCACAACATCAGGGGCTAACATTCCTTCCTTAGCACAGGGCGATTTATTGTATGCATCTGCAACAAATGTTCTATCGGCTCTAAACAAGGATACGAACGCCACCCGATATTTGTCTAACACAGGAACCAGCAACAACCCTGCCTGGGCGCAAATTAACCTAGCCAACGGCGTTACTGGAAACTTGCCTGTCACCAACCTTAATTCAGGTACTTCGGCATCTTCAAGCACATTTTGGAGAGGTGACGGTACATGGGCGGCAGCTGGTGCAGCAAGCGGAAATTGGGTACTACTTGCTTCAAATACATCATCATCTAGTGCCATATCGGAATTTAATGCGCTATTTAGTTCATCGTACGACATGTATTTCTTTGAATTTTGGAAAGTTCTGCCAGCAACAGACGGTGTGGTCTTTCAGGCGCAGGTCGGCACAGGCGCAACCCCAACATACATCACAGCAAATTATCAATGGTCTGTGTTTGGCGGAGAAGGATCGGGCGGTTATCAAAACTCATCTAACACTTCCGATAGTCTTATTTCGGTCAGTGCCCCAGCTGCAAGGACGGGTGCATTGGTTCACAATGCGGGTGGCATATCAGGATTCACGTATTTGTATGGGCCAAATGCAAGCTCTCAAATAACACAAGGGACAGGAATAATTGGATTTATTGGTTCTACTGGTAACTTTATAAACGAATTCGTGACGTTCTATCAGCCTGCCGCCACTATCACCGCCATCAAATTTTTCTTTTCTAGCGGAAACATAGCCAGCGGCATCATCAGAATGTATGGAATTAAAAATACGTAAGGGATTTTATGGCAGATACAAAAACAGTTAACGGGGTTGAAGTACCTTTAACCGCAGCAGAGGAAGCGGACATTGCGGCAAAAGAAGCTTCGTGGACACAAGAAAAATCCGCATATTCGAAAGTGCAGTATCTTGATCAAAGAGCGGCAGCGTATCCCGCAATTCAAGACCAGTTATTGGCAATATGGAACAGTATGGATACCGGGGAAATCCCCCAATCCAAAGCGTTTTATAATGCAATTAAGACCGTAAACGACAAGTACCCAGCACCAGCAGTGGTGTGATGTTTTAACAAGGAAGGAAAAACAAATGATTAAGAATATTGTGACGGAAGTGGCGGGGCTTGTCGGAGTACTGCCAAAGATTATTTATATCGACACCAACGACACCATTGCGGGGGTTACCGCTGTTGGCTATTTAAACGCAGCCGCAAAGCAAGGGTACCAATTCTCTGAAGAAGAAATGGCCTTGGTTTCCACAAAAACCAGCCCCAGTGACACAGATACCGATTTAGCCTGGTTCCAGGTTGAGATTTCTGGTGCCAACATTTCTCTTGTTTCCCCAAGTGGCCCCGGATCGGTTGCATTACCCACGATTGTTAATCATATCGCGACCTTTACCAATACTGCCGGTGCCATCGGTGAAGATGCTTCCACGGCAATCAATGGCGGCAATATCCAAGCCGGTTTAAGCGGTACGGCGGGTTATCTGGCGTCATTCCCAAGTACATTGGCGAAAGGGTCTTTGCGCATCGTTGCCGTTGCCAACACAAACGATACCTTGGTTACCATCTCCAACGCCTTGCATGGTCAGGCATCCGTTTACTCCATCCCTGATTCTGGTGCTTCCACGGCGAACTTCATTATCTCCAAGCTGACAGGAACCCAACACATCACCGTTGGTGCATTGCAAGTGGATGCCGGTGTTATTTCATCCGGTCTGGCCACAGGTGGTACAGCAGGTGGATTTATCGCATATCCTGCCACTTCAGCAAACGGTTCCTTGCGCCTAACCCCTGTTGGTAATGCGGGTAACTTTGCCGTCAGCATCAGTAACGTTTCGACCCAGGGCCAAGCAACCGTGATGAGTATTCCCGATGTTGCTGCCGCAACCGGTCAATTTGTGGTCAAAACAGCCGCATTTGTGAGTGGTAATTTGATCCAAGCATCAGGAACCGCCGGTCTTACCATTGATTCGGGTATCGCGTCGTCCGACGTACAGCTCAAGTCACAGGTAGTTGCGCAACAAAGCGCCGACATTGGTGGGGCAGGTGCCGGCCCAATTGATATTGCGGTCACGGGTGCAACAGCGGCCAGTGTCGCGGTGGCAACGGTCTTGTCTTCAAGCAATGCCGTCTCCATATTAAAGGTTGTGCCGGGGTCTGCGAAAATTTCCGTCACATTCTCTGGTGACCCAGGTGCGTCAGCGATTATCAATTATATTGTTTACATCGCCGCACAATAGTAAAGTGTATATTCATGGAAGAAAAAAAGGACAAAGGAAATGTTAAACAAAGACCATTTTGAGAAAAGAATCGACGAAATCAAGAAAGCAATGGAGCAAAATGTTGCCCAGCAAAATGCCCATTTGGGACATTTAGCCGAAGCACAATTCCATTTGGGTGTTCTTGAGGCCGAAGAAGCCAAAGCAAAAGCCGATGCAGAGGCCGAAGTCGAAAAAAAGGACAAGGAAGGAATGGAACATGCCCCTTAAATCTGGAAAAAGTCGCAAAGTTATTAGCGAAAACATTTCAGAACTTCGTCATAGCGGTCGTCCACAAGATCAAAGTGTGGCGATCGCAATGAAAGAGGCTGGGAAGTCAAAGAAAAAAGGCAAAGGGAAAAAATCAAAGTAGGGAGACAGTTATGTCCATGAGCAAAGGAAAGCCAATGCCAGCAAAACCGAAAGGAAGTGCCGGCCCAAAAATGAAGATGTCCGACAGATCGAAAGGCCCAGCGATGCCAAAAATGGTTTTCGCCAACGAAAAGGGCGGCCCAAGCGGGTATATGTCCGGCAAAATGTGTTAAAGTAAGTTGTCCGACACCCCATCACGAGGGGCATTTGCTGAAATAATGATTCCTTTCCCGCCCAGTGGAAATCGATACTGGCGGGTTTGGGAAAAGAAGATCGTAAAGTCAAAAGAAGCCAAGGTATATATGAATACCGTGCGTCTAATGACCATACCGTTTCGGCGATTGTTCTGGGAAGGCAGGTTGTTCGAGCATGTGCAGTTTCACGCGCCCGACGATAAAGCCCGTGATTTAGATAATTATGTTAAAATCCTGAATGATGCCCTTGAATCGGCCCAGGTCTTTCAAAATGATTCCCAGGTTGATTCGATGCACCTTGATAGGAAAGAGATTCGTGACCCCGGTTGCGCAATCGTAAGAATCATGGAACTCAAGGATAAGGAATGGTACTTTCAAAACAACTGCGAGAGCTGGTAATACAGCCCGCGTTACACTCGATTGGTTTATGGTCTCAAGAGGCAGAGGATTTGTTGGTTATGATCTGCGCCCACGAATCCAATGGCGGTGATTTCATTGCCCAGGAAGGTGGCCCGGCATTGGGAATCTATCAAATGGAACCCGGCACATATAATAATCTGTGGTCAAAATTCTTGCGCGGCGTTGAAGACAAATATGTTGTGCTGGCCAGTAAGATACTGTTTTCTTGCCATTTCACCGGGAAACCCGATCCGACCGAATTAATCTGGAACATGAAATTTGCCAGCCAAATGGCACGTATTTTCTTCTTACCCAATAGAGAACCAATCCCAAAAGACATAGAGGATTTGTCCCGTTACGCCAAAAAATACTGGAATGTTGACGGCAAAGCGACCGCAGAACAGTATTTGGGCGCGTATTATCGGATGGAAGGCATCAAATCCGGTTCAGGAAAATAACATCAATAAAAAGTCGTGAAATATTTCCCACGATTCTTTCAAGAAATCCAAGAAATGCCACAATAAACTGCCATAGATGGCCAGATATTGTAGCATTTTGGACAATTTTTCTTTTAATCTTACTTTTTTTGGGGCGTCAGATCGACCGAATCTTTAGGTAACCCCAATTCGTCTTCAATCACGCGTTCTGCGATTTGTTCCACGGGATTGTCGGCCTTTCCGGTATAGAAATACGATGCTACGCCAATGATGGCGCACAATGCAATAATTATTCCTGCTACCATGACTTTCTCCCTAATGTTTGATGAATTGCTTACTGGCATCCTGGGTTGCCGTAATCATTGTGTCGGTATGGTTTTTGATCTCTTGCACCAGAAACCACGCGTGTGTCTTAATTATATCCGGTAACAACGCATCTAGCTCGGATTTGATGACATCCTGTGCCGGCACAACAATATTCTGATCGCCTTGGAACAGCTTTTGCATGTCATTAACCCGACTGTCAAAATACTCTTTGGCATACTTTTTGAAATGCTCCATCACTTGTACGAACAACTCGTGATTTTGCTCAGCGAATTGAGTATAAAGGCATTGATTCTTAAGTACGGCGAAAAATTCCGTTAACATTGCGTCTTTGTTATCCATTTCCATGTCCTTTTATTAAAAAAATAACTTAAGCATACAGACCGCCAAGGCAATGATAACCCCGGCAGCCCAATAGGTAAGTTGATCCAATTTCTTGTCGATGTCCCGAACCGTATCATAAATATCACCGATAGCCTCGTTGAAATCGATTTCAATGTAATCTTTTGGCGGGGTCATGTCACATCCTTGTGGTTGGTTTATGCGGGTTCCACTAATTCTGCGGATTGTGCGGATTCTGCGTTGTCGAAAACCTGATTGATTTCCAATGCCTGTGTTTTCTGTTTGCGCTTAATCTCTTTATCCAGCTTCCGGCATAACTCTGACCATTGAGACTCATTTAACTCACTCAGTTTCTTTATTTTGAGGGGTTCGCAAATCTCTTTCAATGATGTGCCGGCTTCTTTGGCTTTCTGCGTCAACAATTCGGCTTGTTCCTGGTCGATAAGATTGGCCGACACAACATTGATGGGGGGATGGACCACTTCACAAGTGCCATCGATTGTTTTGCCTTCCATTTCCTCTGCTGTGGGGTGACCGCCTACGTGTTCAGGAAATGCCATGCGTAACGCTTGGGCTTCGGTGCACTTGGCCAACTGACCATATGGACGCTTGGACCACATTGAATTGGGGGACCCTTCTTTGGTCGAGGCGAAATTCTCTTTCCAAAACTCTTTGGCCACGAACTCGCAGACCTGACCCGAAATGAGCTTCTTGACCGTTATTTTGCACCACTGGGGGTATGAAACGACCTTTCCACCCACCTTTTCGGTGATTTCTGGCCCGAATTCTGGTTCGTCTTTGCCAAAATACGAGTTACTGCGGGATGCATTTGTTCGGTATAATGAGATACCCGGCATCACAACGTCGATCATCTTCTTTTGGTCACTGGACCATACCGGCACAATGTGGACCGGTTTCTGCATCAAATCCAAATTGGCTGCCTGACAATAGGCAACCACCATGTGGATGGAGGCGTCAGACGCCCCCGGGAATATTGAGCGTTTCAACGCAATGTATGTGCCGGCATCGACACCAATGGTGTCCAAGATTTGTTGGTCGGGGATCATTAATTCGTTACTCATACTTCTTTCTCCAAAGCCCATGCGGGTAAACTGATTAACTGGAACTGTGTTTCGTATCCTGGCCACTGACCGGTCTGCATACATTCGTTGTATATCAACGTGGCATCCTGGTACTCGCGTCGACCTTGGTTTAAATACATCTCGTCTAGTGTATAACAAGCGGTCAGATATGGGGCACGTTTTTCGACCACGAAGTATGCGAACAGGCGTTCAACCCCATCGATTGATTTCAAACCATCGATTTGCATGGCAGCTTGTCGGTGATAGCCGTAGTTCATGATCGAACGGGGGAAGTTTTTGATCGATTCCGTCGTCTTGATGTCGATCACAATACGGTCATTGAAGAAGTCGGGACGAGACCGCAATCGTGTCCCAAACAAGGGGCAGTCCCAGTAAATCGATTGTTCCGCTTTCCCGGCCCCAATTTTGGCCCACACGGGGTGATTCTTAATTGCCTGGGATATGTCCAAGATTTCTTGCATCTCGTCATGGCGGATAACCTGGCGCGTTCCAGCAGCGGTTTTCGCGTCGGCATATGCCTTGCGTCCAGCGGTCGTGCGCAAATCGACGGCATCTTGCATGAAATAAAAGGTTTGGTCGAATTTGTCGGGTTCCAATGCTGCCATGTGGACGGCTCTACCAATGGTATAAGCTTTGTTGTCCTTGGCCGGCACATCCTTATTTGTGTACTCGTGCTTGTATCTTGCGGGGCAGTCGAGGATTAACGACACCCCCGTCGAACTGATTCCTTCCTCTTGATGGTATTCATCGATGTCGATGTCGGCATATATTCCCGGCTTTCTCATTTTTCGTCTCCATGTTGCGTTCGTAAAGTTTTTGTTGTATTATTTCTCCATATTACATGAATTTTATTTATTGTCAACAACTGGATTAAATCAAATGGAAGAAAAAAAAGCCAAACACCACTATTACCCCACACAAATTTTATTGCCAAAAAGTATCCGACAGGTTTTGGAGAATGAGGCGAACAAAAACGGATTGACACCGGGGGTGTTTATACGCATGCTGGTTATGCAGGATTTGCACAAGAAGAAGTTGATCAAAGATCAATAAAAAACCCGCGCACTTCATTGTGTGGAATAGGGGTAAATGCGCGGTAAAGTCTCTTTACGAACCCGCCAATAATACCACCACCACACGGAGAAGTCACATGGAAAG
>Ga0247661_1000107_pt1 | contig 15225 bp, 11 predicted proteins | sample CNK02_metaG_FD_182799 | JGI IMG/M metagenome (GOLD analysis project Ga0247661, IMG submission 182799) | Soil microbial communities from Purdue University Martell Research Forest, Indiana, United States - CNK02 | ecosystem: Environmental > Terrestrial > Soil > Temperate forest > Bulk soil...
AGAGAATCCGCAGCCGGCGGTGACGGTGGCCTTGGACGAGGGCGGAGACATTGCGGTGCCGGACCTTCGAGGGAAGACCATGCGAGATGTGACGGAGATGTGCCTTCGGCTCGGCCTCGAGCCGATATTGGTTGGCAGCGGCCTTGCAGTGGATGTAGTACCGGCAAGCGGCGCAAAGGTACGCCACGGAGCTAAAATTACAGTGCGGTTCGGCGAGGCGGAAGCGCTGGCTAAGGCGGCGAAAAGCGCGAAATTGAGCGGAAGAAACAGGAATCGATGACCACAGGAGTGCGGGAGCGGGAAAGCGCGAAATTGCCAGAAGAACGCGAGTCAAAATTGCAGCGGAAGGCAGACCGCTCGCTCGGTTTAGGATCGGTGCTAGCCGGAGCGCAAGCGCAGATCTCCGTTGGAGCCGAGAGCTTGCAGGCAAGTGGAATTGCCTGCGACTCGAGAAAGGTTGCGCCGGGCTTTGTCTTTTTCGCCCTGCATGGCGCCAAAGAAGACGGAAACAAGTTTGTACGGGATGCCGCGGAACGGGGCGCGATTGCTATTGTCAGCGAACTCGCGGCGCCGATCGACCTTTTGCCGAACGTTGCGTGGGTCCAGGTGCCGGAAAGCCGCAAAGCGCTAGCGACAGCCGCGGCAAATTTTTTCGGGCATCCGGCGCAGGCATTGCAGCTGATTGCCGTGACCGGAACCAACGGCAAGACGACCACAACTTCGCTGATTGATTCGGTGCTGCGAGCGTCAGGAGCGAAGACCGGCCTGTTCGGGACGATCGCCTATCACACGCCGCTGGGCGAATATCCAGCGCCGAACACGACGCCGGAATCGCTGGACCTGCAACGCTTTTTTGCCGAGATTCGCGATGCGGGCGGAAAGTACGCGGTGATGGAGGCAAGTTCGCACGCACTGGTCATGGACCGGTTGTGGGGGTGCCATTTCCAGGCGGCGATATTCACCAACCTGACCCGCGAACATATGGACTTTCACAAGAATTTTGAAGATTACCTTGCCGCGAAGCGCCGTTTGTTCGAAGGTACGGGCACCGGTGCGCCTGAAGTGGCCGTGTTGAACGCAGACGACCAATATTCCGCGCGACTCATCGGATTAGCGAAACACACCGTTACCTACGGGATTGAAAGCTCCGCGGATATTTCGGCGAAGAAATTTCAGCTCGCGTTTTCTGGTTTGACCTTCGCGGTGCAAACGCCCGTTGGGAAACTGCAGATCCAGTCGCCACTGGTTGGCCGGATCAACGTATACAACATTCTGGCAGCAATCGGCGGGGCACAGGCTGCCGGAGTGGGGAACGAAACGATTGAAGCGGGAATCCATCAACTGCAGAACGTTCCAGGAAGATTTCAGCGCGTCGATATGGGGCAGCCCTTTCTGGTGATCGTGGATTTTGCGCATACCGATGACGCTTTGGAAAATTTGATTAAGACAGCGCGGGAGCTGAATTCGAAAGGACGCGTAATTACGCTGTTTGGTTGCGGCGGCGGAAAGGACCGCACCAAGCGTCCCGTAATGGGCGAAGTTGCAGGCCGTTTATCCGATTTGACGATCCTGACCAATGACAATCCGCGCCAGGAAGACCCGCTGAAGATCATCAGCGACATCGTTGTGGGACTGCAGAAGAGCCAGGGAAAATATTTGATCGAGCAGGACCGCGAAACGGCGATCGGTATGGCGTTTGACGAAGCGCGGGCGGGCGATTTGGTGCTGCTGGCCGGCAAGGGACATGAGGATTACCAAGTTCTGGACGACAAGACACTGGCTTGGGATGATCGAAAAGTGGCGCAGCAGGAGCTGCGCAAGAGAGGGTTTGAGGCACCGGCCTGAAAGAGATTGTGGCCGGCACAGGGTTTGGCACCCGGCGCGCAAGATAAAGACTTGCGCACCAGAGTTCCCGCCGCGTACGTCGGCTGGCGGGGATATGCCAGAGGCGAGGCTGCAACTGCCCGCTCCGCGGGCAGACTTCTGCATACGGAGGAGCCCTGCGGACCGGTGAGCACCAAGCGAATCCTGGGTTACGCCCCTAAGGCTAACCCGCTGAGGCATTTATGCGGTGGACGATTGCACAGGTGGCTGGCGTTCTGGCGGCGCGGGCGGGAACCGGACTCGATCCCCTGGCCCGGCTGGCCGGCGTCTCGATTGATTCTCGCACGGTACGTGCCGGCGAGCTGTTCGTGGCCATCCACGGACCGCGTCACGATGGACACGATCACGTGGCCGCCGCGCTGGGAGCCGGCGCTGTCGCCGCTTTGGTGGCCGCGGAAAAAGTGGGCGGCTATGCGGACGCGATTCGCGCGAAGTGCATCGTGGTTGGTGACACCTTCGTGGCGCTCAAGCAGCTTGCGCGGGCGGTACGCGAACTGTGGGGTGGAAAAATTGCCGGCATTACGGGATCGGTTGGCAAAACCACAACCAAAGAGATCCTGGCGGCGCTGCTGGGCGCGCGGTTCCGCGTGCTGAAGTCGGAAGGGAATTTTAATAACGAGTACGGGCTGCCATTGACGCTGTTCCGGCTGGAGGAAACGCATCAGGCCGCGGTGCTGGAGATGGGGATGTCGCGGCGCGAGGAGTTGTCGCGACTGGCGGAAATTGCGCAGCCGGACGTGGGCGTGGTGACTCGGGTTTCGCCAGCGCACCTGGAATTTTTTGCTTCGGTGGATGAGATTGCGCTGGCGAAGCGCGAATTAATCGAAGGGTTGAACGGGAAAGGTTCGACGGCGGTGCTGAACGCAGACGACGCGCGCGTGGCGGCATTTGGTTCGCATGCGCCGGGCCGGGTGCTGACCTATGGGATCGAAAACCGGGCATTCTTTATGGCCGAAAATATCGAGGATCGCGGCGCGTTAGGGACCACGTTCGACTATGTAAGCCCCGAGGGACGCGTGCGACTGGAGCTGGCGCTGCCCGGCCGGCATGTCATTGCAAATGCTCTGGCGTCGTTGGCCGCAGCGAGTGTGTGGGGGATTGGGATCGAAGAAGCGCGCACAGTGCTGCCGGGTTTGCGGCCTCCGGCGATGCGCGGCGAGCTGCTGCGATTCTCTGACGGGGCGGCGCTGATCAACGACAGTTACAACTCGAGCCCCGCTGCGTTGGAGGCGATGACGTCGTTGCTGGCGGCGACGCCGGGCTTCAAGCGGCGGATTCTGGCCGCGGGCGAAATGCGCGAATTAGGCGCGACCTCAGCGGAATTGCATCGCGCGGCGGGAAGGTTCGCTGCCGAAACCGGTGTAATTGACTGGGTGATTGGAGTCGCAGGCGACGCGGCGCAATTGATCGAAGGTGCAGTCGGCGCGGGAATTCCTTCCGAGCATGCAAAATTCTTTGTGTCCTCCCAGGAAGCGGCTAGTTTTCTGGAACGATTTCTGCGGGCGGGCGACTTGCTGCTGGTGAAGGGTTCACGCGGTGTGAAGATGGAGCGGGTGGTGGAAGCGCTTCTGACGAAACACGGGCTGCACGGAGCGGCGGCGGAGGTCGGGCACTAGATGCTGTACTACGTCCTCTACCACCTACTGCAGAAATATTTCAGCCCGCTGAATGTATTTCGCTACATCACGGTGCGGACAGTATATGCCAGCTTGACTGCTATGTTTCTGGCGCTGGTGTTTGGGCCGTGGCTGATCCGGCGGCTACGTGAGCTGCAGATAGGGCAGTACATCCGAGAAGAGGGTCCGCAGGAGCACAAGAAAAAGGCCGGCACACCGACAATGGGCGGGGTGCTGATTGTATTGTCAACGGCAGTGCCGGTGTTGCTGTGGGCGGACCTTACGAATCCCTTTGTATTGCTGGCGTTGTTTGCCTTGTGTGGATTCGCCGCAATCGGCTTTATTGACGATTACGCCAAGGTCGCCAAGAAACGGAACCTAGGCTTGACCAGCAAGCGCAAATTTCTTTTGCAGGTGCTGGTGAGCACGATTGTCGGCGTGGCGTTGCTGGAACTTTCCACGCACAGCGCGTACTCCACGCAGCTGATCGTGCCGTTTATCAAGAAATTCCACCCGGATCTGGTTATTCACTCACTGCTCAGTAGCCCGCACCTTTGGCCCCTGGCGTTTGCGCCATTTCTGATTTTCATGGTGATTGTGATTACCGGTTCATCGAATGCGGTGAATCTCACCGACGGGCTTGACGGTCTGGCGATCGGCTGCACGGTGATTGCCGCAGGCGCGTTGACTGTGCTGACGTATGTCAGCAGCAACGTGCGCTGGGCCAACTATCTGGACATTCAATTTATTCCACGCGTAGGCGAACTCACGGTGTTCTGCGGCGCGCTGGTGGGCGCCTCGCTCGGATTCCTCTGGTACAACGCGCACCCTGCGGAAGTGTTCATGGGCGATGTTGGCTCATTGTCGCTCGGCGGCACGCTCGGTGTGATTGCAGTGATCATCAAGCAGGAGATTTTGCTCTTCTTTGTAGGAGGAATTTTCGTAATTGAAGCGCTGTCGGTGATTCTGCAGGTCAGCTCGTTTAAGTTGCGTTCGAAGCGTATTTTTCGCATGGCGCCAATCCATCATCATTTTGAATTGCTAGGGTGGAGCGAATCAAAGGTCATTGTGAGATTCTGGATTCTGGCGCTGGTGTTTGCTTTGTTTGCGCTCACCACGCTGAAGCTGAGGTAAGGCGAACGCAGCCAAGGAAAGTGTTTACGTTAAGACCTGGAGACTAGGGCCAAGATGGTTGGAAGGATCGATCTAAGCGGAAAGCACCTGCTGGTGGTCGGGCTAGCGCGCACCGGCATAGCGACGGCGCTATTCTGCGCGGCGCGCGGCGCCATTGTTACGGCGACCGATATGCGCAGCGCGGAGGAGTTAGGCGAGGCCTCGGAAAAATTGCGCGAAGCCGGTGTCCGTGTAGTTTTTGGCGGTTGCGTTCCGAACATGCTGCAGGGGCAGGAACTGGTTGTTCCGAGTCCGGGTGTTTCCGCCGACGCGCCGCTGCTACAGGACGCGCGCGCTCTGGGCCTGACAATCTGGAGCGAAATCGAACTGGCCAGCCATTTTCTGTACGGCCAGTTGATCGGTATTACCGGGTCCAACGGTAAAACAACCACTACGTCGCTAATCGAACAAATCTTGCACGCCGCCGAATTCTCCACGGTGCTAGCGGGCAATATCGGCACGCCGCTCATCGCACACGTCAGTGAAACCACCGATCACACCATCACGGTGGCGGAGTTGAGCAGCTTTCAGCTGGAACTGATCGAGAACTTTGAACCCAAGATTGCAATATTTTTGAACCTGACCCCGGATCACTTAGATCGACACAAGACTCTGGCCGCTTATGGAGCGGCGAAGGCGCGTATATTCGAGAATCAAACGGCAGAGGATTTTGCTGTTTTGAACGCCGACGACAGCGCCAGCGCAGCGTATGCGCCGTTGCGGTCACAGGTTTTTTGGTTCAGCCGCAAAAAGCCGGTGGAGCAGGGAGCATTTATTCGCGGCGGAAAGATCATTTTCCGGAGCCAAGGCGACGAGGAGGAAATTTTAGACAGCGGCGAGATTCCGCTGCCGGGTTCGCACAACTTGGAGAATGTACTGGCGGCAGTGGTTGCCACACGCCTTGCGGGCGCGCAGCCACCCCAAATCGCCGCGGGTATTCGCTCCTTCGCCGGAGTCGAGCATCGCATCGAGTTCGTCGCTGAAATTCAAGGCGTTCGCTACTACAACGACTCCAAGGCGACGAATGTGGATGCGACGCTCAAGGCCTTGGATTCTTTCCCCGAGCGCATCTTGGTGATTCTCGGCGGAAAAGACAAAGACAGCGACTACACGCAGCTCCGCGCGGCGCTCCGCGAAAAGGCGATTCTTGCTCTGTTGATTGGTGCCGCGGCGGAGAAAATCGAGAAGCAAATCGAAGGCAGTGTGGCCATTCACCGTGCAGACACACTGGAAAATGCGGTGGAAAGCGCCTTCCATGCCGCACACGCGGGCGACATTGTGTTGTTGGCGCCGGCCTGCGCGAGTTTCGATCAGTTTCACAATTATGAGCATCGCGGCCGTGTCTTTAAGGAACTGGTGCGCCACTTGGAAAAGGGCGAAGAACTTCGTTCGAACGCGAATGCGGTGAATGCGGGGAAGCGCAATGCCTAGACGACTGGAAAACGACCGTTGGCTGTTTATCGTCACGCTGGCGCTGTGTTTGCTTGGCGCAGTGATGATTTTCAGCGCGTCGGCGGTCACCGCGGAACATGAGTACGGCCACTCGTACATATTTTTGCTGCGTCAGGCAGCGTGGCTGGGCATCGGCCTGGCCGGGATGTTTGTGCTAATGCGTACCGATTACCGCCGGCTGCGCGAACCCGCCGTGGTTTATGCCGTGTTATGCGCCGTCGGGCTCATGCTGGTCGGCGCATTTTTTCTCGACAAGTCGCATGCTACGCATCGGTGGATTCGCTTTGGGCCCATCGGCATTCAACCTTCGGAACTCGCCAAGCTCGCCGTCATCCTTTATTTAGCCTGGTTTCTGGACCTAAAGCGTCGCAGCGCGGCCAGCATGGAGTTTCGCAAGGACGACTTTCTGCATAATATTTTGCCGGCCATTGGTCCAATCCTGGTATGCGTGGCTCTGATTCTGGCGCAACCCGACCTGGGTACTTCGGTGGACATTGTCCTCATCGCGGCCGCGGTGCTGTATGTCGCCGGCTTGTCCTGGAAATGGATCGCTGTCGGAGCGGCGGTGTCTGTTCCCGCGCTCTACCTTCTCATCACCCACGTCGCCTATCGGCAGGCGCGAATGATGGCGTTTCTCAACCCGGATAGCGACCCGCAAGGCGCCGGATTCCAGCTTCTGCAATCGCTCATCGCGGTCGGCTCCGGCGGCTTCACCGGCGTCGGCCTGATGGAAAGCAAGCAAAAGCTTTTCTATCTGCCGGAAGCGCACACCGACTTCATTTACGCCGTCATCTGCGAAGAACTTGGCTTCATTGGAGCGCTCGTCGTAATCACGCTCTTTGTGATTTACGGGTGGCGCGGGCTGCGCGCGGCATTCTCGGCTCCCGATAGTTTTGGCCGTCTGTTGGCGCTAGGCATCACCGCGATGGTCATGTTCCAGACGCTCATTAACTTTGCCGTCGTGCTGGGCATGGTTCCGACGAAAGGAATTCCGCTGCCTTTCATCAGTTATGGCGGCTCCAGTTTGCTGGTGATGTTGCTGGCTACCGGAGTGTTGCTGAACATCTCTCAGCAAGCGACGAACCGATGAGTGCAGTCGGACGAGTTCGATGAAACTGCTGATCGCCGGCGGCGGCACCGGAGGCCATGTCTTTCCGGCGATTGCCATTGCGCGCGAATGGATGTCACGAGGAAGTGAAAGGGAAGTTGTGCTGGTGGGAACGCAACGCGGAATCGAAATGAAGCTGGTGCCCCAGGCCGGATTGCCACTGGAAACTCTGCGTGCCGCGGGTCTGAAGGGCAAAAGCGGGCTGACGCTGGCCAGGAACTTGTCCATGCTGGCGCCCGGCACGCTCGACGCTTTCGCGATTCTGCGCAAACACAACCCCGTGGCCGCTTTCGGCGTAGGAGGTTACGCGGCCGGACCCATGATGTTGGCAACCTGGCTTCGCGGCATTCCGAACGTGGTTTTTGAACCCAACGCCGAACCCGGCTTCACCAACAAATTGCTGGCGCGGCTTTCGAAGCGCATCGCCACCGGGTATGAGGTAACTGCCCGCGGCCTTGGCGGCAAGGGTGTCGTCACCGGAAATCCCGTCCGCGCTGAATTCTTCGCCATCGAGCCGCGCGCGCCAGAAAAGCCGCTTCACTTGCTAATCACCGGCGGCAGTCAGGGCGCTCTTCCGATCAATCGCAGTTTCGTGGACGCAATGGATCTTCTCGCTGCCCGCAAGACGGCACTCAGCATTGTCCATCAGACCGGCGAGCGCGACTACAATGCGGTAAGAACTGCCTACGCCCGGCGGGAATTTCACTCCGCTGAAGTTGTCCCGTTCCTCGGCAATATGGCTGAACGTTTTGCGTGGGCTGACCTGATCGTCTGTCGCGCGGGTGCAATCACTGCTTCAGAAGTCGCCGCCGCGGGTCGTGCCGCGATTTTTATCCCGTTCGGCCGCGCCACCGACAGTCACCAGCTTCGCAACGCGCAGGAAATGGCCAAAGCCGGCGCCGGAAAGGTCATCGTCGAGTCCGAGCTAACCGCCGGGCGCCTTGCCAGCGAAATCTTTGCGTTTCTCGATCACTCAGAACAGCTCCGACAGATCGCTGCGAACGCGCGGAAACTCGGCCGGCCCTACGCCGCGCGCGACATCGTCAACCTTGTGGAAGAGGTCGCCGGCGTGCAGGGAAGGAGAGCACAGGACGACAACCGAGGAAAAATTTCATGATGGTCAGCTTCCGCAATTTTCAAAGAATCCACTTGATCGGCATCGGCGGCATCGGTATGAGTGGCATCGCCGAAGTTCTGCTGACTCTCGGCTACTCCGTTTCCGGATCCGACACCAGACTTTCCACGCTCACTGAACGCCTGCAAGATCTGGGTGCCACTATCTATGAGGGCCACAAAGCAGCCAACGTCGAAGGCGCGCACGTTGTCGTAACGTCGTCGGCCGTCAAGTCCGACAATCCCGAAGTGGTTGAAGCTCACAAGCGCAAGATTCCAGTGATCCCACGCGCCGAAATGCTGGCCGAACTCATGCGCCTCAAATACGGCATTGCCGTCGGGGGAGCTCACGGGAAGACGACGACAACCTCGATGGTCGCCAGCATCCTCACCGCCGCTCATCTCGATCCGACGTTTGTCGTGGGTGGCAAGGTCAATCAGGCCGGGAGCACCGCTCGCCTCGGCAAGGGCGAATACTTCGTCGTCGAAGCCGACGAGAGCGACCGCAGTTTTCTGTTTTTCGCGCCCGTGGTCGCGGTGGTTACTACCATTGACCGCGAACACCTCGACCAGTACACCTCGCTCGCCGACATACAGGATGCCTTCACGCAATTCGTCAATCGCGTGCCGTTTTACGGCGCTGCCATTCTTTGTCTCGACGAACCCAATGTCCAGGCCATCATTCCCAACGTGAAGCGCCCGATCCTTACCTATGGCACGTCCAGCCAGGCCGACCTTCTTATCAGCGAGATCCATCTGCCTGGCCTCGCCAGCGAATTCCGCCTCACCTACAAAGGCGAGGATCTCGGGCTTTTCCGCCTCCCGCATCCTCCCGGTATCCACAATGTCCGCAATGCGGCTGCTGCCGCTGCTGTCGCCCTCTATCTGAGTGTTCCTGTAGAGCTGATTCGCCAGGGACTGGCAAACTTTGGCGGAGTCGGCCGCCGCTTCGATATCAAAGGCTCCGTCAACAACATCACCGTGATCGACGACTACGGCCATCACCCGGCTGAAATCAAAGCCACGCTGGAAGCCGCCCGCGGGTGCAAGTTCAACCGCCTGCTCGTTCTTTTTCAACCGCACCGCTATTCCCGCACCCAACATCTATGGGAAGAATTTACGCGCGCCTTCAATCAAGCTGACGTTCTGGTCATAACGGACATCTACGCCGCCAGCGAAAAGCCCATCCCGGGTGTTTCGAGCGAAGCCCTGGCCGCCGCCGTCCGTGAAGCGGGCCATAAAAACGTCCACTACATCCGGTCCATGCAGGACAGCATTGGCTTTTTCCTCAGAAACGCCCGGGCCGGCGACGCCATCCTTACCGTTGGAGCGGGCAGCGTCGGCCGCGCCAGCAACGAACTCCTGCTCCTGCTCGGTACGGAACATCTTTCAACTCCCTTGCCGGAGCCCCATGCACATTAACGAGGCCCAAATTCGGCAAGAATTGGCCGCGCTCGGCGTCGAGGTGCAATCCAGCGCGGCTCTAGCCACCCTTACCTCGCTAGGCATCGGCGGCACTACCGATCTCCTCCGCATCACGCGGCACGATTCCATCCCCGCGCTGGTTGATCTCCTCGACCGCCACAAAATTCTGCACAAGTTCCTGGGCGGCGGCTCCAACCTGCTTATCGGCGACGGCGAACTGCCCTGGGTCGTCCTCCATCTTGCTAAGCCTGCCCCCGAGGTCGTGATTGAAGGAAACCTCGCTCATGTCGATGCTGCAGCCGACCTCGGCCGCGCCGTCACCTTCTGCGCCAAACACGATCTTGGTGGCCTGGAAGGGCTCATCGGGGTTCCCGGCACCGTCGGCGGCGCTCTTCGCATGAATGCCGGCGCCTACGGTACTCAGATCGGCAGTTACGTAACGGAGGTCAAGGTGTACCGCGCCGCGCAGCGCAAAATAGAAATCCTCAGGGGCGATCAAATTTCCTTTGAATACCGGCACACTTCGTTTGCGCCTGATGATATGATGCTCGCAGTGACGTTGAATCTACCCTCCAAACCGTACAAGGAAATACTTCAAGGAATTCGTATCTGCAATGAAAAGCGGCGCGCCAGCCAGCCCATGGGGCAAAAAAGCGCCGGCTGCATCTTCAAGAATCCGCCTGGAGCCTCCGCTGGTCGCATGATTGACGAGCTCGGCCTCAAGGGCCTAAGCGTTGGTGATGCCCGCGTCAGCGACCGGCACGCGAATTTCTTCGTGAATACCGGACAGGCAAGCGCCGGCGACATGCTCGCACTGATCGCCGACGTCCGCGATCGCGTTGAAAAAACTTACGGCGTAAAGCTCGAAAACGAAGTTGTGGTATGGAGCGCCTGAAGTCCATGCCCAAGAACGCCATGACCAAAAGCGCGATGCAAAGGAGTGCGGCGGCTGTCGAAGCCGAACCGTACCGGCCCGAGCTCGTTGAAAACGACGAGCCACGCTACCTGCGCCGCCAGAAACCGGTCGAAATTCGTCGCAAGAAATTCGGCGGCAAGTCCGCAACGTTCTACCGCAATGTTTTTCTGTGGATTCTAGTTGTTGCGGCTGGTGCGATCGCTGCTTACGCTGTCGGTGATTTCCTGCTGCACTCGCCGAAGGTTCTCCTGCTCAAGCCCGATCAGGTCGAGGTCAATGGCAATCGTGTGGTCGCGCGAGAGGCTGTGCTGCAGCCTTTCTACAAAGATCGCGGCCGCAGCGTGCTGCGCATCCCGCTCGACGGCCGCCGCAACGAAATCGAACAGATTGCATGGGTGCAGAGCGCCAGCGTGCAGCGCATTCTTCCAAATCGCATTCGCGTCTATATCTCCGAACGCAATCCCATCGCTTTCGTGCGCAATGGCAGCGAGATCGCGCTTATTGATGAATCCGGCGTCATTCTCGACCGTCCGCAGGGCGAAGATCTGCACTTCCCGATTGTCACCGGGCTCGCTGACAGCATGCCTCGCGCCGAACGCGAAAAGCGCATGCAGACTTACCAGGAATTCATGCGCGACGCCGATTTGGTTCGCTCCGGCTCTTCCGACTTTGTCAGCGAGATCGATCTCGCCAATCCGCGCGATCTGCGTGTGGTCATGGCCGGCCTTCCCGGACTTAATGTGCCGCAAGCCATCACGTTGCACTTTGGCTCCGGCGAATTCACCGGAAAATATCGCATGCTGGTCGAAAATTTTGCGCAATGGCAGTCCAACGCTGGTTGCGTGCAATCGGTGGATTTGCAGTACGCTCGCCAGGTGGTCTTGAATCCGGATTCCAGCGGATGCGGCGAGCACATGACGGTGCAAAAAAGAAAGTAGGTTCGGGCAGGAGCGGCGCTTGTCGAAAAAAGACAAATACCTGGTAGGGCTGGACATCGGCAGCACCAAAACGTGCGTGCTCATCGCGGAACTCGCCGACGAGCAGGTGAAATTCCTCGCACTTGGCGCGGCGGAATCCAAAGGCCTGCGTAAGGGGGCCATCGTCAATCTGGACTCCACCGTCAGCTCCATTCGACGGTCGGCCGAAGAAGCGGAAGGCGTCTCCGGCGTTCCCGTAGAATCGGCACTGATCGGTGTTGCTGGATCACATGTTCGTGGCCTCAACTCACGAGCCGGCGTCACGCTCGGCAATCGTCCGCGCGACATCGAACGCGAGGACGTCCGCCATGCGATCGACGCTGCCCGCAACATCAATCTTCCCGACGACCGCGAAGTTCTCCACGTTCTGCCCCACGAATTCATCGTGGACGCTCACGACGGCATTCGCGATGCCATCGGCATGGTTGGCCAGCGTCTCGAAGCCAACGTCCATGTGGTCACTTCTTCCGTCATCGCCACGCAAAACCTTGTGACCGCGGCGAATCGCGCAGGCATTCTCATCAGCGATACGGTTCTCGAGCCTCTCGCTTCCGCCGAATCCTGCTTGACTCAGGACGAACGCGACCTCGGTGCCTGCTTGCTCGACATCGGCGGCGGTACTACCGAGCTTATCGCTTACTCTGGCGGCCTGGTTCGTCACACCGGAGCTATTCCCGTGGGCGGCGACCATTTCACCAATGACCTTGCCGTCGGCCTGCGCACTCCCATACCCGAAGCGGAACGCATCAAGCGCCATCACGGTTGCGCCGCGGCCTCGCTTTTGCGGGAAGATATGGCGATCGAAATCGCCAGCGTGGGTGACCGCCCGTCCCGCACCATCTTTGCTCGCTCCCTCACCGACATCATTGAGCCGCGCGCGCAGGAATTTCTCGCGCTGATCCGCGACGAAGCGCGCCGCGCCGGCCTCGACAAACAGATTCCCGCCGGCTTCGTCCTTGCAGGCGGTGGGGCTCGTCTAAACGGTTTGGTCGAAATGATGGAGCAGGCGTTCCACGTTCCCGTGCGCATCGCGGGGCCGCGCGGCTTGGCTGACATGCCCGAACAGGTTTCGCAGCCCGAATACGCCACGGTGATTGGTTTGGTTTTGTACGGCGCGAAAGCGCGCCGCGCCCAGACGCAGCGCAGCGGAAACTTCGTGGCCAAGCTAAAGGCCATGTTTGCCGGCGCTTAGAAAATCCGCGAAGCCCGGGCTTCGCAAGGTAACCAACGGCTTACCCAGCCCGTAAGGGGGAAACAGGAATGACGGCGAAAGACAACGCAATCCGCATGAGCTTCAGCGAGGAACTCTCACCCGCCAAGATCAAGGTCATTGGCGTCGGTGGCGGCGGCTGCAATGCCGTAAATCGCATGATTCGCGCCAAGGTCGAGGGCGTCGAATTCATTACCGCCAACACCGACCTGCAGGCGCTGAAGCTCAGTCAGGCGCCCGTCAAACTCCAGCTCGGCGCGAAGCTCACCAAGGGCCTCGGCGCCGGCGCCAACCCGGAGGTCGGCCGCAAGGCCGCGCTCGAAGACACCGACAAAATTATCGAGGCCCTCGAAGGGTCCGACATGATTTTCATTACCGCTGGCCTTGGTGGAGGCACCGGTTCCGGCGCTGCGCCCGTAGTGGCTTCACTCGCCAGCGAACTCGGCGCGCTCACCGTCGCCGTTGTCACCAAACCTTTCGCTTTCGAAGGCAAGCGACGAATGCTCCAGTCAGAACAAGCCTTGCAGGATCTCATCGGCGCCGTCGACACCGTCATCGTCATCCCTAACGAGCGCTTGATGGAAACCGTCGAGCGCGGCACCAGCTTTTTCGACGCCTTCCGCATCGCCGACGACATTCTGCGCCAAGCCGTTCAGGGCATCTCGGACATCATCACCGTCCCCGGCATCATCAACCGCGATTTCGCCGATGTGAAGGCCATCATGTCCGGTCAGGGCTACGCAGTCATGGGCACTGCGGTTGCCACCGGCTCGAATCGCGCCGTGGACGCTGCCAATCGCGCCATCGCCAGCCCGCTCCTCGAAGACAACTCCATCCAGGGCGCGCAGGGCATCTTGATCAACATTTGCGGCAGCCCCAGCCTTTCGCTACACGAAGTTCACGAAGCCTCGTCTATCATCCAGAAAGCCGCGCACGAAAACGCCAACATTATCTTCGGCGCCGTTCAGGACGAATCCATGAAGGACGCGGTCAAGATCACCGTTATCGCTGCCGGCTTCAAGGAAGCCAACAAGAAGAATACCGCGCAAAAACCGCAATTCTTGCCGCGCACCTGGAAAGCCGGTAAGGAAGTTCCGGTCGCCGCGGCCGCAGCAGCTGGTGGCAGCTCTTCCTCTTCGATCACTCACGAAGTACAACAGACGGTGGTCCACCAGGTCCAACAAAACGTCCGCGAAGTCGCCCACGAAGTACCGGCCGACGACCTCGACGTACCGACGTTCCTGCGCCGCCAGGCTACGCAAAAGGCTTGAAGCTGTCGAAATGGCTTCGTCGAATGCGCGCCTTAGTGGAAAGCCGGTAGTGACTGGGCGACTCCTGCGACCGCTCGCCTCAAACGCAAACAGAGGCCACGGTCTTGAGCCGGCCTGGCCTCCGCGGCGAGCATCAGAATAGATCCATTGGCTCAAACCGGATGCGAATATCGCTCGTTATCGTCGCATGGGTGCTCTTTATCTGTAGTCAGCCATGTGTGGGCCAACCGCTGGTGGACCATCACCAGCACCTTTTCAGTCCGGAAACTACGAAGCTGGTGAAGGGATTGGATCCGATCGCGGCCAGTGATCTGATTGCGCTTCTGGACAAAGCTGGAATTCGGCGCGCGCTGGTATTGTCTATCGCCTACCAGTTCAGCAATCCCAACCGATCGCCGTTTGAAAACGAGTATGAAAGGGTTAAGGCAGAAAACGACTGGACTAGCCGACAAGTGGCGTTGTTTCCGGACCGTTTGCGCGGATTTTGCAGTGTCAACCCGCTCAAGGATTATGCGATCCCGGAAATCGAGCGTTGCGCGCACGATCCACAGCTGCATTACGGGTTAAAGCTGCACTTTGGAAATTCGGACGTAGATCTAGACAATCCGGACCATGTAGGGAAGGTGAAGGAAGTGTTCCGCACCGCTGATGAGCGTGGTATGGCGATCGTGGTTCACATGCGCTCGTCGGTCACGCGGAAACGGTCGTATGGTGCGCAGGAAGCGCGGACTTTCCTGAACGAGGTGCTCCCTGAAGCGCGTGACATTACAGTGCAGATCGCGCACCTGAGCGGAGCCGGCGGGTATGACGATTCGTCCGTGGATGAAGCGCTTGCGGTTTTTGTGGAGGCTATCTCGAACAAGGATCCGCGCTTGGCGCGCGTTTACTTTGATGTATCTGGCGTGGCCGGATACGGCGACTGGGAAAGGAGAGCGGATGTTATTGTCAGGCGTATTCGAGGACTTGGGCCGAGACGGGTGCTTTTCGGCTCGGATGGATTTGGCGGAGGCAATCTGGCGCCGCGCGATGCTTGGGCAGCTTTTCGAAAATTGCCGCTGAGCGAAGAAGAGTTCCGTGAAA
>Ga0247661_1000109_pt1 | contig 15165 bp, 9 predicted proteins | sample CNK02_metaG_FD_182799 | JGI IMG/M metagenome (GOLD analysis project Ga0247661, IMG submission 182799) | Soil microbial communities from Purdue University Martell Research Forest, Indiana, United States - CNK02 | ecosystem: Environmental > Terrestrial > Soil > Temperate forest > Bulk soil | place...
GCACAGTTGCGGCAAGGGAGGGCTGGCCGGTTTCGAAATAGTTTCCAACTGGAGGCTCGCGCAACAGGCCGGACCGGTGAGACATCAATTGCCGCAGTGTGATTGCGGTACCAAATGGATTGTGAGGCCGGAAATCGGGAAGATATTCGGCGATGGAGGCGTCCAGATTCAGCTCGCCGCGTTCCACTAACTGCATGATCGCGATGTCCGTAAACAGCTTTGAAACCGAACCGATTCGATAGACGGTCTCCGCAGTTGCTGCGCTCTTTAGCTTGGAGTCAGCCATTCCAAACCCTTGCGCCCAGACAATCCGCTGGTCGTCGATAATGGCAATCGAAAGTCCGGGTAATCCTTTTTCAGCCATCTCGCGCTGGATGAATGGCTTCAAAGTTTCAACGATCGAAGCATAGTCCTTGCGCGCAGGAACGTTGGGGCCGCCGTCGTCCGCCAGAGCACGCGAGCAAGCGAAGAAAAAGGTAAAGGCCAGTGCCGCGCAGGCCATCAGGCTTCTAAGGAAGGCAGAATTGCGCAGCGATTTGTTCCGCATTATGAGTCCTCACGGCTTAAGCAAAAGCTAACTTGCAGCGCGACCCTTCGACCAAACATTGCGACGCACTGTAAGCTTTTCAACGAGCTCGCGTTTTACGCTATAGCCAAGTCCGGGCGTCTTCGGGACATGAATGGTGCCCTGGGAGGTGACCTCGACAGCAGGCTCGATGATGTCTTCAGTCCAATAGCGTTGGCTCGCGGAAACATCGCCAGGCAGCGAAAATCCGGGAAGAGTGGACATGGCAATGTTATGGGCCCGGCCAATGCCAGACTCGAGCATTCCTCCGCACCAGACTGGGACGCCGTGAGCGAGGCATGCGTCCTGCATCAACCGTGCTTCGGTGTGGCCGCTCACGCGCCCCAGTTTGATATTGATGATCCGGCAGGATTTTAATGCAATTGCGGTGAGCGCATGGCGGGTGTTGTGAATGCACTCGTCGAGGCAAATTGCGGTTTGGATTTGTGCCTGCAGCTTGGAATGGGCGTAAATGTCGTCCCAGCTCAGCGGCTGTTCCATCATCAACAGATCGAATTCATCCAGACGTTTCAGGCGCGCGGCGTCTTCCAGGCTATACGCGGAATTCGCGTCAACGGAAAGCCGAATCCGCGGAAACTCCTTTCGCACAGCGGCCACGAATTCGTAATCCTTGCCCGGCTTGATTTTCAATTTAATGCGCTGATAGCCGCTCTTCAGTTCCTCCTGTACCCTCTTTACCAGTGATTCGGGATTCTCGCGAATTCCCAGCGAAACACCACAGGCGATCTCTTCGGTCTTGCCGCCCAGATGCTTATAGAGGGGCACGCCACTGAGCTGTGCTTCCGCATCCCACAAGGCATTCTCGACGCCGCTCTTGGCCATCTCGTGCCCGCGAATTTGGCTCATCAGCGCCGGCAGGTCTGAGGCTTTGGAGATGCTTTTCCCAACCAGGTTCGGCGCGACGAAATCGGCGAGGACATGCCATGCGGTGTCCGTGGTCTCGGCGTTGTACGCCGGTGTTTCGCCAGCAGTGACCTCGCCCCATCCGCTGACACCGTCGGTCACAACTTCAACGAGCACGATTCGCCGGTCCTGCACGGTGCCGAAACTCGTCTCAAACGGCGACTTCAGGCGCATATGAATTTCACGAAGGGTGATGGACTCAATCTTCATAAGGCTCCTGGATGTAACTGGTCTGCTGCTCGGCAAACTCGAATCCGATAGGTAAGCTCCCATCACACATTTTCAAAGAGGTTCCCCCCACGTGTATTTGCAATGCTATGTCGCCAGAACATATACACAGGAGCGCCCAAAAGCACGATCCCCAGGCCAACCGCTGCCCGCATCGGCTGTGTCGCAATCGTGTTTGCCACCAACGCCAGCGCGGCAACTATGAAAACGGCCGGAGTGACCGGATAGCCGGGAACTCGATAGGGACGGAGCACGTCTGGGGAGCGCTTGCGGTAAATAAAAATACTCGCCGCCGCAAGCGCGTAGAATATCCAGCCGATGAACACGACGTAGGTCAACAACTGCTCGTAAGTTCCGCTGGCGGCCAACGCAGCGGACCAGATGGCCGCGGCGCAAATCGCCAAGACGGGTGTCCCGAATCTCGGGTGAACTCGCGAAAGTGATGCAAAAAAAAGACCGTCCCTGGCCATCGCGTAATAGACACGAGGAGCATTAAGAATGACCGCATTCGCCGCGCTGAACATGGAGATCAGGATCGCGAGAGCCACAAGTTTGCCCGCACCGTGGCCTAACACCACGCCCAAAGCGGAGGCAGCTACCCGCGTCGATTCGGCAACGCGAGATGTTCCGAGTGCGGCAAGGTAACCAAGATTTGCGAAAACATAGATTGCGATCAAAGCTGCGGTACCAATGAAAAACGCGCGAGGGAAAACTCGCTGTGGGTTGAGCGTCTCTCCAGCCGTGTAGGTGACGTACTGCCAGCCCTCATAAGCCCAAAGAACGCTGATCATCGCCAAACCGAATCCAACCAGTCCCGACGAGTGGCGAGTCACTGGATTTGCTTCGCCGAACACGGAGTGTGTGCCACGCCAAAGAAGCACAGTGCCAAAGGCTAGAATCGCACCGACCTTGACTGCCGTGGTGAGGTTCAACAAGTTTGCGCTTTTCCTCGTTCCGAGGACGTTCACCACTGCGATTACGGCGATCATAAGCACGGCAACAATTTTTACTTGCAAAGCCGAGAGCTGAATGAATTCTCCGAGGTAGTTGCCGAAGGCGACCGCCAAGGTTGCGATCGACCCCGAACCAATGACGAAGAACATCGTCCAGCCGAACAAAAAAGCAGGAAAGGCTCCGAAACAGTCGCGGATATAGATGTACAGCCCGCCCGCTTGCGGCTTCATCGCGCTCAATTCGCCGTAAGTCAGCGCGCCGAGGAGCGAAAGAAGTCCACCGGCCAGCCAAACTGTTAGCGCGACAGGCACGGAATTGCCGACCGCTTGCAAAACGGCGCCGGGGACCAGAAATATCCCGGAGCCGATCACCGTGCCGAGGATCATCAACACCAGGTCCCGCATACCAAGAATACGGCGGAGCTGGTTGGCCGATTCCACCGCCATCAACACCGCCACAGTTTTCGAGCTGCTCAGCGAGCCTGTGCTTTTGTCGAGTGTCGTCGTCACTGCGCTCCTGGATCCACAGTCGGCTTTGATCGTTGCCTAAAAACCCGTCCCATTGAACTGCTTCCGTTTGTTGTTGGCGAGCGCGCTCCGCTAAAACTCGCTAGAAATGTATCTGCAAAACGAATTGCATGCAACAGATATTGAAACCACTTGACAACATGCAACAATCGTTGTATTCGCTTAGCTCATATTTCAAGCAGCGTCTCCTTCCTGGCGTGTGTACTTGGGGGTTTGTACTGATTCGATCGAATCGATTTCGTCTTCCGAACGACGGGCAGCCTTCCGGCGACATCCGGCAGGGGCCCACTACGCTCGAAAAACGTTTCGCGTCAGCGGGAGAAAAACTCAACCCGAGCCGGCGGAAGCTGCTGCGGCTGATCCTGGAAAACCCCGCGGATACTTTTTTTCTGTCCTCCAGGGAACTCGCCGGACGTTACAGCGTCGATGCGGCGACAATAGTCAGAACCATTCAAGCTCTTGGCTACCGCAAGTACGCGGAGTTCACGGCCGATTTGCGGGCACATTTTGTTACGCGAATCACTCCCTATGCCGTTCTGAAGGCGGCCTCAAAGGAGAAGCGCACCGTTACCGATCGCATCCGACATGGCATGGAGACGGATCTTCGTAATCTCCAGGCGCTGCAGTCCTCGCTGAACCCGGAAAAAATCATTGCGTTGTCGAAGCAGGTGAAGAGTGCGCGCAGAATCCTGGTCGTTGGGATCGACTTGGCCGCCGGCTTAAGTTGGCATCTAGGCTATGGGCTGATGACCCTCGGATTCAACGCTGAAGCTCCCATCGGTAGCACAGGGAACGTGCAGCGGCGCGTAAGGAGCCTGACTCGGCACGACCTGCTCATCGCCATTAGTTTCGGGCAGTGCCTGCGCGACACGGTAGAGGCTGCTCTCCGTGCCAAGAAACTCGGTGTACCGACATTCGGCATCACCGACAGCGAAACGTCCCCGATTGCCCGCATTTGCGACGACCGTTGCATCGCTTCCGTTGCTAGTCCTTCATTTGGGGGCTCGTACGTCGCGCCATTGAGCCTGCTGGGAACAATTTTGATTGCCTGCGCGCACACGCAGACGGCGCGCTCTCTGGAACTGCTTCGCCGAAGTGAAGAGGAAGACCGCGCCGATCACCGCTGGTATCGGCCGGGAAATGGCACTGAAGCAGTGGAGTAACAGTTTTTTGAATTGGGCCAGGGATTTCCGAGCTGTGGAGGAACAATGACCACGTATTTTCGCAGCGATCTGTTTCGCAAATTATGTTCGCCTCTTGTGATGGCGATACTTCTGGGTATGTTCGTCCTTCCGCAAGTTCTCCTTGCGCAGACCACCTCGACCATTGAGGGCACGGTGACGGACAAGCAGGGGCTGGTAATAGCTGCCGCGCAGGTTCATGCCGAAGGGGTCTCGATCGTTGCTGACCGGTCAGCCGCTACGGACGCTAACGGTGAATACCGCCTACCCGCGCTGCCTGCCGGAACATACCGGCTGACGGTCACACGCGATGGATTCCAGACCGGTGTCTTCAGCGACCTGGAAGTCACGCTAAACCGGACTTTGCGCTTCAACGTACAGCTGAACGTCGGCAGCAGCCACGAACAAGTGGAAGTATCCACAGAGCTCCCTCTCCTTGAGACGCAGAGCTCGGCGCAGAGCACCATCATCCTGCCGCGCGATATTACCGACATTCCTATCAACGGGCGCAACTACCTGGATCTATTGCAGCTCGTTCCCGGTGTGGCCATCAACAGGCAAGCGGACGAGGGTAGCGACAACGCCGTTCCTATCCTGGGTGAGCGCGGCAACAATGCGAATTTCCTGATCGACGGTCTGCCAAATCGTGATGATCTCAACGGAGGCGCAGCGGGCCAGTTCAATCAAGAAACCATCGCCGAGTTCGAGGTCATCACAACAGGCTACAAAGCTGAGTTCGGTAATGCCTCCGGGGGCGTCGTCAACGTAATTACCCGTTCAGGTACCAACGACATTCACGGAACGGCTTCGCTTTTCCACCGTAACAATGCGTTCGACACATCTGATGTTCCCGATACTGATGCTCCCTTTCTCCATCGTTGGGACTATAGCCTGGCCATGGGCGGTCCACTCATCAAAGATAAAATCTTCTGGTTCGGCTCCGCAGAACGAATTGACGAAGTTCGTCAATTGAATTTCGTATTCCCGCCAGGCTCTGAACTGGTGCCCGCCGTCATTGCAGCCGAAGAAAGCTTCAACCAACCCAGCACGGACAAGCAAACGCGCCTCTTCGCAAAGCTAGATGAAATCTGGGGGCGTCATCACTTCAGCGAGCAGGTGAATTACAACAACATCCACATCGCTAACTTTTTGCCGTTGTCCCAATCTACAAGTCTGCCGTCTACACGTACCAATACGGGCGCGCGCAACTTGCAATTAGGTTTCAGCGATACCGCAACGCTTGGCGACAGCACCAATCCGTGGATTCTCGCTCTACGCGGCCAGTACCGCAGTGAGCCGTCTTCTACCAATCCTGCCCATCCTGATGCCGGTCCCAACACGCTGTTCAACGTTTTCGATCGCTACCGAACTGGAGATATCTTTGGCAACGTCACGCAAATCTCCTTCGGCGCCGTCCTTACACCAGGGAATATCCACCAGCAGTACGGAACCTTTGGAGCCAGCCTGGCAAAAACTTGGCGTCAGCACACTTTCAAATGGGGTTGGGATTTTGTGCGCACCCAGGTTGACGGCATCGAGAACAACATCCAAAATAATCAGCTTTTCGCCACAATCGATGACTTCGCCCAATTCGGCCCGATCAATTCGGGCTTCTTTCTGTTGCTAACCGAAGGCGGCCTTACCCCGCAGGCGAACGAAATTCACATCCGCAACAACTATAACGGTTTGTTCTTGCAGGACGACTGGAGAGTTCTTCGGAAGCTTACGCTGAATCTTGGCTTGCGCTGGGACTATGACTCGAGATTTCACAAGGCCGACAAAGTTTCTCCAAGAATTGGGTTTGCTTGGCAAATCAATCCGAAAACCGTCGCACGCGGCAGCTTCGGATATTTCTATGACCACTTCCGTCTCGGGATTGCCCGCGACATTCCGGAGTTCGGCGGTGCGGACATCCGCGTCACCCAGCCGCTCTCCTACCCGCGGCTATTCTACGGCGTGCCTACGACAGCGCCAGCGCTGTTTGGTCTGTGCCTTTCCCAAACCCAAACGGATGCCCAGCTTGCCACACAGCCCGACACGTGTTTTCCGCCAACCACTCCGCCGGATCCGCCCCAGCAATTTCCACCGTTGCCGTCGCAATTCGGAGTGGACCATCTCAACAACGTGGTCGCCCCGGGTCACGCTCCCATTCCCGCGAATAGCGTCGTCACCATCGATAACGTCCAGCAACTTAGCGGATTAACTCCACAAGAATTCGCCGATCAAGCCAGTGCCTCCATCGGAGGCCCGCAAGGCTATTTTTTCTGGGGACCATTCGGAACTCTTTCCAACAACATTTTCCAATCCGGGGTTTTCCCCGTCCGCGTCGATCCTAGCTTTGACACTCCTTACACTCGGGGCTTCAATCTTGGAATTCAACGCGAGATTACGTCGGATTTTGTTGTCTCTCTGGACTACTACCACAAGGACATCAGAAACATTCTAGGCGTTCGCCAAACGAATCTTACTTTCGACGCCCGCGTAAACGGATCCAATGCGGTCTTTGAGAACGGATTCGGGCCTTGGTACTCCGGCACGTATAACGCCGGCATCCTGTCGTTCGACAAGCGGTTGAGCCACCATTTCACGATTGGGGGCAGCTACAGTTGGACTTCAGAGAACGACGATGCGTTCTGCTCCAATTTCAGTACCGCGCTAACAGGGATCTGCTACCCGACTGACAGTTTTCGCGGGACGACGACTCTCGTCACTGATCCAGGCCAAGGGACCTGCCCGGGGGGCCAAACCAATGCTGACAACTCATTCATTGCTTGTAACGGTAACTTCGTTCCGAAGGCCGGTATATTCTACGACGGCGCCAAGCTCGATAACGGTCCGTCCGATTTTGCGCTTCGCCATACTTTCGAGGCGCACGGCCTGCTTCAGCTGCCATGGGCTATCGAAATCAGCAGCGTATTCCGGGTACAGAGCGGCTTCCGTTACACACAATCAGCTGCCGCTCCGATCGATCAGGATGGGAACAATAACTTCAACGGACGCAACTTCGAAACCGCCCGCAATCAATTTACCGTGCCTCACTTCACAAACATGGACATCCGCTTCTCAAAAACGTTTAAGGTGGGTGACCGTATGCGAATCCGCGGCTTATTTGAGTTTTTCAATCTGTTCAACAGTGCCAATCCGGCCGCCATCCAAAATCAGCAGAGTCCGGTCAACGGTCAAGCATTTGGTACCGTCACACAGCACCTCCCGGGCCGAGAAGGGCAGATCGGAATCAGAATCGAGTTCTAAACATTGTCGGGAATTGCTGGTCAACGAAACGCGTGCGTAAGAACTTAGGAGGATATAAGCCGTGCTTCAATCCAAGTGTTTGAAGTTCGTACTCGCGTCATGTCTGCTCATTGTGAGTTGGCGCAGCGCTGTTGGCCAAGCACAAAAACCGGGCGAGCGGTTACTTGCACAGACGACAAAGGAAACGACGCCGCCAAAGTCCGCTAAGGAGACAACAGCGAGCGAAACCAAACAGCCTCCCGTGCAGGCTTCGGCTAGGCACGAATTGACGGAGGCGGATCTCGAAGCATTTCTCGACGGCATGATGCCGTCGCAACTGCAGCGCGAAGACGTCGCTGGTGCCGCCATCGCTGTTGTTAAGGACGGCAAAGTCATTTTTGCGAAGGGCTACGGGTTTTCCGACGTGGAGAAGCGCACTCCGGTCACGGCGGATAGCACTCTGTTCCGACCGGGTTCAATCTCAAAACTCTTCACGTGGACTTCCGTAATGCAGCTTTCCGAACAGGGCAAGCTCGATCTCGACAAGGATGTAAACGAGTATCTTGACTTCAAGATTCCGCCTGCCTACGGAAAGCCAATCACTCTCAAAAACATCATGACGCACACGGCAGGATTTGAAGAAGTCGGCCGCGACCTGTTCGTCTCGGATGCTCAGCACATGCACTCCCTCGAGCAATTTCTGAAACATCATGTGCCGGATCGCATCTTTCCTCCGGGCATCATTCCGGCCTATTCGAACTACGCAACAGCGCTCGCTGGTTACATCGTTCAGCGCGCTTCCGGGAAGCCTTTCGATCAGTATGTGCAGGACCATATCTACACGCCGCTGAATATGCAGCGAACGACGTTCGTTCAGCCGCTCCCCGAAAATCTGAAGCCGATGATGTCCAATGGTTACAAGAAAGCTTCCGGAAAGGCTCAGCCGTTTGAGTTTGTCGAAGCCTATCCCGCCGGCAGCGTCTCTACCACTGCACGGGACATGTGCAATTTCATGATCGCGCACCTGCAAAATGGCCAGTTCGGCGACCAGCAAATCCTGAAGCCCGAAACCGCAAAGCTCATGCATTCGCGGCTTTACGGAACCGACGACCGCTTGAATGCCATGGCTTACGGCTTTTATGAGGAATCGCGCAACGGCAGGCGCATCATCGGGCACGGTGGCGATACCGTGTACTTCCACAGCGACTTACATCTGATCCTTGATGAAAATGTCGGATTCTTTGTCTCCTACAACAGTGCTGGCAAGGGCGACATAAGTCCGCGGACGATTCTTTTCGAGTCCTTTCTGGACCGGTACTTCCCGTTTACTCCGCCCGCCGGCGCAAAAGTCGAGAATGCTGCCGCTGATGCCAAGGAAATTGCAGGATTCTACAAATCCAGCCGCCGATTTGATTCGTCTTTCCTTTCGATCACCACGCCGCTGGGCGAACCGAAGGTCACCGCCAACAAGGACGGCACTATCAGCGTCGATCCACTTAAGGGTGCCGACGGCGAACTGAAAAAGTTCGAAGAAGTTGCTCCGTTTCTTTACCGCGAGGTTCACGGGCAGGACCACGTCGGGTTCAAGAAAGATGCAGCGGGCAACTGGCAGTTCCAGCTTGACTACCCGTTCTTTATCTTCCAGAAAGTTGGGCTGTTCGAGAACAAGACATTCAATATTGCCGTGCTGTGCTTCGGGATCGGTGTCCTTGCTCTGACCATTTTGCTCTGGCCGGTTGCGGCAATCATCCGTAAGCACTATGGAAAACCTCTCGGTTACGCACCAGCGGACAATAGACGTCGTCTGCTTGTTCGACTGGTTTGTATTCTCCTTCTTGTTTTCTACATTGGTTGGCTGACGGCACTCTCGCTTGCCGATGATCCAAACGGAATCAACGGACTTCCTCCATGGATCATAGTTTTCGGACTTCTCGGCGTCTTGAGCGCTATCGGTACGATTCTGGTTTGCGTCAACGCGTTTCGCAGCTTTCGTGACCCAGGTCGCTGGTTGTGGACCAGGCTGCATGACTTCGCGCTGGCCATCGCTTGCCTGGGGCTGATCTGGTTTGCCTTCGCCTGGCATCTGATGAACTTCAGCATCCACTACTAGCCATCGGAAAGCCGGGCAAACGCCGGCCCGCTTAACGCGAGCGTCTCGATGAGCGACATCATTTGATGGAACTGGAGAGTCTATGTTCTGGAGAAGTCGTGCGGTGCTATTTCTTGGCGCGGTCCTATGGGCCAGTCTTTGCCCCGCGCAAACATCCGCACCAGCGCCCAAGAGCCTGGACGATTTCGACGCCGTCGTCACAAAAGCGATGGCCGACTCGAGAATCCCGGGTATTTCAGTGGCGATCGTGCGCGACGGGAAAGTGATCTACGCCAAAGGGTTCGGCTATCGCGACGTCGAAAACAAATTGCCTGTGACCTCCGATACAATTTTTGCAATCGGATCGGTGTCCAAATCCTTCACATCATTGATCTTCGGCACGTTAAACGACGATGGCAAAGTGGAATGGGATAAACCGGTCCGCACCTACCTGCCGACGTTTCAAATCGACGATCCGATTGCCACCGAACATGCAACCGCTCGCGACCTCTTTTCTCACCGCACGGGTCTTCCAGGCCACGACCTGATCTGGTATTCCTCGAATTTCGGCCGAGAGGATCTCTTTAACCGTCTGAGATACCTCAAATCGAACAAGGAGTTTCGTTCCGGATACGAGTACTGCAACCTGATGATCATGGCCATGGGTTACCTGGAGGGCCGCGTCGCCAATTCGTCGTGGGAAGATCTCGTCCGAAAGCGCATTTTCGAGCCGCTGAGCATGCGAGAATCAAATTTCTCTGTCAACGACAGCCAAAAGAGCCCGGATTTTTCTCAGCCGTACAGCTTGAAGAAAGACTCCGTCACCAGAGTCCCTTTCAAGAATATAGATCCGATCGGACCAGCTGGTTCCATCAATTCGAGCATCAGCGATATGTCCCGATATCTGATACTGCAACTCGGGGACGGGACTTATAACGGCAAGCGCATCGTTTCCCAGAACAATCTAAAACTCGTCCATACGGGGCAAACCGCAATAACCAGCTTGCCGGAGTTTTTCACGCAGAACGGACTCGGCCCGATGATCTATGCGATGGGTTGGGTGGACACCACTTTTCGTGGACACCATATGGTCTGGCACAACGGCGGAATTGACGGCTTCCACTCGCTGCTCACCATGCTGCCCGAGGACAAGATCGGTGTAGTTGTTCTTTCCAATCTTGACGACAATCGCGCTCTCGAGCCAATCGCGTATTCCGCGTTCGATCGTTTACTCGGTCTTTCGCCGGAACCGTGGATCGATCGCTACAAAGCATTGGGTGACAAAGCGAAAAAAGCCGAGGAAGAGGCCAAGAAAAATAAAGTTTCAACTGCCAAGACTGGCACTGCGCTTTCCCACCCGCTCGCCGATTTCGCGGGTGAATATAGCAATCCCGGCTACGGAGTCGTGAAGGTCGGACCAGGCGGCGAGGGCCTGACGATTACGCTTAATCAGTTGGGACCCTATCCGTTCGTTCGCGTGCACTACGACATTTTTGCGGTCCCTGAAGAGTCTGATTCCGTTGCCGCCGGGACCAAGGGTCAGTTCTATATGAACTGGAACGGAGATATTGACCGTCTCTCGCTTCCGCTCGATCCGACCCTGCCAGAAGACATTGTTTTTACGCGCGTCCCAGACAAACTTTCAAAAGAAACGCTCCTAAACCTCGCAGGCGACTATTCTCTCGGCGATGCCATTGCGCACGTCGGCCTCGCCGGCGATGCTCTGCAGCTTACAATCCCCGGTCAGCCGACCTACGATCTGGTACCCGCGCGCGGCTTGACCTTCAATCTCAAGGGACTCAACGGCTTTAGTGTGGAATTCAAGAAAGACTCATCCGGAAAAATCACCGAGATGCTGGTTGTGCAACCTGGCGGGACCACAGTCGCCAGGAAAAAATCCTAGCGACACCTCAAGTCAAATTTGCAGTCGGTTCGGCAGTGATAAACAAACCCGAGGCTGGGCCAAGGACTTACCGACTTAGCTCGCCCCGCCTGCGCCAAAAATAGATTGCAAATCCCAAGGCGACGAGGGGGAGGACGGCGCCGAATTCATCGATATACCAAACCGTCTTCGCGGTATTGCGGGTCAGCGGCGTAAAAATGCCTTGGATATAGAGATTGTGGCTGGCATGCAGCAACGCTCCGGTCCACAAGCTGGCTGATCGCAGCCTCATCCAGGCAAACATAAAGGAAATGGCCATCACCAAAACCGTGAAGCACGTCAGGCCATACCAGGTTGGGGTGCCGCTGTTATAATCGGACCAGATCAGGAGCGGATAGTGCCAGCAAGCCCACACCACCCCGCTGACCAGAGCCGTACCGGTGAAGCCGAGATTCTTAAAGAGTTCTGGAACCAAGAAGCCGCGCCAACCGATCTCTTCGCCGAGCGCCGATCCCAAGCTCTTGGCTAAGCCGAAACTGCCTGCCAATAAAACGTAGACGACAGTGGAGATAATCGGCGAAGTGCGCAAGCCCATGCGCGCCGCGATGGTTTCCATGAATTCGTGATTCGGGAATCCGCCGAGACGGAAGCACCAAACGATGGCATAAGTAATGAAGGCGTAGAGAAGGGGCATGAACCAGCTCTGGATGGCATACTTTTTTTCCGGCCACTTCCAGCCCAGTTCGCCCAGGTTGCGACCGCCGAGTTTCAGCGTCGCCATTCCTGCGAGCGCCGGGCACCACATGAGGCCAAAAACGTAGAGACCCGCCCCGCCGCCGAGGCTATGCGCTCTGAGAACCAGGAAGTAAAAAATGGAACTGAATGCAAAAACGAGCAGCAGATAAATTGCAATCTGCCTCGCTGAGCTGCCTTTTTCGGCCATCTAGGCCTCCAAGCTTGCGCTGGCGCATTATAGTTGGCCTGCGTGAATTGGGGTTAGTCGCAGAAAGGAAAAATGCGCCTTGATGGCATTCAAAGCATGACCGGAAGGACCGCGCGCGAAAAGGAGACGCCTGCAGAGACCGGACTCTCCTTAAAACCTTTGCTCCGGGGCCCGCTCCGGGTGTAGCAAGGGAAACGTTTCGTCTAGGGCAGCGGAATGAGAGACACTTCCTTGAAGTACACCTCGGAACCAGGATGATTTTGCAGGCCGATATAGCCGGAGTTGGGGCGCGCTCCGCGATCGGGATCGACGGAGCCGGGATGTTTGTCGGGGACCGGATCGCCTTCCGTGAAGTCGGTAACCTTGACGTTATTGAGGAACACGATCGTTCGCGGGCCATCGACCGTGATTTCGAGCGTGTTCCATTCGCCCATCGGTTTGAGCGGGCGCGATAGCGCCTTGGTGAAGGTATAAAGCACTCCGGTGCAAGAGTAATCGTCGGGCCAATCGCCGATCTCGACTTCATATCCGCGATTCACGGGCATCCACGGTTCTGTCGGTTTTTCGGGAATTCGGATGAAAACTCCAGAGTCGGAGTCTTTGGCGTTGAGTTTGAAGACTACACGAAGCTTGGAATGACCGATCTTTGCGCGCGTGTACCAGAGCAGGCCCATGCCCCCTTCGGTCTTCAGCATTCCGTTGACGACGACGAATCTGCCGGGGCCGGCCTGCTGCCAACCATCGAGATTCTTTCCATTAAACAACGGCCGAGTGGCGGGAGCGGTCGAGCTGCTCTTCAGAAAGGCTAGCGATGGCTGTGGCACTAAAGCTATAGCTAAGGCGATGCACCACAGGCAAGTAGAATACGACTTCGAGAATGTTAGCGGCATGCTGGTTGAGTTTCTGGAAAAGGTTCGGCGAAGTCAAGAAACGGGACGACAAACAAGTCCAGGGATTTTCGTCGGCGCGAAGCATTCGGAACCTTTTCGGCGTAACCGGCATAGCGGATTCGCAGGCATCGGCGTATCCTTCCAACGAAGCAAGGCATGCGCGGCATAGACTTTTCAGGTTGACACTTGTATCGGGCGGACGCTAAACAACTTTTCGGGGTGCGACGGTTCTCATAACGGTTAGAGGAAAAAATGGGTGGACAAGGAATTGAGCGCAGGGAAATCCTGCGTTACATCAGTATTGCTTCGGTAGCGGCGACATTTCCGGGGTTTAGCAAGTGGAGTTTCGCCTGCGCCCAGGAGCACGTGCATGCCGCCGCGGCTACCGCTGCGCTTCCCGCGAAACCCTACCAGCCACTCTTCTTTAGCGCGGCGCAATTTCAAATGATCGAGCGAATGGCGGAAATTATTCTTCCGGCCGATGAGACGCCGGGAGCCAGGGAAGCGGGCGCGGCGGAATTCATTGATTTCATGGTGGCCAACCGGGTGCCGGTGACTGGACGCCGGGATGTGCGGAACACGCAAGACGCGATTGAAATGGGTGAGGAAGCGCAACAGCAGTTTATTGCAGGACTCGGATGGATGAACGCCCGCAGCAAATCGGAATTTGCGCGTGAGTTTATGGAATGTTCGAAAGAGCAGCAAATTCAGCTGCTGGAAGAACTTGCTTACAAGGCGAAATTTAAGCCGACGACCGAACGAGGGCGTGAGTTCTTTCAGATGATGCGGGACTACACGGTAATCGGCTACTACACGACGAAGATTGGGCTGGAGAGCCTGGGCTATCCAGGATTGCGATCCGTGTGGCCCAAAATGCCGGGCTGTTCGCACCCGAACGATCCCGAACATGCGTTTTTGCGGGAACCGGTTGCCAGTGAATTGGCGATGCTCAAGAGCAGAAAGTAAGAGAGGGAACAGGTGGCCGCAAACACGTTCGATGTGATCGTCGTGGGAACAGGCGCCGGCGGTGGCACGGCCCTAAAGATTCTTTGTGAAGGCGGACTAACTGTGTGCGCCATCAATTCCGGCCCGCGTACGGAACCTGACAAGGACTACCGTCTGCACCGGCAGGTGTACGACCTCAAGTACCGGGGTTACGGCGATCCGCTTCGCTTTCAGGGGAAGGCGCATCAGGAGCCGTATTCGGTCGAGGAGTCAGAGTTTAGCGAAGGCCGGGATTTATTTGAGCACGATGTGGCGTATTCCAACGGCCAGGGAACCGACTGGTATTGGAAACGCTGCAAAGCGACCGGCGGCAAAGCGAATTTTTGGGGACGGTCCTCGGCGCGCTTCGGCGACATTGATTTCAAAGCCGCGGATCTGGATGGATTCGGAGAGAACTGGCCGGTTGACTACGCGGAAATCGCTCCGTGGTTCTCGAAGGCCGAGCGGTACATGGGAGTGGCGAGCACTATTCAAAACCGTCCGAGCAATCCGGACGGCGACTATTTGCCGCCGATTCCGTGGCGCTGCATTGACTACATCATTCAAAAGGGCGGGGAGAAAATCGGCGTGCCGTATCTGCCCGATCGCTGCGCCCAGCTTACCGTCGCCCACAATGGGCACCCTGCCTGCCACTATTGCGGAAACTGCAGCCGCGGTTGCGATGTCGGATCCTTTTTTTCCCCCACCTGGTTCACCATACCCGATGCCGAAGCGACGAAACGAATGACGCTGCTGACCAATGCTCT
>Ga0247661_1000111_pt1 | contig 15002 bp, 9 predicted proteins | sample CNK02_metaG_FD_182799 | JGI IMG/M metagenome (GOLD analysis project Ga0247661, IMG submission 182799) | Soil microbial communities from Purdue University Martell Research Forest, Indiana, United States - CNK02 | ecosystem: Environmental > Terrestrial > Soil > Temperate forest > Bulk soil | place...
ATGTTCACGACCGGAGTTTGCCGGTTGCAGCTGAATCAGCCCGACAAAGCCGAGGAAACATTTGCGGCCTTGCAGAACAATTTGAAAAATGACCTGCTCGCGGGTGCGGAGCTGCCGGAAGTGCTGAACAATCTGGCGCTGGCCCGGGCGCGGCGGGGCAATACGACTGCCGCGGCTTCGGGGTTATTGCGGGCGCTTGATCTCGATCCGGACGAGGACGATTATCCGTTCAATTTAGGCTTGCTGTATCTGCGCGGGAACGATGCGACGACGGCCGTGAAATATTTTCGTGAAGCTTCGGATCGGGAGCCCGAGAATCCTGAGGATCGCGCCATGCTGGTCTATTCGCTGGAAAAGACGGGCAACAAGGCAGAGGCTGCGCAAGAGCGCAATTCGGCGATTGAGACGCTGGGGCCGAGTTCGCTTCCTCCTGTGAAGCCGGAAAGTTTCGCCAGGTTAGACCGAGTTTCGACGGAACTGGATGTAACGACGCTGCAGCTGCAGATTGCTTCGCACGATACGAATGGCAGCGCAGCCGGGAGCGCGAATTCATCGGCGGTCAGCTCGCCGACCTCGTTGGTACGGAAGGGCAGGCAAGAGCTGGCGACGGGACGCGTGGACGCCGCGGAAGCGGATTTCCGCGCGGCGCTGGCAGCCGCACCGAATGATCCCGCCGCGCACCGCGGCATGGCGGAAGTGCTACGGCGCAGATCAAAGCGAGCGGAAGCAATTCAGGAATTGCAAGTGGCGCTGTCGGAGCGGGATTCGGCGGTCGATCGAACGACGCTGGCGCGAATTTATCTGGAACAGAAGAAGCCGGAGATGGCCAGGGCGGAATTGCAGAAAGCGCTGAAGATTGCGCCGAATTACTCGGAAGCGCGGCAATTGCTGGAGCTGCTGCAGAGCGGAAGCGAAAAGGCCAAGACGGCGACACCATGAAACTGACGCTCAATTCGCGGCCGGCGATTCGCGCATTCGTTTTTGCGATTGTGGCGATTTTGACGCTGGCGTTGTTCTTGCCCACAGCGAGCATTTCGGACGAACAGCCCACGCGACCGCTAGTAATGGGCCTTAATCTAAACGGCGAGGTCGAGCCGGTACTGGCTACTTATATTGACGAAGGATTGGCCGAAGCGGCGCGTAGAAACGCGGTGCTGGTATTGATCTCGATGGATACGCCGGGCGGGCTCAGCGATTCGATGAAGGACATTATTCAGCACGTGCTAAGTTCACCGGTGCCCGTGGCAGTTTACGTGGGGCCGACGGGGTCGAGAGGAGCATCGGCGGGATTTTTCATCTTGATGAGTGCGGATGTAGCGGCGATGGCGCCGGGAACGCGCACTGGTGCAGCTTCGCCGGTGATAGCCATAGGCGGGTTCACGATCGGCGTGGACGAAGTATTGCGCAGAAAGATCATGAACGACGCGATGGCGTTTCTGCGGAGCTATTCGGAAAAGCGCGGGCGGAACGCGAAGCTGGCGGAAACGGCGGTGACGGATGCGCGAGCGTTTACAGAAAAAGAGGCGCTGGACGGGAACTTGATTGAGTTTGTGTCGACTTCGCCGGAAGAGCTATTACGCAATTTGGACGGACGAACGGTCACCCGGTTCGACGGGAGCAAGACGACGTTGAAATTGACGAACTATCAGCGGGCGGTCTTCGAATTGTCGGCGCGGCAGAAGTTTCTGTCACGAATCGTCGAGCCGGATATGTTTTTTCTTTTGCTTATTCTGGGCACACTCGGGTTGTACGCGGAATTTACGCATCCCGGCGCGGTGATTCCGGGAGTTGTGGGAGCGATCTGTTCGGTTTTGGCTCTGTATGCGATGCATCTTCTGCCTGTGAATATAGCCGGAGTGTTGCTGATCCTGACCGCTGTGACGCTTTTTGTACTGGAGGCGAAGTTTACGAGCCACGGTGTCTTATTGCTGGGCGGAGTGGTGGCGATGGTATTCGGTGCGATTTTTCTGATTCGGTCGCCGTTGACTTCAGGCGGGGTAAGTTTGGGGATGGCCATTGCCGTGACGCTGCCGTTTGCTGGCATCAGCGTATTCTTGATGCGGCTGGTGCTGCGCTCGCGCAAATGGAAACCGGCGGCGGGCGTGGAGGAGTTGCTCAGCGAACAGGGAATTGCGGTGATGGGTTTGCAGGGCGGAATCGAGGGGATGATCCGGATCCACGGGGAATCGTGGCGCGCGACATCAACGCAAGACGTCGCGCCGGGCTCCTCCGTGAAAGTTTTGCGAATCGAAGGGTTGAAGTTGCATGTTGCGCCGGTCGCGCCGGAAGGCCGGGCGGGAAGTTCCTGATGGTTGTGACGGTGTCGTGTGGCGCAGGAGGCGCATGATGAACATCGGATTAGTGAGCATTGCGGTGGTGGTATTTTTTGTGCTGATCTGGATTCGCAATTCCATTTACATCATCAAAGAGTGGGAACGCGGCGTAGTGCTGCGGCTGGGCAAGCTGCTGCCGCACGCGAAGTCGGGTGGCGTAAATTTCGTATTTTGGCCAATCGAGACCCTGTATCGACTCAGTCTGAGGCTGGAGACGCTGGACGTGCCACCGCAGGACATCATCACCCACGACAACGTTTCGGTTAAAGTGAACGCCGTATGTTACTTCCGCGTGGTCGATGCGAATCTGGCGCTGTCGCAAGTGGCGAATTATCAATACGCGACATCGCAGTTGGCACAGACGACGTTACGGAGCGTTGTGGGGCAGTTTGACCTGGATGAGATTTTGGCGCAGCGGGACAAAGTTAACGGCAAACTGCAAATTATTCTGGATCAAGACACCGAGCCTTGGGGCATCAAGGTAAGTAAAGTCGAAGTAAAGCAGGTGGATATTCCCGAACAGATGCAGCGGGCGATTGCGCGACAAGCCGAAGCCGAGCGCGAGCGGCGGGCGAAGATTATTCACGCCGAGGGCGAGTTCGAAGCTTCGCAAAAGCTGGCCGATGCCGCCAAAGTGCTGGAGACGCAAAAATCGGCGATCCAGTTGCGGTACCTGCAGACCTTGACCGAGATAGGTGTCGAGAAGAACACAACGATTGTGTTTCCGCTGCCCATAGATATCATTAATAGCTGGGTGGAAAGTTTGGGAGGACTAAAAAAGTAGATGGGGGCAGGCAAGCGATCCAGCGCGGGAGAACGGGTACTGGAAGGGCGGCATGTGATCGGGTTGTTTTTTCTCATGCTGCTTTTTTCGGGCGTGTTTTTTACGCTTGGATACGTGATGGGAAAAAACCAGCTGGAAGGGCAGGTGCGCGCGGCTTCAACGCACGGCTCTGATGCTGTGCTGCCGCTTAAGCAGGATCCGCCGAGACAAGGAAAGAGTCCCGTAAGCACGCCGGATAATTCTGTCCCAACCAGCGATACAAGTACGACACCGCCCAGCTCCGAATGGGAGTTTTACCATGCCGGAGAGAAGAAAGCTCCCAACGATCATTTGAAGGCGGCCCCGTCGATTACTGCTGCTCCCGCTGCTCTGCCCAAGACAATTGCTGCCAGCGCTAAGACTCCGGTGCAGCCGAGCCCCAACGGAAGGGGCGGTTCGCCAAATATCCCGAAAGGTGCTTATCTGCTGCAGGTTGCGGCGGTGCGGTCGGAGGCGGACGCAGTTTCGCTTGCCGGCGAATTGCGCAAAAAGAAGTTTCCGGCGTTCGTGCAAACGCCGCAGGGTGATAAGTATTACCGCGTGCAGGTCGGGCCGTACGGCGATCAGAAAACCATGCAGACCGCGAAAAAGGGTCTGGAAACCTCGGGCTTCAAAGCCATCATCAAGCACTAATGCCGGGGGGCGCGCGGCGATTCTGGCTTTCCTCTGACTCGTCGCCAAGTTACTCAACTCCATTTCGGCTCGTGATTTCCGCCATTGCTGGCGCGGGCCTTTCCTTATCGTTCACCTGGATGTACTTGCCCGTGTACGCGTGGGTCAGCGTAGGCGTGCTGATGATGATGGCTTTTCGTGCGAAGCCGCGCGTGGCGTATTTTTGCGGGCACCTGCATGCGGTAGCGTTTGTGCTGACCTCCGTGCCATGGATTGCGGAAGTGCTGTCGGTGCATGGCGGGATGTCGCGGCCTGCAGGGTGGGGTGTGCTGCTGCTGATCGCCACGGCCTGGGGAGTTCTGACCGGTGGGTTTGCTTGGAGTGTGAATCGAATTGCGCGAACCAGCGTTGCGCAGGCGTGCCTCGGCGCACCGTTCTTGTGGGTGACGTTCGAGTTTGCGCGAGCGCACCTGCCCGAAGTCAGCTTCCCATGGAACCTGCTGGGGTATTCCGCGGCTCAAAATTTGGCGCTGGCGCAGGTGACCACGGTTACGGGAATTTACGGGCTATCGTTTGTGATGGCCGGGTTTAACGCTTTACTGGCGTGGGCCGATGCGGCCAAGACCGCGAGTTTGACGAAGCGGGCGTGCTGGATTGGTGCTTCGGTAGTGTCGCTGATGATCGCCGCGTTCGTGGGGCAGCGGATGGTGCCTAGGCCGACGGCGAATCATTTTGCTCGGGCAGTGCAGCCAAACTTTCCGGAAGTTGATTCGTATCCGCCGGATTGGTTTAAGAAGTATGCAGGCGACATGGACGAGCTAGCGGAATTGAGTCTTGCACAGTCGTCGCATACGACGGATTTGATTGTGTGGCCGGAAGCGCCCGCGCCGTTTTCCTGGCAGGACAACCATTTTTCGACGCGCGCCTCGAGTCTGGCGATTCGGGCCGGACATCCGTTTCTCGCGGGCGTGATTGAGTGGAAGAGCGAAATGCTTACCTCTGGGCACATGGGGCAGGCGCCGTATAACAGTGCGGTGCTGGTGGATCCGCAAGGCCAGCGCGTATTTGTTTATGACAAGCGGCACCTCGTGCCGTTCGGCGAGTACGAGCCATTTCCGCTGATTCATCGGGTGGTGCAAAGCGTTTCGGATGAAGTCGGCGGCTTCCACAAAGGCACGGCAGCCTCGATCGGTTCGTTGTCAGACGGGTATAAGTTTGGCGTGTATATTTGTTATGAGGCTATTTATCCAGGTGAGATTCGCGAGTTTGCCGCGCATGGCGCAAATCTGCTGATTAATATTTCGAATGACGGTTGGTTTGGCAAGTCTGCCGCGGCGGAGCAGCATCTCCGCATGGCGCGCGTACGCGCCTTGGAGAACCGGCGCTGGGTACTGCGTGTCACCAATAGCGGGCTGACCGCGGCGATCGATCCCTACGGCCGCGTGTACCAGACCATACCGCCTGATGTTCGCGGATCGGTGGATTTGCCGTATGATTTTCGAACTGACACCACGCTATACACGAGATTCGGGGATTGGTTCGCTTGGATGTGCGTGCTGGTTTCGGTTATTCTGCTGGCCAATACTTTTCGGAAGAAAACATGATTCTTGAAGACCTGCAATATCGCTACGAAGGTTTGAAACAGCGTATTTCGCTCGTGCGGAGCTATCTTTGACGCGCCGCATTTCCGCGAACAACTGAAGTCTCTCGAAGACAAGATCGGGCAGCCAGATTTCTGGGGCGACCAGGAGAAGGCTCAGGGTGTGCTACGCGAGCGGAAGCGAGCCGAGGATCAGATTGGCGCGGAAGCCAAGCTGGATTCCTTGGTGGGTGACATTGAGACGTACATTAACCTGGCGCATGAGGAGAGCAATGCTGCGCAACGTGAAGACTTGCTGAAGGAGCTGGATCGCGAATTGACCGGCGCGGACTCGTACATCTCTGAACTGGAGACGCGCACCCTGCTCTCCGGCGAAACCGATCACCTGAACGCGATCATGACCATCAAGCCAGGGGCCGGCGGTACGGAATCGCAGGACTGGGCTTCGATTCTTTTGCGCATGTACTTGCGCTGGGCGGAGCGCAAAGGGCTGGGTGCCTCGGTGTTGGATGAAACGGCGGGAGAAGAAGCCGGCATCAAGAATGCGACAGTTCAATTTTCGGGTGAAAGCGCCTATGGCTTGTTGGCTGGAGAAACCGGCGTGCATCGGCTGGTGCGTATTTCGCCGTTTGACCAGGCGGCGCGACGCCACACATCTTTCGCTTCAGTCTTTGTGATTCCGGAAGTGGACGACCGTATCGAGATCAACATCAAGTCCGACGATTTGAAGGTGGACACATTCCGGTCGGGCGGCAAGGGCGGCCAGAACGTCAACAAAGTGGAAACGGCGGTCCGCATTACGCACCTTCCGACCGGAGTGGTGGTGGCGTGCCAGATGGAACGCAGCCAGCACAAGAACCGCGAAATGGCTATGAAGATGTTGCGGTCGAAACTGTACGACCTGGAAGTGAAAAAGCGGCAGGAGGAGTCGGACAAACTAGACGAAACGAAGATGGACATTTCTTTCGGCAGCCAGATTCGCTCGTATGTCATGCAGCCTTACCGGATGATCAAGGACCATCGCACGAAATTTGAGGTCGGCGACGTGGATCGCGTCCTCGACGGCGACATCGATCCCTTTATCCGCTCCTATCTGATGGCCAAAAAGAGCAAGGGCAGGTTGACCGCGGAGCCTGAGGACGATGCGGAATAAACGACTCACGGCTTCGCCTTACCGTTTAATGCCGAATTTTGCCGTTCGCTGCTCCTATAAGCCACCTGAATTCAATGCGTTGCCTAAAAGCGTCGCGGAATGTTATTTTGGATAGTCGGGCTAAGTGCGTCCAGACGCGTTGTCGCGCGACAATTTAGCAGTCAAACCGAACTGTGCACGGGCATAGCAGCACTTCCTTGAGGATCGTCCCTAGTCAGACCTGACCGGAAGGAGACCGCTAACCCCAGAGGAGCGTTCGTTGAGCGAAGGACTACAGAACTACCTGTTTACCTCGGAATCCGTTACCGAGGGGCACCCGGATAAAATTGCCGACCAGATTTCCGATGCGGTATTGGATGAAGTTATGCGGCAAGATCCGAAAGGCCGCGTGGCGTGTGAAACGTTGGTGACGACCGGCCTGGCGGTTGTCGCGGGTGAGATCACTACCTCGGCGCACATTGATTACGACCAGTTGGTGCGCGATACGATTCGTGGAGTGGGCTACGACCGGGCGAAGTATGGGTATGACGGTGAGACTTGCGCGGTCATGTGCACGGTCAAGCGCCAGTCATCGGACATCGCCATGGGCGTGGACACCGGAGGCGCGGGCGACCAGGGCTTGATGTTCGGCTTTGCCTGCGACGAAACGCCCGAACTGATGCCCATGCCCATCCAATTGGCCCACCAGCTTACCTACAAGCTCTCCGAAGTTCGCAAATCCAAAAAGGTCGATTTTCTCCGGCCCGACGGCAAGTCGCAGGTCACTATCGAATACCGCAAAGGCAAGCCGACGCGTGTGGATGCCGTGGTCATTTCGACGCAGCACGGCGAATCGGTTTCGAACGATGACCTTCGTAACGCGGTTCTCGAACATGTGATCAAGCCGGTGGTGCCCGTCTCGATGCTCGACAAGAACACCAAGTATTACATCAACCCGACCGGTCGATTTGTGATTGGCGGACCCATGGGTGACGCCGGACTGACCGGCCGCAAGATTATTGTGGACACCTACGGAGGCTACAGCCGCCATGGCGGTGGCGCGTTTTCCGGCAAGGATCCGTCCAAGGTGGACCGCTCGGCCTGCTATATGGCCCGCTACATCGCGAAGAACGTTGTTGCCGCAGGCCTCGCGACCAAGGCCGAAGTTCAGCTTGCGTACGCAATCGGCGTTGCCGAGCCGGTCAGCGTGATGGTGGATAGCTTCGGCACCGCAACGGTCCCTGAACAGCGCATCACCGAGCTGGTTATTGAAAACTTCAAGCTCACGCCGAAGGGGATTATCGAGACGCTGGATCTGCGGCGGCCGATTTACAAACCGACTGCGGCTTATGGGCATTTCGGCCGCACCGGCCCAGGTTTCTCTTGGGAAAGGACGGACCGCGCGGATGCTTTGCGGAAAGCTGCCGGCGCGACGGCGGAAGTCGCTGCACGTTCGTAATTCCGATCAAACCGATTGGATGGCTCGTCTTGTTTGGTTTCCCCGCCTCGGCGTGCCATCTTTAATTGCTACCACCGGTAGTTTCAGTAACTTAATCAAGGAGCATGTTCGTGGCGACAGCTGAACTCAAGAAGGGCGACGTAAAAGATATCGCGCTGGCCGATGCTGGCAAGCGCAAGATCGAATGGGCGCAGCAGCAAATGCCGGTGCTGCAGCTGATCCGTAAGCGGTTCATCAAAGAACAGCCGCTCAAGGGGTTGCGTGTTTCCGCTTGCCTGCATGTGACTAGCGAAACTGCGAACCTGATGATTGCACTGCGGGACGGAGGAGCGGACGTGGTGCTGTGCGCGTCCAACCCGCTTTCCACACAGGACGAAGTCGCCGCTTCCTTGAATCGCGATTTCAACATTCCGACATACGCAATCAAAGGCGAGGATAACGAGACTTATTACTCACACTTGCGCGCTGCACTCGATCACAAACCGCAGATGACGATGGACGACGGCGCGGATCTGGTGACGATGCTGCTCACAAAGCGCACCGACTTAGTGGACAACGTTATTGCCGGCACGGAAGAAACCACGACCGGTGTGATTCGCCTGCGCGCCATGGCGAAGGACGGCACTCTGAAGTATCCGGTCGTCGCCGTAAACGATGCGCAGACCAAGCACTTTTTCGACAATCGCTACGGAACGGGACAGAGTACGCTCGACGGGGTGATTCGCGCCACCAATCTACTGCTCGCCGGATTGAAAGTGGTCATCGCCGGCTATGGATGGTGCGGCCGCGGTGTCGCCATGCGGGCTAAGGGTCTCGGCGCCGATGTCATCGTCACCGAAATCGATCCGGTAAAGGGAATTGAAGCTGTCATGGATGGCTTCCGTGTGCTCCCCATGGCCGACGCCGCTAAGGAAGGCGACGTCTTCATAACGGTCACCGGCAACAAGAATGTCATTCGCGCCGAACACTTCGAGCACATGAAGTCTGGCGCGGTGGTGTGCAATAGCGGCCACTTCAATGTCGAGATTGATATTCCTGCGCTGGAGCGTCTGTCCAGCGGCAAACGCGAAGTTCGGCCATTGGTGGACGAATATCAGCTGAAGGACGGTCGCCGGATTTGCCTGATTGGTGAAGGCCGTTTGGTCAACCTGGCCACCGCCGAAGGTCACCCGGCCTCGGTGATGGACATGAGCTTCGCGAACCAGGCGCTGTCTGCCGAGTACCTGGTGAAGAACTCCAAGGAGCTCAAGGCTCAGGTATACGTCGTGCCAGAGCATCTGGACAAGGAAATCGCACGGCTCAAGCTGGAATCCATGGGCCACAAGCTCGATAAGCTCACGCCCGAACAGGAACATTACCTTGCCTCTTGGCAAGAAGGAACCTGAGCCGCTCCTGAGTTGGTCCGCGTGGTATCTTGTGGGGGCACGGTTCTTCGTGCCCCTTCTTTTTTTGAGATTCAACCGGTGGCGAAATGTGGGATCTGACGGCAGCTGCTCTTGAGATGGCGAAGCTACGCGGCGCGACGTATGCGGATGCTCGGTTGATGCATCTTCGCCAGCGTGATCTGACGAGCAAGAACGGACAAGTCGGCACGCTGGCACAATCGGAGTCGATCGGCATCGGCATTCGCGTTCTTGCCAGCGGCGCTTGGGGATTTGCTTCGACCGATCGACTAAATCGCGAGGGCGTCGCCGCTTGTGCTGGCCAGGCTGTTTCCATCGCCAAGGCTTCAGCGCTGGCGAAACGTGGCGACGCAAAAATGGTTCCCGAGGAGCCATACGTGGACAGCTGGCAGGCGCCGTTGCGCAAAGATCCTTTCGAGATTCCCTTGGAATCGCAATTGGATTTGTTGCTACGGGCTGATGCCGCCATGCGGGCAATCAAGGGTGTTACGCTGACCGAAACCGACATGCAATTTCGCAAGATTGATTCGTGGTTTGCTTCCAGTATCGGTTCTCGCATTCATCAGAGAAAAGTGATTTCCGGGGCTGGGATCGCCGCGACTTCGTTCAAGGGTAGCGAAATACAAAAGCGCTCATACCCCAACAGCTTCGGGGGACAGTACGCTCTTGCGGGTTACGAGCTCATTGAGTCGCTGGAGCTGCTCCGCCACGCACCGCGCGTCGCCGAAGAGTCCGTAGCGTTGCATTCCGCTGCACAATGCCCCGAGAAAACCGGCACGTTGCTGCTTCATGGTAGCCAACTCGGTTTGCAGATTCACGAATCGGTCGGCCATCCTATTGAACTTGACCGCGTCCTTGGCCAGGAAGCAAACTTCGCCGGTACGAGTTTTCTTACTCTCGACAAACTCAACACGCTCAAATACGGTTCGGAAATTGTAAATGTTGTTGCCGACGCGCGCCTGGAACATGGTCCCGGTCTTGGCACGTTTGCTTATGATGACGAAGGTGTGCCCGCGCAGTGCACCGACATTATTAAGGATGGCTGGTTTCGGGGTTACTTATCCAACCGCGAAACGGCGAAGCTTGTTGGTCTCAATCGTTCTTCCGGGACCATGCGCACAGAAAGCTGGAATCGCCTGCCGATCATCCGCATGACCAATGTCAGTTTGCAGCCCGGTTCCGGCACGCCCGATGAGCTGATCGCCAGCACCGACGAGGGCATTTGGATGGAGACGAACCGTTCCTGGTCCATTGACGATCGACGCTACCAGTTTCAATTTTCCACTGAAATGGGCTGGGAAATTAAGGGCGGCAAAAAAGTTCGCATGCTGAAGAATCCGAGTTACAGCGGTATTACTACGGACTTCTGGAATTCCTGCGACGCCATTTGCGGCAAAGAATTCTGGACATTGTGGGGCACGCCAAACTGCGGCAAGGGCCAGCCGATGCAAACCATGGGTACCGGCCACGGCGCGGCGCCCGCGCGCTTTCGAAACGTTAAGATGGGCACGGCATTTTCGGGGCACTGAGCGATGGCTAAGAGTCAGAGGAGTGGAAAGGCTGGCGCCCTCTCGTCGTCGGCTGAATTGAAGAAGACCATCGACGCTGTGCTGCGCCTCGGGAAAGCAGCTGGAGCGGACGAAACCGAAGTCCAGCTGGATGAAACAGTCGATGCGCTTACCCGCTTTGCAAACAATGCGATCCATCAAAATGTTTCGGAGCACGGAATCACGATTTCGGTCAGGACGGTAGTCGATGGCCGCACGGCTCGCGCTACGACGAACCGACTCGACCAAGATTCATTGCGCCAAGCTGTGGAATCCTCCTTGCAGCTAGCACACAGCCAGCCTCCAAGCAGGAATCTTCTGCCGATGCCAGGCAAACAACGCTACCGCGCTGTGAACCGTTTCTCACGCGAGACGGCGGCTCTCGGTCCCGAAGTGCGCGCTCGGGCCGTAAAGCGAGCGAGCGATTTGGCCATTCGCAACGGGCAAGTGGCTGCAGGGATATTCTCCTCAGGACAGTCGCAGCTCGCACTTGGCAATTCGCGTGGTCTGTTTGCCGCGCACCGCCAGACCCACGTCGAGTTTTCCATCACGATGCAGGACGATCCGGCGGCGAGCTGGGCCAAGGCGAACGCCGGTGACGTACAAAAAATCGATCCGCCGGCGCTGGCCAATCGCGCCAGTGAAAAGGCCAGCATGGCCAAGGATGCTAAGGAACTAGCTCCCGGCAAGTACACTGTAATTCTTGAACCCGCCGCCGTGCTCGACCTGGTTGGCTTTCTGTTCTACGACTTCGCTGCCACTGCGCTCGAGGATCAGCGCTCTTGCCTCAACAAACGCGTGGGCCAGCAGCTTTTCGGAAAAAACATCGCGATCGTGGACGACGTCTACCATCCATTCCAGCTTGGCGCACCGTTTGACGGTGAAGGCATGCCGCGCCAGCGCGTTTCGCTGGTGGAAAAGGGTGTGCCCAAAAATCTTGTCTATTCCCGTGCCAGTGGGAAGAAAGCCGGCAAGAGGCCGACTGGACACGGTTTCGCTCTGCCTAATGAATATGGCGAAGCGCCGATGAATCTCGTTTTCGGCGGCGGCGATTCTTCGCTCGAAAAAATGGTCGGCGGCACCGACCGCGGCCTGCTTGTGACCCGCGTATGGTACATCCGCGAAGTCGACCCCTACGAAAAGATCATGACCGGCATGACGCGTGACGGCTTGTTCCTGGTTGAAAACGGAAAAGTGACCACCGCGGTGCGCAACTTTCGTTTCAACCAATCTCTCATCGAGTTGTTACAAAACGTTCAAGAAATGGGTCCATCGGTCCGTACCACGGCCGAGGAAGCCTTTGAAATGGTCGTTCCGGCCATGAAAGTGACCGGTTTCCATTTCACTGAGCCCACCAAATTCTGACCGTTTTCGTCGGGCTCTTCACGAAACCTCAGCAATCAGAAATTCAATATTGAATATCGAATTTCTGCGTTGTACAGAATCCTCCCCCTGCCTCTATAAACAAACATGGATCTGCCGTCCCATTGGCGCCAATGGCGGTCGAACGAACGTGTGCGCCCCAACTGGGGCCACCCGGACCATGACGCCTGCGGCACCGGCTTTATCGCTCGCCTTGGCGGGCCGGCGGGCCACGACATCATTGATTACGCCCTTACTGCGCTCGAACGTCTGACGCATCGCGGTGGCGTGGATGCCGACGGTGCCAGCGGCGATGGTGCCGGCCTGTTGGCGGCGCTACCCACGGACTTCTTCAAAGCTAAAGCCGCCGAGCAGGGAATCGAGCTTCCCGAGCAGTTCGGTTTGGGTTTCGCTTTTTTTCCATCTGACTCGGTCGCTGCCGCCAAATCCGCCATCGAAGCTGCCGCCGACCAGGAGCGCCTCCGGCTGCTCGGCTGGCGCCGGGTCCCGACCAATCCCAACTGCCTCGGGCGCCGCGCTCTGGAAACCATGCCGGAATCGTGGCAGTTCTTCGTGGCGCCGTTTCACGTCGGGCGCCACGCCGATCGCTTTGAGTGGCGCCTTTCCGTCGCCCGCAAAAAAGTCGAATCGCTGCTCCCCGCGCGATGTTACGTGTGTTCGCTTTCCTCGCAGACCGTGGTGTACAAGGGCCTCCTCACACCCTGGCAGTTCCCGCAATTCTTCGCAGATCTTCGCCAGTCCTCGTTTGAAACGACGTTCGTCATTTTTCACCAGCGCTACTCGACCAACACCCAGCCTGCCTGGAGCCTCGCCCAACCGTTTCGCTACGTCGCGCACAACGGCGAAATCAATACCATCGTTTCCAACCGCCGCTGGCTGCGCGCCAAGGAAAAGCAGCTCCGCGAAAAACTGACCGTCGGCGCCTGGTTTCAGGCTCTCGAACCCAACGTCAGTGACTCCGCCAGTTTCGATAACGCGCTGGAAGTAAAACTCCTGGAAGGTTTTTCTGCCGAAGAGTCCATGCTCGCGCTTGTTCCTCCGGCGTTTGAAAATGATCCCCTGCTCTCGCGCGACGTCAAAGGCGCTCTGTCCGCACTCTCCCAACAAAGCGAACCTTGGGACGGGCCCGCCGCGCTGATTTTCTCCGACGGTCAGTACGTCGGCGCCAAGCTCGATCGCAACGGCCTGCGCCCCATGCGTTACACCCTGACGCACGATGGACTCCTGGTCGTCGGCTCGGAAGCTGGTCTTGTCGACTTTGAAGAATCGCGCATCGCCGAACGCCATCGTCTCGGCCCCGGCGAAATGATCATCGCCAGGCCCGAATCCGGCCTGCTCCTTCGCTGGCGCGATATCCTTAAGCGTCTCGGCGGCCATCAGTCCAAACTCACGCCTCCGACCGTCCGTCGTCTCGACACGTCCGTCACGCCTCCGCCATCTGCACAAGTAGAAGCGCCGCGTCGCACCGCGGCCGCATGCGGCTGGACCGAAGACCAATTCAAGATTCTTTTTTCCGCGCTTGCCCACGGCAAAGAAGCCGACTGGAGCATGGGCGACGACGCTCCTCCCGCTTTTCTATCGGCATTGCCGCGCACCCTCTGGGATTACTGCAAGCAACGATTCGCCCAGGTCACAAATCCGCCCATCGATCCTCTGCGTGAAACGCACGTCATGTCGCTCGAAGTTCGCCTGCCCGGCAATGCCGCTGCGCCGGGCGGCGTGGTGCTGCCGGGCCCGATCCTCGCACAAGGCGAATTCGCCGATCTGGCCACGCAATTCGGTCCGGTGCAGTCCGTCAATTTTACATTTCCTGCCAACACGGGAGTCCCGGGCGCACGAGGCGCAATCGCCCAGTGCTTATCTACCCCTCTGGGTGGCCACGCGCGCCCGGGGCTCTTCCTCCTGTCCGATCGCGGCATCGCGGAGGACCGCACAGCGCTTCCGGCCCTGTTGGCGACGGCCGCCCTCTGGAAATCCATGGTGCGCGAAAATTTGTGGGACATCCCACTGGTTGTCGAAACCGCGCAAGTCTTCGACACGCATCACGTCGCACTACTCGTCGCCGCCGGCGCCAGTGCCGTCGTTCCGTATCTCGCGGAACAGTTTGCCGAAACCGAAGAGCCCGCCGGATTCAACAAGGTTCGCAGCGCCACCTACGCAGGCCTCCGCAAAGTTCTTGCCCGCATGGGAGTCTCGACGCTCGCCAGCTATCGCAATAGCTATTTGTTCGAAATTGTCGGCCTCTCCGAAGATCTCTGCGGCGAATTTTTTGAAGACGCAGCCGACTTCGCCGGCCAAAAGACACTCGACGATCTGTTCGCTGACTATCTTCGCATGCACAGTGAATCTTTCGCCAATTCGGGCGAAGGCATGCCCGATGCTGGCCTCTATCGTTTCCGCAAAGGCGCCGAACTCCATGCCAACTCGCCTGAAGTCGTCCGTCGCATTCACGCGCATGTCAAAGCGCCGCAAGCTGGGAAGTACCCGGCCTTCGAAGAACTCTCGGACAGCAACGGAGTTGTCTTCCTGCGCGACCTGCTCGACACCGTCGCCACAACTCCAATTTCCATAGACGATGTCGAACCGGCTGAGTCCATCCTCAAGAAATTCAGCACCCAGGCCATGTCGCTCGGCTCGCTCAGTCCTGAAGCCCACCGCACGCTGGCACTTGCCATGAACCAGCTCGGTGGCCGCAGTAACACCGGCGAGG
>Ga0247661_1000112_pt1 | contig 14972 bp, 11 predicted proteins | sample CNK02_metaG_FD_182799 | JGI IMG/M metagenome (GOLD analysis project Ga0247661, IMG submission 182799) | Soil microbial communities from Purdue University Martell Research Forest, Indiana, United States - CNK02 | ecosystem: Environmental > Terrestrial > Soil > Temperate forest > Bulk soil...
TCCCTGGCCGCGCTGGGAAGAAATGCTAGGCGTGGGTGCGGCTTCGAGTGTGATCGGAGCGCCAAAAGCGGTTGCGCAAGTAGCCATGGCGAATGTGAAGGCCACGGTGCCGAGCCCTGCTACCGGTCCGGGCGACACCGGAGCAACCAAGTGAGTACTGGAGCAGCACCGACGAATCCCGTGAGTACAGTTTCCAGTCCCGCGGCCGAGCTATGGCACACGCTGCTAAAACAAGAATTGCTAAGGTCGCCGAAGTTCACGGAGGAATTCTACGACCAACTGCGTTCCGCTAAGCTCACCTTTGGCAATCGCGTGCACTGCCCCTTTTTGCGGCCGTTTTTTCTTTCGCCGGATGACGAACAGCGGGTACGGGTCGTCGCCGAGAAAATGGCGGAGTTCGGCGAGCGTGTTGCGAACCGCGCTCTGGACGAGCCCTCGCTCCTGAACCAGCTACATTTGCGCGACGAGGAATTGCGCCTGGTTCGTCTCGGCAAATTGCACGGTTTCGCCAGCACGGCTTCGCGGCTCGACTCATTCTTGCTGCCAGATGCCCTTAAATTCGCAGAGTACAATGGCGAATCTCCGGCGGGTTCGGGCTATACCGAAACGCTCACTGAAGTTTTTCGTGGTCTGCCGCTCATGGCGAAATTTGCCAAGGACTACGATGTACACAGCTACCCGCTGAGTGCGAAATTGCTGGACGCATTGATCATGGCGTACCTCGATTGGGGCGGCACGTCCAAGAAACCACAGATGCTCATCACTGACTGGCGCGAAGTGCCTACCTGGAGCGAATTCGAAATCCTAAAGGCGCGCTTCGAGAAAATGGGCGTCCCGATTGAATTGGCCGACCCGCGCGATTTGCAATTCGACGGAAAAGTGCTTTTCGCGAATGGAAAGAAAATTGACCTAATCTACCGACGTGTGTTGATGAACGACATCGTCGCGCGGCCGGCCGAGTGCAAGCCCCTGACAGATGCCGTCGCTGCAAACTCCGTCTGCATGGCCAACCATTTCCGCTGCAAAATCCCCCATGTGAAAGCGTTCTTCGCCGTGCTCACCGACGAGCGCAACGACGCGCTATTTTCCTTCGCCGAGCGCGAATTGATTCGCGCGCACGTGCCGTGGACCCGAGTGGTCGCCGACGTTCGCACTTCACACTACGGAACGCCAGTTGAGTTGCCGGATTTTATTCGCCGCGAACGCCATAGCCTGGTGCTTAAGCCGAGCGACGAATATGGCGGCAGCGGCGTAACGTTGGGTTGGGAAACCAGCGAAGCCGAGTGGGACGCGGTAATTCAAAGGGCCATTGCAACTGTCCAGGGTTGCTGGATCGTGCAGGAACGCATTCCTATCCGGCGCGAGGTGTTTCCCTGGGTGCAAACCGACGGGAAAGTGGACTACCGCGACATGCTGGTGGATTTCGCCCCTTATCTTTTCCGCGGCAAAGTCTGCGGCTTTCTTACGCGGCTAAGCGCGACTGGTCTGGCTAACGTAACGAGCGGCGGCGGGCAAATCCCCGCCTTCCGCGTCCATCCGCGAAATTGAAAAATCGAAACTTTGCTGGCCGAATGGCTACAAAATTCCTCTATCAGCCTGTAAAATAGTTGAGATGTTGTTCGCATCGCTCCAGCCAGAACTGATGCCCGGCGCAAAAAACGCCGTGGACACCTGTCTCGCCGTCCAGCCGGACGAAAATGTCGCACTGATCGCCGACAAGCCCAGTGCCGCGGTAGCCGCCAGTCTTTCTGAAGCGCTTTCACAAATTCACGCGCGAACAACTTCCCTCTTGCTCGAAGACTTCAGCCCGCGTCCCCTGCGCGGCGCTCCACAGCCGGTGCTGGACGCGCTCGAAAAAGCCGACGTCGGCATTCTGGCTATGAATCCGCAGCCGGGTGAACTTGCCGCTCGCATGGCCATCGTTCAAGTCGTTGAACGCCGCCGGATCCGCTACGCCCATATGGTCGGCGTAACACCGCAAATCATGCAGCAGGGCATGCGGGCCGATTACAAGTTGGTGGACCGCCTCAGCGACCGGCTGCGCGAACGGATGTTGCGCGCGGAAACGCTAAGCGTAAAAACCGAGGCGGGCACATCCTTCTCGGCGCATTTTGACCGCAAACTGGATTGGGTCAAAACCAGCGGCCTCATCAGCCCTCGCTATTGGTCGAATCTCCCCGCGGGCGAAGTTTTCACGACGCCCGCAACCGTGGACGGTACCTTTGTCTGCGACGCCACCGCCGGCGACCATTTCAATGGAAAATATGGTGACTTGCAGGCTACCCCGCTGAAACTGACCATCGAAGGCGGCCGCCTGGTGCGCGTCGCGTGTGCGCGTAAAGATCTGGAAAGAGAATTCTGGGAATACTGTCACACCGACGAAAACAGCGATCGCGTCGGTGAACTGGCCTTCGGCACCAATCTCGGCCTTTCCGAAATGATCGGCACTCTTTTACAGGACGAAAAATTTCCCGGCGTCCACATCGCGTTCGGCGACCCTTACGGCAGCCAAACTCACGCCGACTGGAAATCCAAAACCCACGTCGACGTGCTTACGCGCAATTGCGACGTTTGGATCGACTCCGACCAGATCATTGCCAAAGGCCACTACCAGCTCGACCATCTCGGCCTCGCCGGAAGCGGCACTCCAGGTTTCTTGGGACAAATTCGCTAGAGCTCATCTTCATATTCTAAAGATCCCGAGTTGTATATCTTTAACGCACTCGGTCTGAGATTCCGCGAAATCTGTCTTATCCCCACCACGATACTAAGGGCGTGGAAGTGCAGGTAAACCAGGTACCGGCAAAATTTGCAGGGGAAGAGCCCCCGAGGAGTTCTGCCCACAGGTTCCATCGCCGCATCCTGCTTCCCGAAACCGGACCGACTTCCTTATTGCAATTACTGGTAGTGAGCTTCGCCAGCCTGTTTGTCGAAGTATTGTTAATCCGTTGGATCGGAACGGAGTTTCGCCTTTTTGCATATATTCAAAATTTGACGCTGGTAGCGTGCTTCCTCGGTTTTGGACTTGGCTGCCTCCGGGTTTCTTCGAGGCCGAGCTATCTATTTGATTTTTGGTCCTTGAGCTTTCTGGTGTTGGTTATTGATGTGCCCAGACGCGACTGGAAAGTAGTCTTGGATTTGATCGCTTCCGGTTTATCTGGTAGCTCCGAGTTTTCCGTCTGGGCGGTTGCCAACAACGGCGCGACAATTATCAATTTCCTGATAGGCGCGGCCATGGTAAGCGGCATTCTGCTCTTGGTCATCGCCACGATGGTGCCTCTCGGCGCGTGGGTCGCATTCTGTCTCGAATCGTCAAAGCGACCTGTCGTAGCATACGGCGTCAATTTGTTGGGAAGTTTAATGGGAATCTGGGGGTTCGCAGGCCTTTCGTTCCTGAAGCTCGCGCCGATTTTTTGGTTTGCCTTGGCGTTCTCGTTGCTGGTGGTCATGCAGCCCCGCCTAAAGCAGATCGGAAGTGCGGGCTGCATCCTTATAGGTGCTTGCTTGCTGTTCCTGGGATTGGACTCCCGGTCACCGGCTAAGACGGTCTGGTCGCCTTATCAAAAGCTCCAACTCTTTGCGTGGCCGGAACAAAATTATCAGATTAATGTCAACAATTCGGGATACATGTCGATTGCCAACTTATCGCCCGAGAATCTGCGCAAGAATCCAGAGCTGGCCCAGCGTTACGCCGCCGGCAACTCATACGATGCGCCGTTCCGATTTGTCGATAAAGTAGGAAACGTGCTTATTGTAGGCAGCGGGGCCGGCAATGATGTGGCTGCTGCCCTTCGGCACGGCGCAGATCACGTCGATGCAGTCGAGATTGATCCGGCCATTTACAACTTCGGTCTTACGCTGCATCCTGAAAACCCGTACAAGTCGTCAAGAGTACGAGTGATTTTGGATGACGCCCGTAACTACCTGAGGGAATCGAACGGCAGTTACGATTTGATTATTTTTGGACTTCTTGATTCGCACACCCAGTCCTCAAACATGAGCAACATGCGCATCGACAATTATGTCTATACGCGAGAATCATTCCAGGACGCGAAGCGCCTTCTAAAGCCCACGGGTGTGCTGGTGCTGAAGTTCGAAGTGCGGGCTCCTCACGAGTGGATGGGGCAGCGCTTTTTCGCCCTCCTTGGCGCGATTTTCGCGCGTCCTCCAATCACGTTTCATTGTGAGCAGGTCGCCTCACTATTTCCAGCAAGCGTATTCATGGAATCGCCGAGCCCCTCGTTGTGGTTCCGCGCCGCCTCCCCGGAGCTGGCGTCGTTCGTTAGCCAGCATCCTACCAGTTATGCTTTAGGAGCAAGCGATGTCGAGCCGACCACCGATGATTGGCCATACCTCTATCAGAGAACTAGGGCCATACCCAAAATGTATTGGAGCCTTTCAGCGATCTTGTTGCTGATAGCCTTTGCGCTTGTTCGCAAAAGCTTTCCTCTCAGGAAAGGGCCCATATGGGAGTTCTTTTTTCTGGGTGCTGGTTTTCTCCTGCTCGAAACGCAAATGGTAAGCCGCCTGGCTCTCTATTTTGGCTCCACGTGGCTGGTCAACTGCATTGCGCTGTCCTTCATCTTGCTGGTTCTCGTGGCCGCAACCGTGGTGGTCGAAAAGAGGAAGTCCATTTCCCTGCCGCCGATCTACGGAACGCTGGTCGCTTCGCTGGTTGCAATTTATGTTACGCCCTGGTCACGTCTGCCATTGGGGTCACGCGCGATCGGATCGTTTTTAGTTGCCGCATTCGCCGCTCCTCTCGTCTGCGCGGGGATCATATTTACGGAGCGATTTAAAAACGCTCGCGGGAACGCTACTGTTTTTGGAGCCAATGTCCTAGGCGCGGTTGCGGGGGGCCTGATGCAGAATCTTTCCTTCATTTTGGGAATGAAGGCATTGCTCCTGGTTGCCGCATCGCTGTACGCGATAGCGGGAGTGGCCAGCTTATTCAATCCTTCCTCGACAATCTCCGGGAGCCCGGCCGCACAGTCTTCGCCCTAGAGCGGCGTCATCACGTCTAAAAACGAATCAAAGAATCGTCTTTACAGGAAATGCCGGATTTCGCGACAGACCTGCCGAGCATAGATTATTGTCTTGCTGCCCGGCCGGCGGATAATGGAGGCTTTCATGTCGGAACAAGAAACCATGGACCGCGCCGAGCGCGACAAAAAGCAAGGGAAATCGCCATCAACCCAGGCAGGCGAATTTGTCCGTGAAGAGATGCACCACGTCCGCGAAGGCAAACATGGAGCGCGCTCGCCACAGCAGGCCATCGCCATTGGACTTTCCAAAGCGCGTAGGGCTGGAGTCAAACTGGGCGCACCGAAGCGGGGCAGCTCATCGTCAAGGGTTCGCCGTCAGGCAAAGCGAGACTTGGCGAAAGGACGCTCGCACAATCGAGGAACTTCGCCAGCCAGATCGCGCGCCACAACTAACGCCTTGAGAAGAGAGCGCCACAGTTCCGCTTCGCGGTCGGCACTATCGCGGCAAACTCGCGGTGCGGCGCGCAGACGAGGGCGTTCGTCGCTGCACAACGCTGCGATGAAAGCCGTTCGCACGAAAGGCAAAACCGGTCTGCGCCGCGCGGGGCAAAAAGCCGCCCGAACGCGAGCGCGCGCCCACCGATAAATAGCGGCCGGAATCAAGCACGGATCGTCAGCGGAGCGGCGTCTATGTCAGGTGTGCTAGATATTCCCTCATCTGGTGCTTCCAGTAAGGCCAGTCGTGTCCGCCCATGGGACCCCAATTATCTAGCGAATGCCGTATCCCTTTGCTCGCGAGAATCCCAGAAAAATGATACGTGGGCCCCGAATTTTCCCACTGGCCTGTCCCGGTGGAAAGATGAATGTCGCAGCTCGCCAGCTGCTCATACACCCACGAATCGCTCAAATTCGCGATGTAATCTGCCGGATTGTTGAAATAAAAATTGTCGTCATACATCCCGTCCATGAAATTCTTCAGATCGTACACACCCGACAGCGCAAAGCACCGCTTGATCACGTCGGGATGCTTGAGCAGCGAATTTGCAGCGTGATACGCGCCAAACGAGGCTCCCATCGTCGAAATCGCTATCCCGGGCGACTGGCAGTTGTCCCAGATAAAGGGCACTACCTCTTCACGCAAGTACGAATCGAATACCGACTGGACATAACTCCGGTGAAAGGGGTGCGCGCCTTTGTTGTAAAAGCTTAGGCCGTTGATCGAATTCACCGTATAGAACTTGATCTTCCCGCTGTCAATAAAATCGCCGAGCGCACTGACCAGTGACTGCCCTTCCAGCTCCCACTCGTCACCTGCGCTCGTCGGAAATCCCAGCAACGGCGCGCCCCAGTGTCCATACACAACTACGCCCAGTTCCAGTCCCAACCGATGCGAATACCACCGATGTACTTCCCTTTTCATCGCACACCTTTCACGCAGTTTCGAAGAAGCGTGAGTATGCCAGCGGCTCCGGCACGGCGCAACTCCCCATCAACACAGTCAACTGGACTTCGGCCGCCTCCGGAACCTCTTTCCTCAATTCCTCAGCGGGCGTATAAAGGATGCGCTCGATTCCAGACCCCTTTGCGGGCTCCTCGGATCGCCAGAACTTCTCTATTGTTTTAAAGGAGCTTTTCATGTCTTCTGCTGCCGCGCCTAAACCCAGCCCGGAATTGATTTTTGGCTCTCTGATTTCCTACCAGCATGCTTTCGCCCTGAAAGCCGCCATTGAACTCGATCTGTTCACCGCCATCGCCGAAGGCGCGACCGACGCCCCGTCCATCGCCAAGCGCGTCAATGGCGCCGAGCGTGGCGTCAGGATCCTCGCCGATGGCATGACCGTTCAGGGATTCCTGCGCAAGGAAAACGGAAAGTATTCGCTCAGCCAAGACTCCGCGCTCTTCCTGGACAAGCGCTCGCCTGCTTACATGGGCGGCATGGCTGAATTCCTGGTTAGTGCCGAAAATATCGCCAATTTCTCTCAGTTCACCGATTGCGTCCGCAAAGGCGGCACAGTCAGCAGCATCGGCGATAACAGCAAGCCGGTTGACCATCGCTGGGTCATTTTCGCTAAGGCCATGGGTTCCATGGCTGGTCCGATGGCCGGGGTGCTCTCGCAAATCGTCAATTCCAATCCTGCCAACGAAATCAAAGTCCTGGACATCGCCGCCGGCCACGGCATGTACGGCATTACCGTCGCCAAAAATAATCCACGCGTTCACGTCACCGCGCTGGACTGGCCTGCCGTCCTTGAAGTCGCCAAAGAAAATGCTCAGCAGGCCGGCGTCTCCGATCGTTACTCGCTTCGTCCCGGCAGCGCTTTCGACGCTGACCTCGGCTCCGGCTACGACTACGTTTTCATCACCAACTTTCTCCATCACTTCGATGTTCCCACCAACGAGAAACTTCTTCGCCGCTTCCACGCGGCCCTCAAACCCGGCGGCAAAGCCATTACTGTTGAATTTGTTCCCAATGAAGACCGCGTTAGTCCGCCCATGGCTGCCGCCTTCAGCATGGTCATGCTGATCAACACCGACGCCGGCGAGGCTTTCACTTTTGCTGAATACGAAAGTATGTGCCGCAACGCTGGCTACAAGGACGTCACTCTTCAGACCATTCCAGACTTGCCACAGCGTCTGGTCATCGCCGAAAAGTAGCCGTCATGTCCGCGCAAAACAAGAAGCTGCCGGCGAAGAAGGTTGCGCCCGATCAATCACTCCGCAAGCATCTCGTGGCCCTGTTACGAGGCGGCGAAGCGCACATTCAATTTGCCGATGGTCTGGCGGATTTCCCGTCTGACAAGCGCGGCGCTTTTGCCGCAGGGCTCCCGCATACTGGCTGGCAGCTTCTCGAACACGCCCGCATCGCGCAGTGGGACATCCTCGAATTCAGCCGCAATCCCAAACACGTTTCGCCGGATTTTCCGGAAGGCTACTGGCCAAAAACGCCAGGGCCACCGAATGACGCCGCATGGAGCAAGAGCGCGAAAGGGTTTCAGCGCGATTTGCAAGCAATGGTCGCCTTGCTCTCCAATGCTCGTGTGGATCTCCACGCCTCTCTGGCCTGGGGAGACGGCCAAACTTTGCTTCGCGAGGCTCTAGTGCTCGCCGACCACAACGCCTACCACCTCGGCCAGTTGGTCGACCTGCGCCGAGCCCTCGGAATCTGGCCCGAATCCTAGGTAATCTTCATACGGGCGCAGCATGTTCACCTGTCGCGGCCGCGCCCGATTTCGCTTTGATCCGCAAACAACAAGTCCCGCGAATTCTGACGGGAGTTATCAATCCCGCCGATGGCCTTATGTTGGCCACCGCCGCGCCTGTGCCGCCGTCGACGGGACAGGGAACCAGCCCGAGGACACTCATATGCGGACGCAGTCTTGGGACGGCCCAGAGCTGGCGCTCTTGTCTAAACCCATCGGTGTGACTCTAAGCGCGTTTCCACTTGGCTCTCCGATGCCACCCGATCTCCAGGCCATCGAGCTGGACCTACCTGTGAAGTCTTTACAGCTCAGCCCTTCGGCAAACGACAACTCAGCAGAGTCCCTTCTTCTGGCCGATGTTCCCCTGCTCGTCGCCCATTGGACGAAGAAACTCACAGTTTTGGCTCAGATTATTGGACTCAGCCAGATCGTATCGGGCAGAAGGTTGGCTTAAACTTGCGGAGTTGCAGCTTGCAAACCTCGCTGCAAATCTCTACGACCGCCGGTGCAGCGTTACCTGCCCATCCATTGCGTGTTCCATCGCCGCCGCGTTCCCCGGGGCAATGGCCAAGCTTTGTTCCGTCAAGCCCTCGTCCTGGCCGACCACAACGCCTACAGCCTGGGCCAACTCGTTGACCAGCGCCGCACCCTAAAAATCTGGCCGGAAAGTTCGCGTCGAACCCCACCAAGTTACCTGGCCCACAACACCTCACGTTCATAGATCACAGGAGTATAATTCGCTCTAATTATGGCGTTGTCCCCGGCTATGCGACTTGGACCCTACGAAATCCTTGCGCCCCTTGGCGCCGGTGGGATGGGCGAAGTCTATCGTGCGCGAGACACTCGGCTCGACCGGACAGTTGCAATCAAAATTCTGTCTCAGCGTCTTTCGATCGATCCGCTGCGCAAGCAGCGCTTCGAGCGCGAAGCCAAAGCAATTTCAAGCCTGAATCATCCTCATATCTGCACGCTGTACGACATCGGCCAGCAGGACGGTATCGATTTTCTGGTGATGGAGTGCATCGAAGGCGAATCTTTGGCCAAACGTCTGGAGAAGGGCGCGCTGCCACCGGACCAAGTCCTCAAGTACGGTGCGCAGATCGCAGATGCTTTGGACAAGGCTCACCGCTGTGGCATCGTCCACCGCGATTTAAAGCCCGGGAACATCATGCTGACGCCAGCGGGAGCGAAGTTGCTGGACTTTGGTCTGGCCCGACCTGCCGTATCACTAACCGGCGCGACCACAATCGCAGCCGCAGCCCCGAGTTCTCCAGTAACTGCGGAAGGCACGATTGTCGGAACGTTTCAATACATGTCGCCGGAGCAGGTGGAGGGTAAGGATCTCGATGGGCGCAGTGACATTTTTTCGCTGGGTGCAGTTTTATACGAGATGGTCACCGGCAAGGAGGCTTTCGAGGGCAAGAGCCAGCTGAGTGTAGCGAGCGCAATTTTGGAGCGAGAGCCGCAGGCCATCACTTCCGTTAAGCCCCTTACTCCCCTAACACTAGATCACACGATTCGCCGATGCCTGGCTAAAGATCGCGAGGAGCGCTGGCAGACAGCCAAGGATCTGGCATTAGAGTTGAAGTGGGTCTCGGAGAACGGACGGCTGGACCTGCCCGATTCAAGTGTCCGGCCGAAACGCTGGCGCGCTTCTGCGCTTTGGGGAAGCGCGTCGTTGCTGCTGGCCGCTTTCGCAGGTCTTTCCGCCTGGATGATGAAGCCTGTTCCATCGCCTGCGGTCAGCCGGGCGGTGATCACATTGCCGCCGAGCCAGCGGCTCGCGGGCCTCGATGAAACTGCGATAGCACTCTCGAATGACGGCACTCAATTGGCATACGTCGCTCTTCAGGGAGGGACGCAGCAGATTTATTTGCGTTCCATGGACAATTTCCAGCCGCGAGCAATGCCCGGAACAGAAGGTGCCAGTAGTCCATTTTTTTCACCGGATGGTCAGTGGCTCGGTTTTTTTGCGGAACAAAAGTTGAAGAAAGTTTCGCTAACCGGCGGAGGCGTCGTAACGCTGGGGGACGTTAGCAATCCTCACGGAGGCAGTTGGAGTAATCGCGGAACGATCGCCTATAGTGCGCTTCCTGTCGGACCTCTTCAACAGACTCCAGATGCCGCCGCTGCACCTCGGCCCCTCACGCATCTTGAGAAGGGCGAAGTGAGCCACCGCTCCCCTGAGTTCCTTCCCGGGGGAAAATCTCTGCTCTTCACGGCGGGAACCAGCAGTTTTAACTGGGGCGAGGAAGCTCACGTTGTCGCACTGCAGGAGAACAGTGACCGTCGAGAGCTGATCACGGGCGCTGTTTCTCCCAAATATGCTGCCACGGGCCATTTGGTCTATGCGCAGGGAGGAAATGTTCTTGCCGCTCCATTCGATGCTCAGCGCTTGGCGATCACCGGCCCAGCGGCGCCCCTGGTAGAAGGTGTCTTGCAATCCAGAATTACCGGAGCTGCGCAGTATGCAATTGCCAACAATGGATCTTTGGCCTTTGTCTCCGGGGGGATGCGGACGGACTTCCGCAAGCTGGTGTGGGTTGACCGGAACGGCAAAGAGCAGCCGGTTGCCGCGCCTATCCGTGCTTACTTGTTTCCGCGCTTGTCTCCGGACGGAAAGCAAGTCGCTATTGGAATCACCGAAGAAACAACACAGGTCTGGTCCTACGATTTGGACCGGGAAACACTGACACGGATTACGTTTGAAGGGAACCAAAGCCTCAACGCAGTTTGGTCTCCCGACGGCAAGATGATCGCGTTTCGCTCCCATCGAGCCGCATCGGACGGCATTTACGTTGAACACGCCGACGGCAGCGGGGAATTGCAAGACTTGATGAGCAGTGACTTGGCGAAAATACCTATGTCCTGGTCGCCGGATGGGAAGGAGCTTGCTTTCATGGAGATCAGCTCCGCAACGGGATTCGATCTGTGGGTCTTATCCGTCAGCGATCGAAAGCCGAAGCTCTTTCTGCAAACTCCGTTCAACGAAAGCGCCCCGCGATTTTCTCCTGATGGCCACTGGTTGACTTACGTCTCCAACGAATCAGGCCGCTACGAAATCTACGTGCAGGCCTATCCGGGGCCGGGCAGCAAGCTGCAAATCTCGACGGACGGTGGAACCGAACCGGTGTGGAATCCCAAAGGGCGCGAACTGTTTTATCGCAGCGGAAATAAGATGATGGCCGTGGATGTTGTCACGCAGCCGGCGTTCACCGCCAGCAAACCCCGCGTGCTGTTTCAGGGACGCTTCCTCCCGACACCCGCGACAAGCCCTAACTTCGACGTCTCTCGCGACGGCCGGCGTTTTCTTATGGTCGAAGCGGCGGAACCCGAGGAACAAGGCCCGACGCAAATCAATGTTGTGTTCAACTGGTTCGAAGAACTGAAACGCCGCGTTCGGCCGGGAAACAATTAGATTCGCTTGTCCCAATCGCGTTTCGCTTTGACTGTCTAACCTTGACGCCGATTCTACGAGCGCCAGTGCAGCGTCACCGGCCCGTCCATCGGATGTGCCATCCCTGCCCCGGTGCGCCGCGATTCCAGCAAATTCGCCTTCAGCGCGAAGTACCACTTCGCCGGACGATCCGCATCGTCAATCAGCATCAGCCGGGGATTGTACTGCAACCCTTCCGCCTGCTGGATCATCGTCTCCTGGTCTTGGCGCAGAAAAGTCTTCGCGAAGAGTCGGAAAATACTAACTGGCAACGGCACATTCCATGCCGCCAGAAAATCAATCCGGCACAAGTCCCGACGCACCGGTGTCACTGTCGTCAAACTGGAAAACCACAGTTTCCCGCTGCGAATCTCTTCCGTCCGCATATTCGGCAGCACAAAATCAATCGTCGTCGTCACCGGTGCACCGGTCATTTTCCTTAACAACCGATACGGCGCGCTGTTTGTGCTCGGCGAATGTGGACTCATCCGGAATCCGTTCGGAATCGGTTCGAACTGTTTGGCTTTCTCGTGAATGCTGGTCTTGCTGCGCCAGAACCACGACTGGTGCACAAACGGCCCGTGCGCCGGATCCATCAGTCCGATAATTCCGTGATCGATGTGCGACGGCAGATCGCATTCCAGGTGCGTGCTCTTGTATTTCGCGCTAAACGTGATCAGCCGCGGCGCCTCGGGAATCGTCTCCGGCAACCGTCCCGTCTGTGGGTACATGTACACCCACACGTATCCGTTCTGCTCCTCGCACGGATAATGTCCCGCAAAAATCCGCTCCACCTTCAACTTGTCCTGCGACGTCAGAGATGGAATCTCCACGCATTGCCCGCTGCACCCATCAAACTTCCACCCGTGATAACTGCACTCCAGATTCTTCCCGTCGAATCTTCCATAGGAAAGCGGTATCCCCCGGTGCGGACAAGAGTCCCGCATGGCAAACGGCTTCCCAGCATCTGTCCGCCCCAGCACCAGCGGCACCTCCAGCAGCATGGTTGTCGCCAGCCGCCGTCCCTGAATTGCCGAACTGCGCGCCACCGGATACCAGAAATCCCACAAGAATCCCGCGTCCGCGCCGCGCTCGGCCTTTTGCGAAGACCCGCCGTCGCTTTCTTGCGCCGCGATTTTTGCCGCCTCGCTCATTTTCCTGGGCTTCTGTTACCTTTCATTTTCATATAGCTTGTGTTTACTGATCCCGGCCCCGCTCTGCTGGCTCCGAACAACTTTTACCCCGGTTGGACCGCCCGTTTGCCTTCTAAGTCCTTCCTTGCCACACATCTGAGAAATGCGTCTGTAAGTCATTCGCCTGCCACAGCTACAAAAATGTCGCGTTTCCAAGTCCTTTGTTTGCCGCACTTGCGAAGAATATCTGCGAAGAATATCAAGGGGACTCGCTCTCTTCGAGAAATCAAACTCGCCGGCTCCGCAGCCTTTCCCGGCTTCATCTTACAGCAATTTCTTCCAACTCGATTTGCCGCACTCTTCCACCGGCTGCTATCATAAGGATGATGGCCATGAAGTTTTCTTCCTTCTATTAGCCGCCCCGCACTTGTACCCTCTGGGGATTCGTCCTCCCCGTTTGTCTCGCTCATTTCAACTCAATCGGTCTTTTCTCTCGCGGAAAACGGAGAACAGAACCACGGAAAAGCTTTTTAGAGGTCACCATGGCAGTCCTTACCTTAAACGAAAAGCTCGATCAGCTCGGTCATCGCTATGAAGAGATGACCCAGCAGCTCTCCACCCCCGAAGCCGTTTCCGATTCCGCTCGTTTCCAGAAGCTCGCTAAGCAGCACTCAGAACTCGCTGAAATCGTCAACAAGCACCGGGAGTTCAAGCAGATCGAAAAAGATCTCGCCGGTGCGCACCAGATGGTCCTCGAAGCCGAAGACCCGGAAATGAAGCAGATGGCGCACGACGAAGAAAAGCAGCTCACCGGTCGCAGAGAAATTGTCGAGCGCGAATTGAAGCTTTTACTCTTGCCAAAGGATCCAAATGACGACAAGAACGTCATCGTGGAAATTCGCGCCGGCACCGGCGGCGACGAAGCCGCTCTTTTCGCCGCGGAGCTGTTCCGCATGTATTCCCGGTACGCAGAAACGCAAAACTGGAAAGTGGAAATTCTGGAAAGTTCTCCGTCCTCTTTGGGCGGCTTGAAAGAAATCGTCGTCGCCATCGCCGGCAACAAAGTCTATTCCAAGCTGAAGTACGAAAGCGGCGTCCATCGAGTCCAGCGCGTGCCCGCTACCGAAACCCAGGGCCGCATTCACACTTCCGCTGCCACTGTAGCCGTGCTTCCCGAAGCCGACGACATTGACATCAAGATCGAAGCCAAAGATCTGCGCATCGACACCTTCTGTTCCTCCGGTCCGGGGGGACAATCCGTCAACACCACCTACTCCGCCGTTCGCATCACGCACATCCCCAGCGGATTGGTCGTCTCTCAGCAGGACGAAAAGTCGCAAATCAAGAATCGCGCCAAAGCCATGCGCGTCCTGCGTTCCCGCCTCTATGAAATGGAATTGGAAAAGCAGCAAGCCGCCCTCGGTGCCGAACGTCGCGGGCAGATCAAAACCGGCGACCGCTCCGAGAAAATCCGCACCTACAACTTCCCGCAAAACCGCGTCACCGATCACCGCATTGGCCTGACATTGCACCAGCTTACCGACGTCATGGAAGGCAAACTCGCCCCGCTCGTCGACGGCCTGGTCACCCACTACGAAGCCGAACGCCTAAAACAAGAGCTCGCCGAAGCCTAATGGAACGGAAGTTGTTCACAATGTCGAACGCGAAAAATCACCGTCATTCCGAGCAAAGCGAGGGATCTGCTTTGCCGATGGACATTCGCACCGCGCTCAAACTCGGCATCGCCCGACTCCGCGCCGCCAGCGTTCCCTCCGACACGCTCGCTGCCGAACTGCTGCTCCTCCATGCCACTGGCCGCAACCGCACTTCGCTTTACTCGCATCCGGAAGATCCACTCACGGAAGCCGAATTGCAGACTTATTTCCGTATGCTCGAACAACGCGCCGCCGGGGTGCCCACTCAGCATCTCACCGGCAAACAGGAATTCTGGGGCATGGAATTTGAAGTAACGCCAGACGTGTTGATTCCCCGTCCGGAAACCGAGCACCTCATCGAAGTCGCTCTCGATCGCCTCGCGCTGCGCGATCTCCGCCGACTGCACAAACAGAACATGACCGGCGAGGGCTTGCTGTTCGCCGATGTTGGCACCGGCTCCTGTTGTATTGCTTGCGCGCTCGCCAAAGAATTTCCGGCCGCAGAAATCTACGCCTTCGACATCTCTCCTGCCGCACTGGCGGTAGCTCAACGAAACGCAACT
>Ga0247661_1000113_pt1 | contig 14927 bp, 10 predicted proteins | sample CNK02_metaG_FD_182799 | JGI IMG/M metagenome (GOLD analysis project Ga0247661, IMG submission 182799) | Soil microbial communities from Purdue University Martell Research Forest, Indiana, United States - CNK02 | ecosystem: Environmental > Terrestrial > Soil > Temperate forest > Bulk soil...
GCAAGAACTACTTTCTTTGGCTTCGGTGCTGCTGTTTTCACAATTCCTCTTTCTGGTTTTTGTTTGCGCAATGATCGCGCAAGGAAATTTGCCCGACCGCTCTTAGCGAAACAGCGTGTGCAGAATTGCCTTCTGCACGTACATGCGGTTTTCAGATTGATCGAGTACGACGGATTGCGCTCCCTCGAGCACATCGGAGGTGACTTCGTAACCGCGATGCGCCGGCAGGCAGTGCATAAACGCCGCGCCGCGCTCGGCCAGCGCCATCAACTTGCGATTCACCTGATACGGCTTGAACACTTCGCTGCGGACTTTTTCTTCCGCCTCAAAGCCCATGCTGGTCCAGGAATCGGTGTAAACCGCCTGCACATCTTCGACCGCTTCGCGCGCATCTGTGAACAGCTCGATTTTTGCTTTGCTTTCTTTGGCCACGCGCCGTGAATCCATGACCACGTCTGCGTCCGGAGCGTAGTTGGCCGGCGTGGCGACCCTCAAGTTCACGCCGAGCCGGGCACCCAGATAAAGCAGCGAATGACAAACGTTGTTTCCGTCGCCGACATAGGCCAGCTTCAGTCCCTTCAGTGAGCCGAACTTTTCTTCCAGCGTGAAATAATCCGCCAGCGCCTGGCATGGATGAAACCGGTCGGACAGCGCATTGATGATGGGAATCTCCGTAGTCGCCGCCATTTCGTCCAGCACGCGCTGTTCGTACACGCGCGCGACAATACCCTGTACCCAGCGCTCCAAATTGCGCGCTACGTCTGCGATGGACTCGCGCTCGCCGAGCCGCGCCTGAGTGTGATCGAGAAAAACTACATGGCCGCCCATGCTCTGGATGCCGACCTCAAACGTCACCCGGGTGCGCAGCGACGGCTTTTCAAAAATCAGCGCAAGAAACTTGCCGCGCAGCGTTTCCGCATAGCGCGCCGGATTGGTCTTGATGTCCGACGTAATCGCGAGCAGCTCGCGCGAATGAGCGGGGCTCCATTCCGCTCCGGTAAGGAGATCGTTGGTTTCCTGGGCTGGGATTGCCAGTGTGGTCGTTGCCATTTTCACCTCGAGACTGACGCCGCGGACCTGGCCACCGGCGACGGAACCTTCTTTTCAGAAGTCTCCGTCGCCAGCGCCACTCGCGGGGTTTGAGACAAAACGTTTCCAAACAGATTCAGAAATTCACGTACTTGAGCTTTGCCAATCAGAAACGGAGGCAGCACGCGAATCGTAAAATCGTGTGTGCAATTGATGAGCAGACCCTGCTTGAGCGCTTCCGCGACAAAAGCGCCCCCTTCGACAGAAAGCTCCACGCCGAACATGCAGCCCTCTCCTCGAATTTCCTTGATGAAATCGAATTCCGATTGCAGCTTCTGCAGGCCGGCGCGCAATTCCTCGCCACGCGTGCGGACATTCTCGAGTAAATCTTCAATAATCTCCAGGGTTTCCAGCGCCGCAGCACAGATCATCGGGCCGCCGCCAAAAGTGGTGCCATGCACGCCGGGAGACACGCGCGAGGCGACCGTTTCACTGGTCAAAATTGCGCCGAGCGGGAGCCCCGCTGCCAGCGGCTTGGCGACTACTGCAATGTCTGGCTTTGACGAAAATTTCTGATATGCGAAATACCGGCCAGTGCGGCCAAGCCCGCACTGAATTTCGTCGGCAATCAGCAGCGCGCCGTGTTCGGTTGCAAGCGACCGCGCGCGCGCCCAGAACTTTTCCGTGACCGGATAGATTCCGCCTTCACCTTGAATCGTTTCCAGGATCACCGCGCAAACCGTATCGTCGAATTTCCCCTCCAGGTCGGCGATATCATTAAACGCCACAAATTCGACGCCCGGTACTAGTGGAGCGAAAGGCAGGCGATACTTCTCCGTGGCCGTAACGCTCACCGCTCCGAAGGTGCGGCCATGAAACGAATTTTGAAGAGCAAGGATGCGCGTTTTGGGCTTTCCGGAGGAAGCTGAGCCCGCTGTAGCCCGCCCGCACAAGCGCGCCAGCTTCAGCGCACCGTCAATTGCTTCCGTACCGCTGTTGGCAAAAAACACCCGGCTGAGACCCGACCATTCGGCTAATTTTTTCGCCAGCGGCCCCTGAAACTTGTTGTGAAAGAGGTTCGAGAAGTGGATCGCATGCGCGGACTCGCGCCGAATCGTCCGCACAATGCGGGGATGCGCATGGCCCAACGCATTGACAGCAATTCCGCCCAGAAAATCCAGATACTTCTTCCCCGTCGAATCAAAAACGTATGCGCCGCGACCGTGCGTGAAAACAACCGGCGGCCGCTTATACGTCGGCAACAGATACTGGTCGGCCGCGGCAATCGCCTCGGCAAACTTGCCGTCCTTGCGTCTGTGCAAGCCTCGCGAAATCGACGGGCCCAACCGGTTTTTCTTGAACTTGCTCATCACGCAGCCGAAAGCGCCGCGGGCGCGCTTATCGTAATAGGATGGCGCAGGACGCGCGTGCCCGGAGCTGCTCCAAAGGAAACGGCGCTGCTAGCACCCACTGCCGCCAGCAAACCGCCCGGTACAGTGCCGCCGACGATATGGACGCCGGCCACGCCGCCTTCAAGCGCGCGCTTCGCCGCTTCCAGCTTGAGCACCATGCCGCCGGAAACCACTTTGCTCTGCACCAGCCGCTCCATCTCATCACAGGCTAGAGCGGGCAAAATTCGCTCGCCATCCAGCACACCGCGCACGTCGGTCAAATAAACCAGCTGATCCGCGCGCAAGTATTCCGCGCACGCCGCGGCCATATGGTCGGCATTGATGTTGTAGAGTTCCCCGTCCGGCCCAAGCCCAAGGCACGCTGCCACGGGAACCAGCCCGCTATTCCAAAACGACTCGAGCAGTTCAGTGTTCGCGCCGGTCAAATAGCCGACGTAACCCAAACTGCCTTGCACGTCATTGTGTACCAGCGGCTCCGCACGGAAGCATTCCGCATCTGCGGCCGAAATTCCGACTGCTGGCCGGCCGGCTGCAGTGATCGCGGCCGCCAGCTGTTTGTTCAGGAGTCCGGCAAAGACCATCACCGCCACATCTCGCGTCTCGCGATTCGTCACGCGCAAGCCCGCTACAAATCTGCTCTCGATGCCCATGCGTTTCAGCGTCGCCGTAAACACCCGCCCGCCGCCGTGCACCACCAGAATTTCGTGCCCTTGTTTCGCCAGTGTAGCCACCTGCAGCGCCAGTGACTTCACCGTTTCCGCATCTTCCAGCAAAACCCCCGCAAATTTTATGACCATTTTCATTGCAGTCCCGTTTGCTCCTCAATTCCCAAAAGATGATTAAGGTTCTGCACCGCCTGGCCAGCTGCGCCTTTACCCAGGTTGTCCAGGCACGACACCACGATCAACCGTCGCCCGCTGGCATCCAATGCAAAGCCGATGTCGCAAAAGTTGGTATGCGTCACGTGCTGCAACTCCGGCAGACTTCCCGACTTCCAGACGCGCACCATCGACCGGCCGGCATACGTCCTGCGATACAACGTTTCTACGGCTTCTGCCGTTTGCGACTCGCCGAACGTCACATAAATCGTCGAAAGAATTCCCCGCGCCAGCGGCAGCAGGTGCGTCGAAAAAATCACCCGTTCTTCGGCCAGCCCTGTGTGTTGCAGAATCTCGGGTGTGTGACGGTGCACAAATAAGTTGTACGCCTTGAAATTTTCGTCCAGCTCGGAAAATTGCAGGTCGCGACGCAGTTCCTTTCCGGCACCCGTAGCTCCTGACTTGCAATCGCACACCACCTGCGAACCCTCGGCGATCCAACCCGCATCCGCCAGTGGCTTTACCGCCAAAATCACACTTGTCGCATAACAACCCGGATTCGCAATCAGCTGCGCCGAGGCGATCTCCTTCGCGTAAAACTCCGGCAATCCATACGCCGCTTCCCCCAACCACCCAGCATGCGGCGCCGGCAATTTGTACCAGCGCGCAAACGTCTCGGCCTCGCGAAACCGGAACGCCCCGCTCAAATCCACCACGCGCATTCCGGCTTCCAGCAAACCCGGCGCCAGCTCCGCCGAAGCTTCATGCGGGGTCGCCAAAAAAACCGTGCCCGCTCCACTTCCTGCGATTGTCTCCAGCGACAAGTCCTGCACAGGCGCTTGCCCCGATCCGCGCAGCCGCGGAAACAACTCCGTCAGGCAATGGGCACCCTGCGGCTCGCGCACATGAAAAGTCAAAGCCTCCGCCGCCGGATGCTGCAAGAGAATCGTCGCCAGCTCAAAACCCGTGTAACCGGAGACACCTACCACCGCAATGTTCCTTGGATTTCTCATCCTATGAAGCGCGGCTGCGCAACGGGCGGCTCACGAACGATTCAATCTTCTGTTGCAGCGAAGCGCGCTGCTTCTTGTTCGGCGTGATGATCAGCACGGTGTCGTCGCCCGCAATCGTTCCGGCAATTTCCGGAAATTTTGCTCCGTCCACTGCCGCAGCCAGGGGTTGTGCTCCGCTCGGCGGTGTTTTCAGCACCAGCAAATTCTCCGCCGGCCGGATGTCCAGCAAAAATTCTCCGAGCGCCCGCGCCAGCGGCGCCAGCGGCGCCGCTTCTTCCGCGAGTCCCGCCGTCTGCCGGTAGCCTTCTGGCGTCTTCACCAGTTTCAGCTCCTGCAGGTCACGCGAAAGCGTCGCCTGCGTCACCCGCAGCCGCTGCGTCGACAGCCGCCGCCGCAATTCCTCCTGGTTCGCGATGCGTTCCGCGGTCACCAGTCGAAGAATCTGCCCATGTCGGAATGTCTTAGCGCTCGCCATATACAAATGCGATTCACTCCACTGTATAAAAATACAATCGACTGAATAAAGTTGTCAATACAATTCCGCGGTCATCGAGCCCGCGCCGATCACTCCGCCCCTGCTTACGACCAGCACACATCCGCGGCGAACGCGCTGGATTTTCGTGTGTCCTGTGGCTACCTTTATGAATAGCCACCACATGCCCACTTCCTGCCACATCGCAGGCTGCAAGAGCAACGCGCCTTACGCACTCGAGGAGCAGAAGCTCTGCGTCCTCCATTACACGTTGTCTCTGGAGTCGAGTTGTTCGGAAATGCGCCGCGAAACCGCGCTTGGCAACGCTCCGCACGACCGCCAGCGCGAAATCATGCGCTTCATCACGGAAAGCGGCGAAAAACTGGCGCGCGTCGCCACCAGCGGCATGGCTCTCACCGACGATCTGAAAGCCCGCATCCTCAGTACTTTTCTCACTTTGATGAATCTGCGCGAGAACCTCGACCGTGCTTCCATGCGCACGCCACCGGGCCGTAGCGGCGTCTTGCGCTGATCTTCCGCCACCCCACCGCCGGCTCGACTACACGACTCTCACGCCCCGATATAGCGTGCGTACAACGAACGCGCCACCGCGGGATCCGCCGATCCCTTCAAGATCGCGCGCCCGTCGCCAAACACCGTCATCTCATACGGCGGCACACTGAATTTCAGCAAGAAATCATTCTGCCGTACCGTCAGCCCCGCCGCCGACAGATTCGCCTGCAACGCCACCAGGTCCAGTGCCCGCCTTCGCTCATGAATCTGCACCGAGTCCCGTCCGCACATGGTGATATGCGGCTGGGCTTCGCCCTCCAGGTAGGAAAATTCGCGGCGCGCGCACGCTCGGCAGTTCGCGTTGCGCGCCACCCCCACGGATTGCATCCGCCCACTCCACACGTCGCAGGAAATCAGCCGGCCGTGCAGCTCGCCGGCGTGCCCCGACAAAAATTTCAATGCCTCCGCAGCTTGCAGTGAAGACACCAGGTTCACGGCCGGGCCCAGCACTCCCACCCTGTCGCACGTCTCTTCCAGCAGCGGTCCCGCATCGGGAGTTTCCATCAGGCAAGCTAGACACGCGGTCTCGCCAGGACGGATTGCAAGCGTGACCCCATAACTCCCCACCGCAGCTGCATAAATCCACGGCCTGCCCGCCTGCACTGCATAATCATTCAACAGGAATCGCGTCTCGAAATTGTCGGTTCCGTCCAGGATTAGCTCGAATCCGCCCAGCAGTTCTTCCGCATTCCGTGGCGTGATGTCCGCGACCACGCCCTCGATTCCAATCTCCGAGTTCAAAGACCGCAGCTTGCGTTCCGCCGCCACCGCTTTCGGCAGGTTTTCCCGCGCGTCATGTTCATCAAACAGCGCCTGCCGCTGCAGGTTTGACGGCTCCACAAAATCGCGGTCAATCACGCGCAGACGTCCAACTCCGGCCCGTGCCAGCAGTTGTGCGGTTGACGCTCCGATGGCCCCGCCGCCCGCCACCACCGCGCTCGACCCCAGCAACCGTCGTTGGCCCTCTTCTCCCATCCCCGAGAAGAGCATTTGCCGAGAATATCGCTCCCACGCCGGGTTACTTCTCAGGTGACTGCCCGCTTTCGCTCGCTGCTCGCTCACCCCAAGATGATAGCGCCAAAGCGCCGGGCTTTGACGTGCGTCCCGGTCGCGTTCGAGATACCCAAGCGGGCAACGCCCCTGTGCTACCCTTCGTCTGAGCAAATTGGGGGCATGAGGCCGGATTGTGTGACATGGCGGTGCGGCGCGGTACTCGCGGCGCTCCTCTGCGGAGGAGTGCCTGCCAGTCTTTGCGGGCAGCAACAGCCATCTCCGGCGCTCGCTTCGGAGCAGTCTGCGCTTCTTCTTACCGAATATCGTGCAGTTACTCGGGACGGTCAGGTCCTGCGCCTCGCTGGAAATCCCATCACGCTCGAGATCGGCAAGCCCCTGGACCCGGGGCAAGTCGCTGCGAGCCTCAAAGCCCTGTATCGTTCCGGAAAATACTCCGACATCCGCGCGGTTTCACAGAAAGTGGACGGCGGCGTTCGTGTGGACTTTGTTGTTCAGGAAAATCTGTTTTTCAATCAAGTGATCCTTCTCGGACTTAAGGCTCCTCCGACCGAAGCCTCGGCCGCCGCGGCCATGCAAATCACGCTCGGTGACGTCTTCCGCAAAGAAACCCTCGACGACGGTCTCGAGCGCCTGCGCACCCGCATGCAGGAAGAAGGCTTCTACAGCGCCAAGCTCGACGCCGAGCTCCGACCGCATCCCGCCGAACACCAGATGGATATCCTCGTGCACGTCCAGCCGGGAGCCCGGGCGCGTGTCGGCATCGTGCATCTCACAAACAACACGGAATATCCCGATGCAGAAATCGTCTCGCGCCTCAAGATGAAGCCCGGTGCCCTCATCACCAGTTCCCGCATCCAGAACGGCACCAACCGCATTCGCAAATTTCTGGTTAAGAAGGGCCATCTCAGCGGGCGTGCCGCCATCCGCCGAGGCGCGTATGACGCCGCAAAAAACACCGTTGATTTCACACTCGACGTGTCGGAAGGCGCTCGCGTCAAAGTGGAGGTCACGGGGGCAAAGCTTTCCGGCGGCGAATTGAAAAAGCTCGTTCCCATCTATCAGGAAGGCTCTGTCGACGAAGACCTCCTCGAAGAAGGCAAGCGCAACATTCGCGAACGTCTGGAGCGCGAAGGCTACTTCGATTCTGACGTCGAATACACCGCTGCTGTGCGCGAAGTGCAGACCAAACTCTGGCATGGCGAAGAGCAGGTCATTACCTACAACATCGAGCGTGGCGATCGCCACAAGTTGATTGGCATCGAAATCACAGGCAACCGTTACTTTGGCGACGAATTGCTTTCCAGCCGCCTGCAGATTTACAAAGCCGCCTTCGGCTCACGCGGACGATTCAGCCGCCGCATACTCGAATCCGATCGGCAATCTATGGAAGGACTCTACCGTTCCAACGGTTTCGCCGCCGCCACGGTTGTTGCCCAAGTGGACGACAACTATCAAAAAAAGGAAGGCAATATTTTCATCCGCTTTGTCATCAATGAAGGCGTGCAAACTCGTGTCGGCGATTTGCGCATCGAAGGTAATCGGGTCTTCGGGAAGGAAGAAATCTTAGGGGTCATCGCTTCAAGCCCCGGCCAGCCATACTCCGATGCCAGCGTCGGCAGCGACCGCGCCAACATTCTGGCACTGTACTTCAATGAGGGCTTTCCCGAAGCCACCTTCGAGTCCAGCGTCGAACCTCTCAACGCGCAACCCGCGCCGGTGGAAACTCCAGCGAACGTCTTGCAAGAGAAATCGGGTGAAACCCGCGCTGACAAAAAAGTGGCCCAGCTTCAGCAAGACGCCGTCAGCCTTATCTACAAAATTCACGAAGGCCCGCAGACCCACGTCGGTCGCGTCCTTCTCACCGGCTACGATCACACGCGCCCCAACGTCATTCAGCGCGAAGTGCAAGTCAAGCCTGCCGAACCGCTCCGCGAAGGCAAGGTTGTAGATTCCCAGCGCCGCCTTTACAACCTCGGCGTCTTCAATCGGGTCACTATCTCGCCACAAAACCTTGCCGGCACCGATCCCGAAAAAGACATCGTCGTTCTGGTCGAAGAAGCCAAGCGTTACACCGTCGCCTATGGCGGCGGCTTTGAAGTGCAGCGCCTCGCCAGCACCACCGACCCCACCGGCGGCGAAGTACAGGCCGCGCCGCGCGGCATCTTTGAAATCAGCAAACTCAACCTTACCGGACGCGCCGATTCACTCTCGTTAAAACTTCGCGGCAGCACGCTGCAGGGCCGGGCAGTTCTCGGCTACAGCGCGCCCAGCCCTTTCGGCGATCCCAAACTCACCTTTCAGGTTACCGGGTTTGCCGAAAGAACTCGCGACATTAATACGTTCACCGAAACCCACTACGAAGGCTCGCTGCAGCTCACCGATCAGGAATCCCACGCCACCACACTTCTTTTCCATTACAGCTTCCGCAAAGTTCTCGTCTCCAACCTCAATATTCCTCCCGAGGAAATCCCACTTTTCCAGCAACCCACCCTCGTTTCGCAGTTCAGCGCATCCTGGGTGCGCGACACCCGCGACAATGCCGCCGATGCCACCAAGGGCTGGCTCAACAGCGCCGACTTTGGCATCGCTGACACCTACATCGGCTCCAGCGCCAGCTTTCTTCGTTTCCTCTACCAGAATTCTTCCTATCATCCGGTCAAACGCCGCTTCAGCTTTGCGCGCTCGGTCCGCATAGGCGTCTTGTCTCCCTACCGCGACACCATCTCTCTGACCTTTCCCGCGCCTACCGTCGAACCTGTTCCTCGCGTCATCCCGCTTCCGGAACGCTTCTACGCAGGTGGCGGCGCTTCTTTGCGGGGCTTCGCGTTGAACCAGGCTGGCCCGCGCGATTCCGTGACTGGTTTCCCCGTGGGCGGTCAGGCGCTGCTTATCCTCAATCAGGAATTCCGTTTCCCCATGCATCTGCCCTGGGTTGGCAACAAAGTCGGGGGCACGCTGCTCTACGACGGCGGCAACGTCTTTAGCGAGTTCAGTAAGATCAACCTTCATTGGAAAACTCCCAAGCCGGTCTTCGACCCCGCCAATCCCAAGCAGTGTCTGTTCAACTGCACGAACGAACTGAACTATTTTTCCCACACCATCGGCGTCGGCGCGCGTTACGCTACTCCGGTCGGCCCCATTCGCGTGGATCTGGGCTATCAATTGAACCGTCCCAACTTTGTTATCCCCATCGCGTGCCCCGATGGCACCACACCCGCGACTTGTCCGACGGGCTCGCTCGGTTTCAAGTCCACCAAGCTTCCCGGCTTGCAGGTCTTCTTCAGCCTGGGGTCCAGCTTCTGATGCGCGCCGCGCTTCTAAACCGGCCTGCCGCTTTCTTCCTGGCTCTAGTTCTGTGCGCTTCTTCTTGCGCCTTTTCGCAGGAGTTGATCGACCGGCTCGTTGCGCGCATTGAAAACGACGTCATCCTTCTCAGCGATGTTCGCCTGCTTTCCCACTACCAGTTGCTGGTCGAGGGCAAGGCGGAGAGCGAGGCGGAAATTCTGGACCGTCTGATTGACCAGTGGATCGTGCGCAGCGAAGGCAACGCTGCCCGCACGCCGCAGCCCTCGGACGCGGACATCGATCGCGCCGTGCAGCGCCTCGTTCAAGGCTTCTCTTCCAAGCAGGATTTTGACGCGCGCCGCAAACTCGCCGGGCTCACGGAAGCCGACGTTCGCCGCGTCACCGCCGACCAGCTCTTTCTGAACAGTTATCTGGATTCCCGCTTCCGCCCCACCGTGCAGGTGGACGAACAGGCTATTCAGGATTTTTATAAGAATGCCCTGCTGCCCCGCGCCCAGGCCCGAGGTACCACTCCGCCGACGTTAAACGCAGCCCACGATTTCATTCAGGAAGCGCTGATCCAGCGCGGCATCAACGAGCAGGCTGACCGCTGGCTCAAAGAAAGCCACGCCCGCCTTCGCGTCACTAAAATGCTCCAGGAGAGCCACCCTTGACGACGCAGCAAACCATCCGCCGCAAGTGGAGATGGCTGCGCCGCGTCGCCTGGGTGCTGGGCATTAAAGTCGCGCTCATTCTCATCGCCGTAGTCGTTTTCTTCGGCACCGGCACCGGTAATCCTTTGCTTCGCCGCTTGGCAATCAAGCGCATTAATTCCATCACCGGCGGCCAGACCGAGATCAGGAACTTGTCCATCCAATGGCTTTCCATGAGCGTCACCATCAAGGGCTTCGTCATTCATGGCAAGGAGCCTGCCGGAACTGATCCGCTTTTTTCCGCGGAAGAGATCCGTGGCGGGCTCAAGATCGATTCCTTCTGGGGCCGCAAAATTTCTCTCTCGGAAATCGTGGTTCTCCAGCCGCACGTTCATATCCGCGCCGAAAAAGATGGCACAACCAATGTCCCTCCGGTTCCCCGTGCATCCACTCCTGCTTCGAAACCACTGCGCGAAACTCTTCTCGATTTGAGGGTCCGCCGCTTCTCTCTGACCGACGGTTGGGTGCTCTACAACGACGTCAAAACTCCTTTGGCTCTCGAAGGCAACGATTTGCAATTGAATTTGGATGCCGGTGGCAGCATGGACCATCCACTCTACGCCGGCAGCGTGCAGTGGAAAAACGTTCTCTTCACCAGCAAGCGTTTCCTGCCCGTTCCGCTCAGCGCCTCCGCCAAGTTCACTTTCTGGCGCAACGGCTTCACCATCGAGCAAGGTCAGTTCGGCGTCGGCACGTCCCGCATTGACCTGCAAGCGGAAATGTCCGATTTCTCGGCGCCGCAATGGAAATACCGTTACCGCGCATGGGTGAACCTCGCGGACTTCCGCAAAACGTTTCGCTCGCCGCTCACTCCCTCCGGCAAAGTGGACCTGCGCGGCGAAGGTACATTCGCGGGCGGCGAACTGAAGGGTACCGGTAATTACAACGGTTCAGAAATTCTTCTCAGCTACGACATTCTTCACCAAGGCGGCTTGCGCAGCACCGGCGACTACAAGATCGACAAAAACGGCCTGGATATCTTTAACTTTGCCGCTTACGCTTTCGGCGGTTCCGTCAATGGCCGTGTCACCATGAAACTCCCCGGCCTTGAATTCCGCGCGCAAACTCGCGTGGACGGTATGCGCATCGCAAAAATTCTTCCCGCCATCGAACACAACGGCTTCCCCATCGACCACTTGCACTGGGATTCCATCCTCGCAGCCGATACTGTCGAAACCTGGAAGGGGGCCTTCGAGCATTTCCAAATTTCCGGTCAAACCGATTGGACTGCGCCCGACGAAGTCGCTCCCGGTCACGTTCCCGTTACCGCGAACTGGAAGTTCAGCTACAAGCAGGATCCGCAAATTCTGACGCTCGAATCCGCGCTGTTCGAAACTCCACAAAGCCGTATCCAGGCCAGCGGCACGCTCGGCCATAACGACTCCATACTCGAACTACACGTCCGCGCCGACCAACTCGAAGCCTTCAACGATCTGATCCAGTCCATCGAAGAAGTCGTTCCCGGCACACCGGAAGAAGTGGTTCCGCGCATTCACGGCGCCGCCAGCTGGGATGGAAGGATGAGCGGTCCGCTCGGCGGCCCTACCTTCACCGGCCACGCGCGCGGCGAGCGCCTCGCCTACGGCAAATTCCACGCCGACTCCGTGGAAGGCGATGTCACCTACTCGCCTCGGGAGGTTTCAATCTCGCATGGACACATGCAATATGGCGCGATGCGCGCCGACTTCCAGGGCAGTCTGGATCTTGATAAATGGAGCTTTCGCCCGGAAAACGAATGGACCGCCGAAGCCAGCGTCGAAAAAATCCCGCTTGCCAGCATGCTCGCACTGGTCGGCGAAGAATATCCTGTCGAAGGAATACTCACCGGACAGTTCCATGGCCGCGGCACGCGCCAGGAGTCCGCGGTTACCGGTCTTTTCGATTTGGCCGACGGGAAAGCTTACGGTTTTGAATTCAATCGCTTGCGCGGCCAATTGAACGTGCAGCCCGACGAAGCCCACATCAGCAACGCGGAGCTGCGCGTCTTCGCCCCCGGAAAAGAAACCGGCGGCGCCGGCATCATCACCGGAAGCCTCGGCTATCAATTCTCCACTAAGAATATTTCCGCCGAGTTGGTCGGTGCTGGCCTGCCGCTGCGGAACATCGAAAAAATTCAATCTGACCGCCTGCCAATTTCCGGCCAGATCTCCTTTCACTTGAAAGCTTCCGGGCCGTATCAGGCACCGGTCGGCGACGGCTCCATGCGGGTCGTGGATTTCCGCGTTGGCCAGGAAGTGATCGGCAGCTTTGACGGCGAATTGCACTCCGACGGAAAAATCGCCAAGCTCGATTTGCATTCCGCCATGAGCGGCGGCGGAATTTCCGGCGGCTACACTCTGGGCTTGACCGATCCTTATCCGCTCAGCGGCAAAATCACACTGCAAAATATCGCGCTCGATCCCTTTCTGTTGACTGCGCTTCATATGGAACACATCAGCGGTCATGGCACCGCCGATGGCGAAGTTTCGCTCGAAGGAAATCTCCAGCATCCGGAAAGCTTGATCGTGGATGCAAAATTTTCGCGGCTGCTGATGAACTACGCCAACGTGCAGCTGGAAAATACCGGCCCCGTTCACTTCCGTTCGTCGAAAGATGAAATCACCATTGATTCGGCAACGTTCAAGGGCACCGACACCAACCTGCAGCTCGCGGGCAACGTAAAGTTTTCCGGCCGCCGCAATCTCAATTTCAATTTAAATGGAGCGCTCGACTTGCGGCTGCTCAGCGGCTTCGTGCCGGGCCTGGATGCACGCGGACCGGCGCAAGTGAACGCCGCGTTTGAAGGCACTCTCGATCGCCCGCGCATCACCGGCAAAGTGCACATTGAAAACGCACAAGCGCGCGCCGTTGATTTTCCAACCGGCCTCAGCAGCATCAAAGGTGACCTGATTTTTGACGCCTCGCGGCTCTATTTTGAAAATGTCACCGCGCAGGTCGGCGGCGGAGCATTGAATGCCAGCGGCAGTGTGTATTACGCCGATCGGCCAATCCGTTTCGACATCACCACACGCACCGATGGCGTGCGCATCCGCTACCCGGAAGGAATGAGCTGGCAAGTCGCGGGAAATCTGCGGCTCACCGGTACCCCGCAGGGCGGACTTATCTCCGGTCGCGTGCAAATCGAACGCGTAAACATGAGCGGCGGCCTCGAAACGGCTGGCAACATCATCGGCGGCGGGGCAGCCGGCGCGAGCGCGGCGAGCAGTTCGCCTTTCCTGCGCAATCTGCAATTCGACATCGAAGCGGTGTCCACTCCGGACGCGCGCATGGAGTGGCCGAGTGCGGAGTTGGAAGCGGAAGCGAATCTGCGCGTGCGCGGCACATGGGACCATCCGATTCTGTTGGGACACATTCATGTCCTTTCCGGCGATTTGTACTTCCACGGCAGCCGTTATCGCGTGGCGCGCGGCGATTTGAACTTTGCCAATCCGTTCCAGTTGAATCCGGACGTCAACGTGGAAGCGACAACGACGATTCAGCAGTACGAAATCACGCTGAACTTCAGCGGCCCTGCGAACAAACTTTCTCTTTCGTATCGATCCGATCCGCCGTTGCCCGGCAACGACATCATCACCCTGCTCGCGCTGGGGCAGACGAGTTCGGAATCGGAAGTGCGGCGCGGAGGCACCGGAGCCGGGGCGCAGAGCGCCGGTACCGGCGCGTCGGCGTTGTTGTCGGAAGCGATTTCGAGCCAGGTGGGCGGGCGCCTGGAAAGACTTTTTGGCATAACGCGCCTTCGTGTCGATCCCGGGCTGGCCGGAGTCGGCTCGACGGGCTCGGAGCAAAACGCTGCGGCGCGGATTACTGTGGAACAGCAAATCGCCCGCAACCTGACGATTACCTATGTGAGCAACGTGAGTTCAACGCAGCAGCAGGTAATCCAGGTGGAGTACAACGTGAATCGCAACGTCTCGATCGTGGCGCTGCGGGATTACAACGGGACGTTCGGGATTGATGTGAAGATCAAGAAGCGCTTCGACTGAAGGCCGCCTTCCATTTGGGAGCGACCGAGGAGCGAAGATGCAGCCACCCCCGGACGGTCAGAAGCGTAAACGAAACCAGATAGCGAATGTCGCTGACCCTGCACTGGGCGGGTCTTGTTCTTTGCTTTCTCGGAGGTTTGTGGATTACCGTTCTCGCGTGGCAGCGCGGGATTCTCTGGGGTTTGGGTTGTCTCTTTATTCCCGTCATTCAGCTCATTTATGCGGCGCTAAACCGGCGCGAAACTAAATCGGCGTTTTTCTCCTCCTGGCCGGTTTTGTTGTGCTTATTCTTCTGCTGTAATTTTAGAGTTGCCGAGCGTTGGCGGCGACTCCAGCGACAAGCGGCCGCCACAAAAGCTCTGTCGTCAGGGTTGGGAGGAGTCGGCGGAAACTGGCTGATTCGACGCCGGTTTCTGTTGAGGCTGAGTTGAACCGTTTTGGCTGCGGCGGCGGTTGGAAAAGGGGCGCGGATTTTCGCCGGCGCTGGGATATTCGGCTCTTAGATCCTGCCAGGCTTGGCGCGCGGCTTGGGTGCTGGCGGTGCGAGTGGCGAACTGGACGTCGCGGTTGATTTTGGGGAGTTCGGAGGCGACCTTCTGGCCGAGCGGCGAACCA